>Ga0209629_10000388_pt1 | contig 23437 bp, 14 predicted proteins | sample TergutCu122P5_FD_187286 | JGI IMG/M metagenome (GOLD analysis project Ga0209629, IMG submission 187286) | Cubitermes ugandensis P5 segment gut microbial communities from Kakamega Forest, Kenya - Cu122 P5 (SPAdes) (version 2) | ecosystem: Host-associated > Arthropoda: Insects > Digestive system...
ATTGCCAACAAGACTTTTCGTCAGGAAATTGTGCAAGAAATTCCTGAAAATCTTTTGGATATTTTTCTTCTGTATTCATCTTGCAAAGTTAATACTTTTTACTTGCTTATTCCGTATAAGCAATTTAGAAAATAATCCGGTATTCCTGACTACTTACGGGAAAGCGCTGGGTTTCGGCAAACATTATTCTGATGCAATAACCGTATTAGAAAAAGCGGTAAAGCGGCAACCGCTCTCGGCTTCATATATCGAGTTGGGAAAGAGCTACGAAGCTGCCGGACTTCCGGCAGAAGCGCTTGCCAGTTGGAATCAGGCAAGCCTAATGGTTCCTTCGAGATTTGCTCCCCTATACCTGACTATGAATCTGTATTTTAAAAACAGGGAATACGATCGAGCGCAAGAATATGCAGGGCAATTGTTGACGAAAAAAGTCAAAATAGATAATCCTGAGATTGATAAAATGAAGCGTGATGCCCGTGATATTTTGAATGGCGCTAAACCTCCATAATAATTCATAATTCATAATTGATTAAATTTTCTGTAATGAGATAAATAACAAATTCATTTAAAAGCACAGATTAAAAATGGCAAACAAATTTTTTAGAAAAAAAGACAAATGGACAAAAATAACAGCTATATTTGTATTGCTGTTATTTATTGTGGGCTACGCCTGCGAGCGGGAACTGTCGGAATCGTCGTCGGAAAACGAGAAAGAAAACGCGCAGACGATTGATCAGGCGAAAGTCTGGTATGAGGCAAACAAGCCGGTAGAATTTGGATTGCGTTCCTCCAACGGAGCGGATAAATTGCTGATGAAGCCCGATTGGACGCATGCTTTCACGAATAAAAACGAAAAGTATAAAATCGTTGAAACGGATGTGTCAACTCTGGGATTATTTCGCTATATAGACAAGGATTGTATGGAAAAGTACAAGGAAACAAGCGACATAAGGTATAAGCAAAGTTATACCCGCCTCGTATTCCGCACCGACCGGAAAACGAACGTGACCGTAGGATTCCTGATGACTTTTGTTCCAAACGTGGAATGGATGGAAAAGAGCAAATTCAAACCATTCATGACGGGAAATTACCTCAAACGCTGCAAAGATTTCGGCGGTGCGATTTTGTTTCATAACTTGGACGGCAGTTTTTCCAACGGCTGGGTTTATGAAAAAGGAAAGATCACCGGTTCAATCGGCGCAATGGAGGAAGGACAGGCAAAAATTTCTCTTCGCTCGACAGTGTGTTATTGGGTCGATGTGTATTACGAGTGGGAGCATTGTACTGATTGGTACACCGTGCATGAATCCGGCGATGAATTAAACGGAACCACTTGCAATTATTGGTGGGAATACGCCTATTGCTACGAGGTATGTGAAGATGATGGAACCGGTAGCGGCGAATACAGCGGAGATATTGGCGGTGGAGGTGGTGGAAGTAATCCTGATACTAACACTCCAGATAATCCCTGTGTTAGTGGAACTTCCGGAAATGCAAACAACAATAGCATGCTTTCAAATTCAACTATTAGTAATAGTATGGATATCCTCTTGAAAAATTATGCGAAAGATAGTGTAGATGAATGGGCGGTATCCATTGGGCAAAATACGGATGGAACATATTATGTAACACCTGCTAAAGATTGTGGAATAAATGGTCATACCACAATCCCCGATCTTCCTAATGGAATGCCTCTTGTTTCATACGGACACTCTCATGGTCAATATGGAATAGGAGTTCCTTCCCCTGGTGATTTATATGGGTTTCTTGGATTAATAGCGGGCAATCCTTCATTGAATTCCATGTATGTATATGGCACAGGCTGGGACACTCCGGAAACATACGCAATAAACGTTAATGATCGAGGGGCTGTAGCCGCTTTCCTGGCTAAATATCCGCAAAGCGCCAATATGAGCAGTTTGGGTGACTTTATACTCGGTAGCGACATTTACAAACACTATGAAAATGCAATGAAGGCTTATAATTCCGGAAATTACAATTATCAAGCGGGAGCGCATCCATACATACCGGAGGCATTAGCTTTGTCTTATATCATGAGCTATTTCAATATGGGGGTATCGCTTACGCGAAAAGTAGATAACGATTCGTTCAAGATAATAAATACCCAGAATGTGAATGGCACATACAATATAACTACCTGCCAGTAGTTTAGAATAACAAAAACTTATAATAAATAAAGAATATGAAACATTTAATAAATTTGATCATCATTTTGAGCCTGTCTGTACAGGCTTGTCATGCTCAAAAAAAAATGAAAACGATGGAAGAATATAAAGTTCTTCACGATAGCATTGCTGCATTAGTCAAGCTGGCTAAGGAGGATTCAAGCAGTTATATCGGCAAATCGTTTTCTAAGTTTGAAAAACTTTTGAACAAACGCGGGTTGAAAATAATGCAAACTTCAATAGAGAGTTATGACGCTGGGAAATTGTATCCTCAACACGTTTATGCAATAACAGTATGGTTTATGACGCAAGAAGAGAAAAATGTGGAATCAGGATATAAACTGTTGCTGGAACCTTTTATAGTTGTACGTTTTACTGAAAGCAAGCCGTATGAAAAAGCTTTGAGTTTGATAAAACAGTACAAAGGTTGTTATAATGAGGAAGTTGCCGCATTCTATGCCGATGCGGTTATCAAGTCGCTGTATTTTGACTGTTCGGACGATATCTATCTCCAGCCCTGATAGATTATCAAATCAGTTTAAGTTTTAACATTTATCTCATTACAGGAAATTTATTTGAGTTAGGAGTTGAGAATTAGGAGTTGAGAATTAGGAATTATATAAAATGAGAACAGATGAAAATATCAATTTTTGTTTTAACAGTATTTACATTTTCCTTGTTTTCCTGCAAAAGCAGTGAAAATTTGGTTAAAACCGGTGATAACAATATGAGCGATGTGGAATTGCTACAAAATCTGGATCAAAAGCCCCTGTTTAATGGCAAAGCCTATAAGCAAGCTTTTCGAGAATATGTATCTCAAAATGTTAGATATCCGATAGAAGCCTTACAAAGAAGAATTTCAGGTACTGTGGTTGTACAATTTATTATAGAAAAAGATGGCTCCGTCAGTAATGCGAAAGTCATACGGAGCGCATCTAAATCGCTCGATACAGAGGCGCTTCGCGTAATTAAAGAATCGTCGATATGGACGCCCGGAGTGAAAGATGGTGAAACGGTAAGAGTATTATTGGATTGTCCTGTAACTTTCGTAAATCTTGGTGTTATATAACTTAAGAATTAGGAATTGATGCGATATTTTTATATACTGCTTGTAATTTATTTGGCTTCTTGCCATCGTTATCCTCAAGGGGTTCGCGATGCGTTGAAACTGGCAGGAGAAAACAGGGCGGAATTGGAAGCCGTTCTGGATCACTATTCAAATAACAAAGCCGATAGCTTGAAATATAAAGCCGCCTGCTTTCTGATTGAAAATATGCCGGAACATTATTCTTTTGCCGGCAACGACTTGGATACATTCCGGCAAACGGTAAAGGAATTTGGATTAAGACACATGTATCAGGTCGCCGATTCCAATGTCAGGATAGTTCCTGCGTATTATTTTGATGATAAATACCCGGCTCCTTCTTTCCCCCTTACAAAAAAAGTCTATGATATTCGCGTTATTACCTCTGAATACCTGATTGAAAATATTGAATTGGCATTTGAAGCATGGGAGCATGCGCCCCAAGGAAAATCCATTACTTTTGATGAGTTCTGCGAATATATCTTGCCTTACCGGACAGGAAACGAACCCTTAGAAAACTGGAGGAGGAAATACAACGAAATGTTCCGTCCGGTATTGGATTCCTTATTTAAAAAAGACGATATCGCTGAAGCAGGGAAGATACTGTATGACACAATATCCAACTTGCATTGGATTTTTGACAACCAGGTTACCGCCAAACATATGGGAGCCTTGAGTCTGCTGGAATGCCGTGTAGGGGATTGTCGCCTTCTTGCCGATTATGCAACATACGTTTTCCGGTCGGTGGGAATTCCTTCAGGTATTGATTGCATTTTGCAGAACCCCAACAAACTTTCCAAATTTCACTATTGGAATTTTATAAAACTTCCATCCGGAAGGTCTATCCCCTTTGAATTATATCTGACTGCACCTGTTCCTGAAACGGGAAAAATCAATCGAAAAAAAGGAAAGGTTTACCGGATTCATTATAATAAACAGGCATCATCTATCGCTCTTCGTTTTAAGAAGGAGAAGCTGCCTGACTTGCTCAACGACGATCGCCTAACCGATGCTTCAAACGAATATTATAAAGGAGCGACTGTGGAATTTAGTATCAGCGAAAATCGAAAATCAGGAAATCTTTTATATTTGGGCGTTTTTAATAATAAGACATGGATACCAATCACTTGTAGCCAAATCCGGCAAAGTAAAGCGGTTTTCCGGAATATAGAACCAGGAATTGCCTATCAAGCGCTTATTTATCAAAATGGACAATTAATCTCTTTTTCTGTGCCTTTCATCGCCTTGGAAAACGGACAAGTTTATTTTCTGAATCCAGACGTCAAACATCTTCAATCCATGAAGTTAGATAGGAAATATCCGTTGCCCGACTGGTCGGAAAAATTTAAACGCCGTTCGATAGGCGGATTATTTCAAGGAGCTAACAAAAGTGATTTCAGCGATACCATCACCTTATTCACGACAAAGGAAAAAATGAATATGTATTACCACAGTATAAAAATTAATAATCCACAAAAATTTAAGTATTTACGATATTTTTCCGCTCCGGATGGTTATTGCAACATGGCTGAAATACAGTTTATCAGCAATGGGAAGGAATTAGCCGGTAAGGTGATTGGTACTGATGGAGTCTTCAATCATTCTATTGAAAAATCCAAATATGCAGTATTCGATAAAGATCCGGTCACTTATTTTGATTCCAGTTCTCCGGATGGCGCTTGGGCAGGCTTGGAATTAGACGTTCCCTCACGTGTAACGGAAATTGAGTATTTATACCGTAATGATGATAATGGCATTCGTGAAGGAGACGTCTATGAGCTTTTCTATTTTTCTGATATAGGATTAATATCATTGGGAAAACGGACAGGAGTGAAAAATGGAACCCTTTTCTATGATAATGTTCCTTCCAATGCTTTGTACTTACTGCATAATCAAACAAGAGGTCGGGAAGAACGAATATTTACCTACGAAAACGGGAAACAGGTGTGGTGGTAAAAGAAGGGAATCCCCCCACTACAATTTTCACAAAATCTTACTACGATTTTCACAATTATTTTTTGACTTCGACTACGATTTTCACAATTTAAAAGTTTTGTGATCTTCGTAGTTGCCTTCCTTACAATACGCTTTAGCTTTGCCGGTGAATTGAGGAGCGTTTCCTCTTTTCAGAAATAACAAATTATTATTTACTTAAAAAAAATTTTTATTATGTCGAAAGTTAAAGACAACATTGTCACCAGAGGATTGAGTGGCAAATTGGGAAAACAAATCGTTTTCCGTCATTGGAGCGGGGCTACTTTTTTAGCTAAAGCCCCTATTTTCAGTCAAAGTTCAGCTGCTACAGAAGCAAGCGTGAGAAACAGGCAACGGTTTAAAGAAGCGGTTATTTATGCTAAAAAAGTAATGAATGATCCGCAATTGAAACAAGCTTACTACAGTAAGCGGAAGCCACGCCAGACGGCATACAACAGAGCCGTTCAGGATTTTTTCAGCGCTCCTGTAATTCAGGAATTTGACCTGTCGAACTATACAGGCGAAGCGAACAGCTTTATCAGGGTTTATGCGACAGACGGTTTCCGGGTAAATGAAGTTGAAGTCAGGATTGAAGATGAACAAAGCCAAACGGTGGCAACAGGTCTTGCGGTGCAAGAGGAAAACGCCGATTGGTGGAAGTTTACCGTAAGCGAGGCGCATGTTCGTCCAGTCGGCGGAAAGGTGATTGCAACAGCTTATAACCTGCCGGGGAACGAAACGACTAAAGAAGCGGATATTTAATATTCGATTATTAGTCAGACTATAGCCTGCCGATTGTAGAAAAACAGAAACGGCAGGCTATTTTTTTGCCCTTAATGGAAGATTAAACGAGTGTAATTTGAAATGTACGTAATTTTTATCCCCTCAATTTTTCTTTCAAAAACCGTCCGGTATAAGAATTATCACAGGCAGCGACTTGTTCGGGCGTACCGGTGCAGACGACGTAGCCGCCTTTCTCTCCTCCTTCGGGACCTAAGTCAATGATGTGGTCGGCGCATTTGATTATATCTAAATTATGTTCGATAATAACGATGGTATGTCCGCGTTCAATCAGAGCATCAAATGCTTTTAATAATGTTTTTATATCGTGGAAATGCAAACCGGTGGTCGGCTCGTCGAAAATAAACAAGGTCGGTTGCGTCTTTTCTTCTCCCAAATGATAGGCTAATTTCACCCGTTGGTTTTCCCCTCCTGACAAGGTGAAAGAACTTTGTCCTAATTTCACATATCCCAATCCAACTTCTTTGAGGCAATTCAGTTTTTTAACAATCTTCTTTTCCTGACTTCCGCCTGTTTCATTGAAAAAGACAGTGGCTTCGTCGATAGTCATATTCAAGACATCGTAAATGGTTTTACCTCTGTATTCAACATCTAACACTTCCTGCTTGAAACGCTTTCCGTGACAGGATTCACATTCCAGCACAACGTCTGCCATAAACTGCATTTCGACTGTGATGAATCCCTCGCCTTTACATTCTTCGCATCGCCCGCCTTCGACATTGAAAGAAAAGTACGCCGGCGTAAAGTGCATTTGTTTGGCAAGCGGCTGTTCGGAAAACAGCTTTCGGATTTCGTCGTAGGCTTTGATATAAGTTACGGGATTCGAACGGGAAGAACGTCCAATGGGATTTTGGTCAACAAATTCCACCTGACTTATCAGATGTAAATCTCCCGATATACCTTTCAATTGAATGGATAAATCTTTGTTATTTTCATAATGCCGCTTCAATGCCTGATAAAAAACATCCCGAACCAACGATGATTTTCCCGAGCCGCTGACTCCGGTGACAACCGTCATTGCATTCAGCGGGAAACGGACGTCTATGGATTTCAAATTGTTTTCGCGAGCGCCCGTGATTTCAATGTAATTATTCCATTTGCGCCGATAAGCTGGAATGGGGATTTGTTCTTCGCCCCTCAGATAACGAATGGTATAGCTGTTGTTATTGTCATTGCGGGCTTGACCCGCAATCTCCTGCGAACTATCAGGGGATCCCGCGTCAAGCGCGGGATGACAAGATAGTCTTAAGTCTTTTAAATATCCTTGACAAACAATCTCACCACCCCATTGTCCCGCTTCCGGTCCGATGTCGATTATATAATCCGCCGAACGGATAATTTCCTCATCATGTTCTACAACCACTACGGTATTTCCCAACGCCTGCAATTGACGCAAAACCCTAATCAACAAGCCGGTATCTTTTGAATGTAAGCCGATGCTTGGTTCGTCGAGAATATAAAGCGAACCGACTAAACTGCTTCCGAGTGAAGTCGCCAGATTAATCCGCTGACTTTCCCCGCCCGAAAGGGTCGATGATAACCGGTTGAGCGTTAAATATCCCAAGCCGACATCGTTAAGAAATTGAAGACGCGTGTTGATTTCAGTCAAAAGACGTTTGGCTACAGCGGCATCGTGTTCATCCAACTGTAAATTATTAAAAAATTCACACAATTTACTTATCGGTAAATTCACCAAATCGAAAATATTTTCTCCGCCGACTTTCACATACATTGCCTGAGGTTTCAGCCGGCTGCCTTTGCAAACCGGACAAACAGTTTTGCCACGATAGCGCGCTTGCAAAACACGGTATTGTATTTTATATAAATTCTCTTCTACATATTTGAAAAAATCATCAATCCCTTTTAAGGCGCCTTTTCCATGCCAAAGCAGCTTTCGTTCTTCTTCCGTTAATTGATAATATGGACGATGGATGGGGAATTTATACTTTTCGGCATTCTGAATAAAGTCGTGTTTCCATTCGCTCATTTTTTCGCCTTTCCAGCAGACGACAGCGTCTTCGTAAACCGATAGCGATTGATTGGGAACTACTAAGTTTTCGTCGATACCGATTATTTTTCCGAATCCTTCACATTTCGGGCAAGCGCCTGCCGGACTGTTGAAATTGAACATCAAATCGGAAGGCTCCTCAAATTCTATACCATCAACTTCAAATCTACGAGAAAACTCTTTAGAAATAACGCCGTCATCCGTATAAAACCGGAGAATAGCGTAGCCGTTGCCCTCAAAAAAAGCCGTTTCGGCAGAATCAGCTAAGCGGGAAACAGTATCGGAGTCGTTGGAAACAGTCAGCCGGTCGATCAACAGATAAAAGTCGCCATCAAGCGAGAATTGCCATCTGTTCCGGAATATATCCGTAATTTGATAAATCTTATCATTCATTTCCACGCGAGAAAAGCCTTCCTTTAAATAAATTTCCAATTGTTTCAGTCTTTTGCGATCACGGCGATCCTCAATTTTCGTCAGAAGAGAGAATTGGGTTCCTTCGGGATATTTCAACATTTCATCGACTACGTCGCTGACCTGATGTTTACGGACTTCTTCGCCGGAAACAGGCGAAATGGTTTTGCCGATACGGGCGAAAAGCATCCGGAGGTAATCGTAGATTTCGGTAGAAGTTCCCACAGTCGAGCGCGGATTGCGCGTATTCACCTTTTGTTCGATGGCGATAGCGGGCGGAATCCCCTTGATATAGTCGGTTTCCGGCTTACTCATCCGTCCCAGAAATTGGCGTGCGTAGGAGGAAAGGCTTTCCACATAACGCCTTTGTCCTTCGGCATATAAAGTGTCGAAAGCTAAGGAAGATTTTCCCGACCCTGACAAGCCGGTGATAACGATGAATTTGTTACGGGGAATTTCTACATCAATGTTTTTGAGGTTATTAACCCTCGCTCCCTTGATGATTATATTCGGTTCTAATGCCATTTCTGTTGCTGTTATTTGAACAGATAGCTGAAATCTTCGCCATTTACGGCAAGATATGTTTTCATTCCTAATTTATCACCCATTTCGACATTAGCGATTCCATCGTCGATAAACAAGGTTTCGGAAGGAACCATGCCGGAATCGTTGAACATATACCGGAATATTTCGGGATGAGGTTTAGTCCATCCGATTTGATAGGATAGATAGAGCTTATCGAAATATTCATCGATACTTTTGCCTTGAGGTGAAAATTCGGAAGAGAACGCCCACGACATAATAACGGGATTGGTATTGCTCAGTAAATAAAGCCGGTAGCCTTTCTTCTTCAGTTCTTCCAACATTGTCAATTTATCTTCGGGCAGTTCTTTCAGAAAGCCCATCCAGCCGTAATTGATAGCTTCGTCCGAAATAAACATTCCGGCTTCCTTGCGGACGGCTTCATAAAATTCTTCTTTCGATAATTTTCCTTCTTCCAATTCAAGAAAGATTCCCTTTTGATGATAAGCGTTTAATAACTCCTCAGCATTCATTAAACCAGCCTCTTTGAAACGCTTAACCGCCTCGTCACGTTCCAGCGTTACTATTACGCCTCCTAAATCAAATACAATATTTTTGATGCCTTCTAATGTTAGATTTTGCATGCACAATAAAATTTTCCGGCAAAGATACGGTTTTTAGCTAAAATAATCATGTAACGATATTCACTTTATTTTTATAATACGGAGTTTGATTTGAAATAAATTTGTTTTATCTTTGCATCTATCTAATTTAAATATATATATGTTAACTGAATCAGATCTCAGACAGTTAAAAGAAAAGGGCATTTCTATCGAACAGATAGAAGAACAATTGGCTTGCTTCGAAAAAGGATTTCCTTATTTGCCGGTTCAAGCCTCAGCCTCAATTGAAAAAGGCATTTTGTCGATTCCCGAAAACCGGCAGTCCATTTACTTGGAAGCGTGGACAAACTATTTGCAAGAGGATAAAACGATAGTGAAATTTGTTCCGGCTTCAGGAGCAGCAAGCCGGATGTTCAAAGATTTGTTCGAATACGTCGAGTTGGAGAAAACGGCGATTGATACGCCGTTCTTGAAAACTTTCTTTGAAAATATCCGTAAGTTTGCTTTTTACGATCAACTGCAAGCCGTGTGCTTGAAAAATGAAAACCGGACCATCGACGAATTGATTGCATCCGGCGGTTATAAGACAATTCTTGAAAACCTGTTATTCAAACAAGGACTGAACTACGGTCAATTGCCTAAAGGCTTACTCTTGTTTCACAGCTATCCCGAAGGAGCGCGCACCGCAATGGAAGAACATTTGGTCGAAGGAGCTTTATATGCCTGCAATGACGCAGGGCAAGTGCATCTTCATTTTACTGTTTCACCGAATCACAAGGAATTGTTTCGTCAAACTGCCGAAGCAAAGACGCCGGAATATGAGCGAAGGTTGGGAGTAAAATTTAACATTGACTTCAGCGAACAGAAACCGTCAACAGATACGATTGCAGCTGATTCGGATAATAAACTCTTTCGCGATGAAGGAAAACTTTTGTTTCGCCCGGGAGGACATGGCGCTTTAATCGAAAATCTGAACGACATTTCCGCCGATGTGGTTTTCATTAAAAATATCGACAATGTAGTGCAGGATTCGTTCAAGTCGGTAACGGTTCAATATAAAAAATTGATTGCAGGAGTATTGATTCATTATCAACGACAAATTTTTGAATACTTAAACCGGATTGATTCGGGTAAATACAATCATGCCGAATTGATAGAAATGCTGTATTTCCTGCAAAATGAACTTTGTATTAAAAATCACGAAACAAAGATGCTGGAAGATGCGGAATTGGCGCTTTACATCAAATCGAAGCTGAATCGTCCCCTTCGGGTTTGCGGAATGGTCAAGAATGAAGGCGAGCCGGGCGGAGGTCCTTTCCTGACCGTCAATGCCGATGGTACGGTTTCGTTGCAGATTCTCGAAAGTTCTCAGATCGATTTGAAGAATCCGAAAATGAAACAACTGTTTGAAAAAGGCACGCATTTCAATCCTGTCGATTTGGTTTGCGCTTTACGGAATTACAAAGGCGAGAAATTCGATTTACCTTGCTATGTGGATAAAGCCGCCGGATTTATTTCATTGAAATCAAAAAACGGGAAAGATTTAAAAGCTTTGGAATTACCCGGATTATGGAACGGCGCTATGTCGGATTGGAACACGGTTTTCGTAGAAGTTCCCATCGAAACATTCAATCCCGTAAAGACCGTGAACGATTTGCTGCGTCCGGAACATCAGTGATTTTCAGACCTCTCTCTTCCGCAATCTTCATCAGATAATCGCAGGCAGCTTCGCGTTCGTTGGGGATTACCCCATCAAGGATTGCGTCTTTGATTGCCGATTTCAGTTCGCCGACCTCTTTTCCGGGAGGAAGGTGAAAGAGTTCCATAATTTCCAATCCGTCTATCGGAGGCTGGAAATTCCGGATATGGTCTTTCTGTTCAATCTCTTTCAGTTTACTGCGCACCAATTGGAAATTATTCAGAAATTGCCGCACTTTTTCGGGATTCTTGGAAGTGATATCCGCTTCGCAAAGCAGCATCAAATCATCAATATCATCGCCGGCTTCAAACAACAGGCGTCTGACGGCAGAATCGGTTACTTCATCATCCGAAAGGACAATCGGACGCAAATGCAGCGAAACCAGCTTTTCAACATATTTCAGCTTATCATTTAAAGGAAGTTTTAGGCGGATGAAAATCTCTTTCAGCATTTTCATTCCGATAAATTCATGCGAATGGAAAGTCCAACCGATTTTCGGATCGAAGCGTTTGCTTTTCGGCTTGCCGATGTCGTGAAGTAAAGCCGACCAGCGCAGCCACAGGTTGTCGCTTGTTTTAGCCAGATTATCCAAAACTTTCAGCGTATGGCTGAAATTATCTTTATGTCCGATGCCTTCTTTTGTTTCAACGCCTTTCAACGCAGTCAGTTCGGGTAGAATAATTTCTAACAAGTCCGTTTGTTCCAGCAATTCAAAACCAACCGATGGGGCAGGGGAAAGGATTATCTTATTCAGTTCGTCAATAATCCGTTCTTTGGAAACAATTTCCAAGCGGTTTTTATTCCGTTCGATGGCTTCAAATGTTTCCGGAACAATAAAAAACCCGAGTTGGGAAGCAAACCGGATGGCGCGCATCATCCGCAAAGGGTCGTCGCTGAATGTTATATCCGGATTCAGAGGCGTGCGAATCAGCAGGTTTTCCAAATCCTCCAAACCGTTGAACGGATCGATTAAATCGCCGAAACCTTCCTTATTAATACGGATAGCCATTGCATTAATCGTGAAATCGCGACGGTTCAAATCTTCTTCCAGCGTACCGTTTTCTACTGCCGGTTTACGGGAATTACGATTATAGGACTCTTTCCGGGCGCCTACAAATTCAATTTCATGATTCCTGTATTTTACCTGCGCCGTTCCGAAATTCTTGAAAACGGATACGGCAACTTTCCTTCCCAGACTTCCCGCAACTGCTTCCGCCAATTGGATTCCGCTTCCGACGCAGACAACATCAATATCTTTTGAAGGACGATTCAAAAAAATATCTCGGACATAGCCTCCGACGAGGTAGGCATCCACTTGAAGATTATCGGCTTCTTTCGTAATGACTCCGATAATTTTCCCCCGTAACTTTTTAAGTATTTCTATAATATCTATTTCCATTAAATATTCATTTCCTTGCAGGATGCAAAAATAATGTATTTTAGGCGATATACAATGAAAAAGCAATATTTGCCAACTGCTGCTGTAGATACTACAAAATATGATTATTGACGACAGGTTTACAAAATGAATATGAAAAAAAAAGTTTTCAATCAACTTGAAATCTGAAAATACTATCCATACCTTTGCAGTCCTTAATTACTATCTTTTTGATGTCTTAAATATAACAATTGTAGGAATATCCGGCTTGGATTGCTTACATAATGAAATAATTCTCTTCAAAGTTTATTTAATTATTAATTTATTAATTTATTAAAAAATAAATGTATGAAAAGAATTTTTTATTTGTTATTTTTTGCGTTCATTATTGCAGCGAGCGCCGGCGCTCAAGTAACCATCGGAAGTTTGGACGCTCCTCAACATGGAGCCATCCTCGAATTAAAAAGCGATTCGCTTGGTTTTTTACCTCCTCGGGTTGCTTTATCCAAATTAAGTTTACCAAATCCTCTTCCCATCCATGTCGAAGGAATGGTCGTTTTTAATACGATGAATAATCCGGCGGATACATTGCAAGCCGGGCTTTATTACAACACCGGAACCCGCTGGATGCGTCTTTCAACTACTCCTTATAATATAGAGCGGTGGTTTTATATGCCTTCGATTGTGTTTGATACATCCAATACGGGAAAAGGCTTGACGAAAAATTTGTACATGGAATGTAGAAACCAACTGAATGACAACGGCGTTCTTGTTAAAAGCAGCAAGGGCGCTCCCGCGAAGGTTTTGGCAACCATGCCTGCGCCAACCGATTTGTATTATTACGTAACGGGCTATGACGATAAGGTATTTGCCAACATATCCATAGATGAGAAAGGCTTGATGACTTATGATATTATCGGCGCTGCTACGGATTCTACCTATATAAATATTGTGTTCGTAGAAAAACAATTTTAACTAAAAACATATTACTATGGTTTTACAAAAGAAAAAATATTTGCTATATAGCTTGTTTTGTGCAGGTATATTGTTATTATCATCCGGCAAAATACAGGCGCAAACGCCGGGAGGGGTTACAAATACTAATTATACGTGGGTGGCGTGGCTGACTGCGGATGATTATAATAACGGGACATGGAAAAATAAAATCACCGACAACGGTTCGGCGGGAAATTTCTCGTCTGTAAACCAAAAAGGAAATACGTCCAAATTAGTTCCGCCTGCATTAGTCGCTACGGGATACAATTTTAATCCGTCGGTAAAGTTTACTAAGGGAAACAGCAGCGGTAGTTCAAACGACGAAAGCCGATTAGTGTCGGCAAACGTGGTAAATTTTACCAATAAAAATGCAACGGCTATCTTCGTTTTCAAACGAAATAACAAGACTAATTATGAAAACTTGTTTACTTTCAATGCAAACAACGATGGTAATATAGGATGGTACACAAATAACAGTCAAGATATCCGTTGGTATTGGAATGCAAATAATACCAGCGCTGTAGTTACCGCAAGCGAAGGAATGATAACATTCGACAATCCGAATACGACAACCGCAGGGAACGGACTGAACACTTATTCGAATGGCGGCGCTGTTACTACAAATTTAGCCAAAGGCGTTCGAACTTATAATTCGCAACTGGCGATAGCAACCAACGGCAGCTCCGGTTACGGCTTTAACGGAACTATTCAGGAAATAATCGTGTTAAGCGCCGGGGCAAGCGGCAGTCATCTGGATGCCAACGACCTCAGAAAAATTCATTCGTATCTGGCTATCAAATATGGTATTACATTATCCGGTGGCGCTAATTATGTCAGTTCCGATGGAACCGTCGTGTGGGATACATCTGCTAACGTAAAATATGGAAAAAATGTCTTTGGCATCGGTCGCGACGACGCTTCGGGTTTATATCAAAAACAATCGCATAGTGTGGAAAGCAGAGCTTTTTCTGTTTACGTAGGCAACTCATTGCAGTTGCTCAACAGTCAAAACGATGGAACGCTTGCCGACAAGCAATATTTAATGATCGGTTCAAACGGAGCTAATCCCATTTCGCCGCTAACCGGCATTAAAGATGGCGACAATTATATGAATGGAAACGTGGAATCTTCTACCGGTTTTGATATTCAAAGTCCTGTTTATAAAGCGAAGCTAACGGGCGCCCAATCCATGAAGGTAAATTTTCAGGCGCCGTCCAATGACTTTTCATACGTCCTTGTTTCCACAGAACCCGGCTTTACGCCGAGCAATACCAGGATATATCCTATCGATCAGCGAATAGCAGAAGTTGAAATCGACCAGTATTTCCAATTCTTTAAGTTTATCGGTTTTGCTCCGGGTCCCGGAGGCGTGAATGGAGGATTGCGTTTGTGGTTGCGGGCGGATAACGACGCAACATTAGACATTGAATATTTTTCAAAGTCAAGTATATTTAATGATTATCACGGAGTAGTGAAGGATACTGCGAATGTGCCTGCTGTTTCGGCTTGGAGCGATCCCATACGGGGACATATTTATTCGTATGATGCCGGACCGTCTGAAGATCGTCATCTTTTTCCTGTTTTTAAAGCAAACAGCCCTGAGTTGAACTATCATCCGGCAGTTCATTTTTGGGGGAGCGGGACTAAAGGTACCGGATCTTACTTGAGTAACCCTGAAGGAATTATGAGTTCAGCCATTCCTGAAGGAGGTAAACATTCGGCATTTTTTCTGGTAAATAACGATTTTGGCAGAAAAGACTGGATTTATATGTTAGGATTCAAAGACACAAAAGTACCGGGTGAGATTCCTAGCACCGCTTACGGCGTTCAAAGAAGAGACAACGGAAACAAAACTGTGGGGCGTTTCAGAACGAACGTAGGACCGGCAAGAGGCGATGTGGATTTGTTCGATGCGGGTTCGACTTCCATTTTGGGCTATAAGACAAACACTCACGAATCAGGTAATAACAATCCGGTGCAATTTCGCTTTAATGCGCAGGAAGATAATACGACCACTATCAGTTGGGGATCAACAGACATGACAAGCGCCTCCACATTGGGATCGGCTTATGCTCTCGACAGAACAGTACAGGGTGTAATGAGCGAAGTAATATTTTTTGAACGGGAACTGGCGTTATGGGAAACCGAACGCATAGAATCGTATATGGCTCTCAAGTATGGTATTACACTGTATCCGTCCACTAATGCCAGTAATAGATTTACATATAAATTCTCTGATGGCTCCATTGTTTGGGAAGGAAATACGGCAAGCGGAAAATTCGTTACTTTTTATAATAACATTGCCGCAGTGATTCGCGATGATGCAGCCCATCTCAATAACAGCCATGCGCATTCTACCAATGTCGGTTCGCTGTTGCATATCGGGGTGGCAGGCAAAGCCTTGAGCGAAGACGGAAGCGCTGTAAGCAGTCTGGAAAACAACATGGAAGCCATTGTTTTTGGAAATGATGGCGGCATGGGCAACGTTAAAATTTCTGCTGATCATTGCGGCGATTTCGACTATATTTTCAAACGTAAATGGTTGGTACACAAGATTACGAAAGACGACCGCCCCATCGCACTGCTTGTAGGCGCACAAAATAACATGGCGCTTACCATCGGCAGCGATTCTGTTGTTATTGAAGACTACTATACCAAATTACACAAAGGCAATAACGTAAGTCTGATTGTAGCCGATTCGCCAGCCGATATCGACAACGGTAATTACAGGGCGGTCATCCCCATGTCGTACATCAATGGTGAGCATCAGTGCAATTACGTTTTTTCGGAAATAGATACTTACATAACGTTCGGGTGGAAGCCCAACGATGAAGGTTGCACCGGCGACGAAAACACTGCATTTGAAGATGTAAAAACTTTCAAATGGACGCAGTGGAACTATCAAACCAATAATTCAAACACAGCCGGCGCTACGTTTTCTATCAACACTTCCGTCGATTTGGGCGATAATATTGCGGTAACGGGAACAAGCGTAAAATACGGCGCAGGCATAAAACCCGTCAGAGGATATCCGCGCTCGGTAAACTTGCCTGTCGAAGGAAGTTTGGGCATATATCGCAGCGGTGGCGGTCCGGCTAATCAGGATATAACCGTTACCGTCGCATTCGACAGTCCGGTTATTCCCGAATTTACGATTTCCGCGCTCGACGGATACCGTAATTCGTATGAAGAAGTAGAGATTTACGGAACATGCGAAGGCAGCACGTTTGTGCCGGTACTTCGTTATGCTTCCGATCCGAAAAAGGCGTCATACCGGATAGCCGGTAATAAAGCCACTGTAAATAAGCGTGTCAGTATCCCGTCGGGCAGCAATAAAAACGGCATGGTGCATGTATCCTTTAAGGGAGGTATAACCGCTTTAACGATAAAATACAGAATAAAAGGCATCACTACGGGAGCGGCGCGGCATATCGTTATTTCACCGATTACGATGCGCCCGGTTCCGCCGCCGCCCCCGATAAACGAAGACGGACTGTCGTTTGTGAAACAGGTGAAAAACCGCAACATTACCACTTGCGAGCCGGTAGAGTATTCATTCTATATTCAAAATACAAATTGCGCGCCTAAATACGTAACTTTCAGCGATATTTTGCCTGAGTACATGACATGGCAAGCTGAATCTGTCGGATTTGGGGAAGGTACCCCCTCGCTTAAAGCCAATGATTACGGCAACAGCAATGTATTGAGAATCGACAGTCTGCTTGTTCAGGGTTCATCCACATTGGTTGTGACGGCAACAGCCCTGCTCGACAAAAATGCGCCGGACAATTATTACAGTAACAGAGCGCATATTACTTACCAACAAACAGTATCAGGCAAGTCTGAAGCGCGCGCGCTTAGTAGCGTGGACAGGGAAACGCTTGAGCCGAATACTGTGTTTTATGCAACCTGGGCGCAACGTAAAGAGCCAATATTGATGGAAGCTAAGTATAAGCCTGAGGAATACAAAGCAAATGATGAAATTGAAGTAAGCTACACAATTGCCAATCCGAATGCCGAAATTGCGAATGTCTATTTAGACATCAACTTCAATGAGGAATTTATGTATGTGGACAAAAGTTTTCGGATGCAATTGTTGACAGGCAGCAGCGCAAAACCAGGGGCGCTTGTATCGCCATACGTGCCCGGAACCCTGAACGTTGCCGGAACTGCCGACGGTTCTTCCGGATTTACCATAGCGCCGGGTTTTACGTCAATAAAGTTCAAATTGAAAGCGCCGGCAACGGCTGATATACCGGTTGAGTGGGATGATAATGGCAAGCCGACAGAGAAAAAAGCGGCTTTGGATATTATTTACGGCTTTTCTTCCGAAGCGGACGATCCTTGCACCAATATGGCGATTAAGAATTTACAGGGAAACCGGTTGATTCCGTATTTTCAGGGGAAAACGCATATTATTTCAAACAGGCATGTAACAACGAAGATTGTACAGTAAAGAATTAAGAATTAGGAATTAAAACTTGATTTTTCACCTGATTTATTCAAACAGAACAACCTAAGTAGCAAAGAATTAGTGCACATATCCACACAACCTAATTACCTGATTAAAAGGCTTAAATAAGGTAATCAGGTTAAAATAAAAGAGAGAATCTGTCTAAGGCTACTTAGGTAGTTTTGTTAAAGTAAATTAGGTAGGAATTAGGTTAACAGTAAATTTATGGGTAAATTTGGCGACTACCGGCAATAGTGATAACAAAACGGCAATTGTAAACTTATCTCCCTTGATATATGTTTTATTCCATGCCATAGTACACTCTTTACCATGCCATAGTACACTCTTTACCATGCTATAGTACAGTCATTACCATACTATCATATTGACGCAATATACTTGCACATTTTTAGCATAGATGGCATATTCTTGCATAGATGGTTATTTACGACAGGAGGAGTTATTGCGTTGCTATTGCTATTTCCAAACTTTATTGCTATTTTTGTCGCCTTATGAATCTGCTGCAATATGCTTTTTTCCACAATGCGCTGGCAGGTAGCGTATTTACCTGTATATCCTGCGGAATAGCAGGGTCGTACATTGTGTCGCGCCGCCTGGTTTTCATCAGCGGAGGAATTACTCATGCCTCTTTCGGTGGTTTGGGACTGGGATTTTATTTGGGAGTTTCTCCAATTCTTTCGGCTTTGCTGTTTTCGATTGCTTCGGCTTTCGGCGTAGAATGGCTTTCGAAAAAGCAGGATGTGAGAGAAGATTCGGCTATTGCCGCAGTATGGGCTTTGGGAATGGCTTTGGGAGTCATCTGCATTTTCCTTACGCCCGGATATTCGCCGAATATTTCCGCTTATTTATTCGGTAATATTCTGACCATCACGCTTTCGGATATTATATTTGCCGGAGCGCTTGCGGTTTTGCTGTCGATTCTTTTCATACTTTTTTTCAAACCGATTCTTTATACCGCTTTTGATTCGGAGTTTGCCAAAACCCAAGGAGTAAAAGTCGCTTTGGTTGAACATTTGATGATGTTGGCTATTGCAGTAACGATTGTTTCGTCCATTCGCCTGATAGGAATAATGTTGCTGATGTCCTTATTAACCGTTCCGCAAATGACGGCGAATTTATTTACTTCTCGATTACAAAAAATCATTCTCTATTCCATCGGTTTAGGTATTGCCGGCTGTTTTTCCGGTCTGTTTTTATCTTATTATTTGAATGTTCCTTCGGGGGCGGCAATTATTTTTGTGCAAATACTTCTGTTTTTACTTTGCAAAACCGGTCTATTTATATATCAAAAGACAATAAAACGGACATAAATTTGTTTAAAAAGGAAAAGTATTCGGTTGAAAGCACGTTATATCTTTCTTCTTTTGTTGGTTATCGTACTCGATTCTTGCACTTCTACCAAGAATACGGGCGGAACTCGCTGGTATCATTCATTTAATACCCGCTATAATGTTTATTTTAATGGACAACAGGCGTATGAAGAAGCCCTGAAGGCTCAATTGGAAGGATATACGGAAAATTACTCGGAAATGATCTATATGCATCCGGTTTCATCATTATCGAAGGAGAAAACGCAAACGGGCGGTTCGTTCGATAAAAGCCTTGAGAAAGCGGTGAAAGCGATTAAAATGCACTCTATTCAAACCAAACCCCAAAGAAATACGAACAAGGCAAGAGACCCCAAATACCGGGAATTTTTAAATAGAAAAGAATTTAATCCTTTCCTTCATAATGCATGGATGCTGATGGGTCAATCGCAATTTTTCAATGGCGATTTCCTCGAAGCGGCAAGTTCATTTTCTTATATTTCCCGTCTGTATGAATCGCAACCCGAAATCGCTATTCCTGCACAATTGTGGAAGGCGCGCTGTTACGCCGAAATGGGATGGTATTATGATGCTGATAATATTTTATCAAAAATGAATGTCGCTCAATTGACTAAAAGTCAATGGAATTTATATTCAACGGTTTATGCCGATTACTATGTTAAACAGAAACAATATGCGGAAGCTATTCCTTATTTAAAAACTGCTATTCAATCCGAAAAAAATAAATTGCAGAAAAACCGCCAAAAATATTTGCTCGGACAGTTATATACCGCTACTAATCAAAAAGATTTAGCATACAAGACTTTCGGACAAGTTTCAAGTTCCAGCGCTCCTTATATTCTTGAGTTAAGCGCTAAAATCCGCCAAACGGAAGTTTACCCCGGAGGCGACATCAACAAGATTAGTAAGAAATTGACTCAGATGGCTAAAAGTTCAAAGAACGAGCAATATTTAGATCAGATTTACTATGCTTTGGGAAACGTATATATGACGGTTCCCGATACGGTAAAAGCGGTTAAGAGTTATGAACTCGGCGTAGAGAAAAGCGTTCGCGGCGGAATAGATAAAGCGCTCAATCAGGTGAAATTGGGAGATATATATTTCAATCAAAGAAAATATGTAAAAGCGCAGCCAAACTATTCCGCAGCGCTGGCGCAACTGAAAAAGAGCGACGAAGCCTATCCTCGCGTCTCCAAACGTTCGGAAGCGCTGGATGCCTTAGTCATTCCCTATCAGGCGGTGGAATTGCAGGATAGCTTGCAGCGTTTGTCCCGGATGACGGAAGATGAACGTATGGCGGTCGTCAAAAAAATTATCGAAGACCTGATAAAAAAAGAAAAAGAAGACGCGAAAAAAGCCCAACAGGATCAGTATCAAGCGCAACAAGAAGCTTTGCAATCGCAGCAACAAGCCAATCGTCCCAATGCACAGGGCGCTGTGAATCCGATCGTCCCTCCCACTCCGGGCGGATCCGGTGTATTCTACTTTTATAACGAACAAATAGTTGCCATTGGTAAAAATATGTTTCAACAAAAATGGGGACGAAGAAATTTGGAAGACGACTGGCGGAGAAGAAATAAATCAAATCCCATATCAACCAATCCGAATGAAGAACTTGTCGCGAATGATACTACAAAACTTGCTGCAACCAACGATACTGTTCCCAAAAATATTCTTGCGTCTGATTCAACGAAAGAGAAACCAACCTCAAACGACCCCCATGATCCGCAATTCTATTTACAGCAAATCCCGACTACCGATGAAGAAATAGCTGCTTCCAATCTGATTATTTCTAATGGTTTATTTAATATGGGCGTTATTTATAAGGATATGTTGGAAGATAATCCCCTGGCGCTGGAAACATTTCAAACCTTGGATACCCGTTTCCCCGACAACGAAAACCGGCTGATGGCGTATTATTATATGTTTCTCATCTATTGGCAGGATGGCAATATGGAAATGGCAAATCTGTACAAAACGAAAATTCGGGAAGGATTTCCGAATAGCGATCTTGCAATTGCTATGTCAGATCCCGATTACGAACAGAATCAATTAACGATGGACAGCGTTCAGGAGACAATGTATCAACAGACTTACGCCGATTATTTAGCCGGAAACGCACAGGCGGTTCGTCAAAATTATGAAACCGTTGTTACCAAATACAGCCAATCGAAATTGATGCCTAAGTTTATGTTGCTTAATGCCTTGAGTTTTGCAAAAACCAATGAAGCGGACACTTTTAAGGTTTTGCTGAAACAATTGGTTGATAAATATCCGAAAGATGACGTTGCAGCTTTAGCGTCCGATATGATTAAAGGTTTTCAGCGGGGATTGCTTTTATCCTCTTCCGGAGATAATATGCTGGCGCGGGGAAGTTTATTCAACATGCGCTTTGTCGGGGAAGGCGGCGCCGCACCGGATTCGACGCTTCAATTTTCTGCCGAAACAAATGCTCCTCACGAATTGCTGTTGGTTTATCCCAAAGGAAGTTTAGATGATAATGTTTTGTATTATACTGTGGCAGGTTATAATTTCGGCAATTTCATGGTCAATGATTTTGCGCTGGAAAAAACGGCAGTGGGAGAAATAGGCTTGTTGCAGATTAAAGGTTTCAATAGTTTGGGGCAAGTAATGCAATATCTTGAAAAGATTCAGCAACAGGGAGGATATGCGAAAGACTGGAATCAATTGGTGATTCCAGTACCGATTTCAGAGGCTAACTTTAACATTTTGATGAAAGGGAAAAGTATGGATGAATACATGACTTTCTTTGAAAAGCAATTCGGTTCCGGAAATGAAGACCTGATTGCCGACTGGAAGATAAAACAAGCCGAAGAAATGAAAGTCACGCCTGAAACTTCAAAAGAAGATTTGTTGTCCGAAACCGGAAAAAATAAAACAGAAGAAACGCAGCCGCCCAAAACAACTTTACCGGTCGATAGCCTTCAAACTGCTTCTCCGGTCGATACCATTCATTCGACTGTTGCCGTTCAGCCTGATTTAGCGGATTTAACGACTGCAAAAACCGATAGCGTTATTGATAAAACGCTTGAGACGGTAAATGAAGTTTACACCAAAGCATCCGATGAAGTGAACAACCTCTCGAACAAGTTCAATACCATTGCTTCTGATCCGATTCGCGGAATTTTGAATTTGTTTAAACGGGACAAAAAGAACAATGCTATTGAGGAATATGCGAAGCAACAGGAAAAAGAGGAGAAAGCGCAGCAATTGCAATTGAAAAAAGAACAGGACGAAAAAGATAAAGCCGCAAAAGCCGAAGCTTTGCTTAAAGAAAAGGAACAAAATGCAGCAGCTAAAAAGAAAGCCGAAGAAGATAAAGCCGCTCTGAAAGCAAAACAACAGGAACAAAGCGATTTAGCTAAACAGAAAGAAACGGATAAGAAACAGAAGGAAAACGAAAAGAAACAAAAAGAAGCAGACAGAAAACGGCTGGCTAAGGAAAAGCAAGATGCGCTGAAAAAGAAAATTGCCGATCAGAAAGCAAAAGAAAAAGCGCGCAAGGAAGAACAGAACCGGAAGGCGAAAGAGCGTGAAAATCTGCAGAAGCAGAAAGAAAAGGAACGCGAAGAATTGAGAAAACAACAGAAAAAATGAGTAATGAGTATTGAGTACAAGAGCCTTTCCAAAATTTTGTGTAAATAACTTTTCCCCTTGAGCCGTTATTTCGAAGCGTTTTTTCCTTTGGGTCCTTTTAATACGGTTACAACAGCATATCCGGCTTTTTCGTGACCTAAACCCCTAAAATCTTTCGTACCCGAAGTAAATGAATAAGTATCATCTGCAAATTGATAAAATAAAGAAATTATTCTTCCGCCCTTTTTATCTTCAATTACATTATTCGCATTTATTTCATCTTTCTTAAATGCTTCTAAAAATTGATTAATTAACGCTTGATTATTTTTGATAGTAATATTAATTATTTTTGTTTC
>Ga0209629_10000389_pt1 | contig 23431 bp, 27 predicted proteins | sample TergutCu122P5_FD_187286 | JGI IMG/M metagenome (GOLD analysis project Ga0209629, IMG submission 187286) | Cubitermes ugandensis P5 segment gut microbial communities from Kakamega Forest, Kenya - Cu122 P5 (SPAdes) (version 2) | ecosystem: Host-associated > Arthropoda: Insects > Digestive system...
TATCGGATGTGTAAAAGGTGGTATGGGATATTGGAACAAAATACGGGTCGATTTTCCCGATGTTTTTGAACGCAGAGCGAAGCAGGAACGTGAAGTCGGGCATACTTGCATAAAAGGCGTATATCTTGACGAGCTTGAACCAAATAGGGGAAACATTGACGATGAGGTTTTGGCGGATTGTTCTATTGCGTGCCAAATGGTGGATTTATAAACAGGATTAGCCGAGAGGAGAAAGGAATTTTATGGAAATAACTGAAAGTTTAAAGTATAGAAAAACTCATATGTTACAAAAAATTAAAGAATATACTACAAAAAAATATATTGACAAAATGAGATTCTGGGAACTTGAAAAAATATATGAAACGATAGACAATATTGTTAATCCAAAAGACGGAATAATTGCAATGTGTGCAACTGCTGATACTTTCGATAAATTCGGGGATTTTTAATCCCCTGAATTTATCTGAAAGTTCAGCCTGTGAACAAAATTATACAGAAAGCGAGGGTGAAAACGATGATAACTAAAATTGTTGAGGAAAAAGAAACAAAAATAATTAATCATGAAAAAATGGTTTCCGAATATTCAAAAGCCGATATTGAGAAACTTATTATTGATGATTTGAAAAAGCATAAACTTAACGCCAAAGATTGCAAGTTTAAAACTGATTGGAGTTATATTTGGGATGGCACAGAGGGGAAACAAATTGTTGGAATGAACATTACCTTTCTTGGAGCTATTTTATCAGTAGAGGGGAGTGAAAACGAATGAACGAGCGTTATTTGTTTCGCGGGAAGCGGTTTGATAATGGGGAATGGGTTACGGGGTATTATTATTGTGATGAAGAGGCTAACTATTGTTGTATCATGTACATAAATGGAGAGTATATTGAAAAACCACAAGTTGACCCCGACACAGTAGAACCCGTTGCGGCGAAAATTATACCGCCGAAAGACCCCAAAGATTGGTGGTTAGGTTATAAATGCCCGAATTGTAAAAAAAACATTAAAATAGAGAGAAAATATAAGTTAATAAATAATACCGCGCCTAAATATTGTGAAGAGTGCGGACAGCGGCTTGACTGGAATGTGAAAGAGGGTTAAAAAGATGAATATTGAAACAGGCGAACTAAAATTATTACCTGATTTGACGGAAGAAATGTTAAAAAGAGGGGAATGGCTTAAAATACCGGAGAAATTCAACGAGGAAGCGAACAAATTAATTGAAAACGGTGAAGCAGTCAATTTCTATGATGATACTCCTCTATCTAAATGGGCAGCGCAACATAGAAAATATAATAATAAGTCGCGGCGTAAAATGGCAAACACGAGCAAAAAAATAAATCGTAGGAAAAATTAAAGGAGATATTTATGAAAAGAATAATAGCACAATTATTTATGGTAATAACATTTATTCCGATAATTATATTTGGGTTATTGGCATTGACAGCAAATGTTATATTTACAGAATTGTGTATTCGTGCGGCTAAAATCTGCCATTGGGCTGGATATAATGTTACTGCTTATGGATATTTGGATTTAGCGAAATATATGAGAAGTACTGATAGAACTGTCGAATAGCGCAACCAATGAACTTGCTCGAAAAATCGACAAACTCAAAGCTCCGCCGAACGCGTTCGGCAAGGATTTCTTCGAGGATATTCAGTATGTATATGATGATATGTTGCCGCCGGAGATATTACAGAAAGCATATGCGAATACAATAGAAATGCTGAAACGAGAAGTCGAAGTCGTTGAATAAAAAAACTGAACTTGTTGAAAAATCAAACATTTTTAATGTTTAGATTTTTCTATCAAGTTCAGTAAAGAGCCGACAGGCATAGTAACCCGACAGCCCTCTGCAAAAATATGATGAAACTGTATATATTATAGCATATTCTCTTGATTTTGTCAAGAGGTGTGTCGTGGAGTGAGTGAGGGGGATTGTTTAAAATGGGTGAAAGCAAACAGGATTATCAAATCGAGCAGGAAAAGTATTTTATTCTGAAAAAAATGTGTCTGAGGTATTGGGAGCAAAAGCAAAAAATTGAGAACATAACAAAAGCAGGTGGAGGCGGGTTTATGACCTATTCAAAATCGGCTGGGAGATACTCCGACCCGACAGCTAACAAAGCGCTGTTAATCGAACAACTAAATTGCGACTGCAAGATTATCGAAAAAACCATAAATAAAGTGTGTGCGGATTATGATGTAAAAGCTGATGAGCGGCATTTGCTGAAAATAAGCGATTTTCTTTTACTCAACGTTACTACGTTTCATCAGTATTATTCTTACCGCAGTCTTATCCGGCGCGGGTATAAAATCGCTATGGGAATCAATCAATTCTATCTGCTCAGACATAAATTTTTCTATGAATTGAGCAAAAAAGTTAAATTTACAGTGTGTTCAGGAAAAAGTGACGCTAACTGTGCTAAAGTGATATTGTGAAAAATTTGTCGAAAGCAATTCATTTATTTGGATTGCTTTCTTTTTATAAGAGCGGGTGGGTGATTTGGAAAAAAATAAAGGCGGCAGACCGCCTATGTATAAGACTAAAGAAGAAATGCAGGTAAAAATTGATGAGTATTTTGATTATTATGTTACGGAGTTAGGTAATCCAATAACAAATTCAGGTTTTATATATTATTTAGGTTTTACTTCACGAGAGGGCTTCAACGAATACTCAAAAAAGCCAGAGTTTTCTGACACGATAGCGCGCGCGAAACTTAAACTTGAAGAAAATACCGAAATAAAACTGTATAATCGTGATACTGCAAGAGGTGCGGAATTTTCACTTAAATATAATTATAAGTGGAATGATGAAAAAAAACAATCAGAAGAATTGCAACAAAGCTATACAGGTTTGCCGGCACGTGTTCTCGGTTCTGAATGGGTTGATGTATACAGGTCAATAAAAGACAGAGAATATTCACAATATGATTTAAAGGGCGGCAGAGGAACAGGAAAATCTTCATTCAGTGGATTTGTGATAATAGACGAGCTGGAATCCGACCCGACATCATGCGCAATGTGTTTACGCAATGTGTATGATGACGTAGGCAACAGCGTATATAAGCAAATAAAATGGTGCATTGACGAATTAGACCTGACAAATCAATATCATTGTAAAACAAGCCCATATGAAATAAAAAAAATATCAACAGGACAAATTATATATTTCAGGGCAACGAATGACCCGGGAAAGATTAAGTCAATAAGACCGCCGCACGGAATGAAAATAAATATGTTATGGTGCGAAGAGGCTGACCAAATGGAAGGCGTCGATTCAATGCGAAATATAAGGCAGTCTGCGTTCAGGGCAGGTTCTGAACAAGCCGTATTTCTACGCACATATAACACCCCAATTTCAAGAAGCCATTTTATTAACAAGGAAATGCTGAAGCCTAACGAACATAAGTTTGTACATCATAGTTATTATTATAATTTTCCCAAAAAATGGCTCGGCAAATCTTTTTTTGTAGAAGCTGAAATTTTAAAATCAGAAAATGAGCGTGCTTACCGTCATGAATATCTCGGCGAAGCAACGGGCACGGGCGCGACCATATTCGAAAATATAATGGTCAAAGATATAACAAAAAATGAAATTAACACATTCGGACAATTTTATTATGGAGTTGACTGGGGATTTGCCGCTGACCCGTGGGCATATGTCAAATGTGCTTATAATCCTAAAGAGAAAATATTGTATATTATTGACGAAAAAAAAGAATATAGAAACGATAATGAGTTGACCGCAGAAATATTATTAAAAGAAAAAGGATTGACGCATGATGATTTAGTCATTTGCGATAGTTCGGAGCCTAAAAGCATATCTGATTATCTAAAATACGGAATATATGCAAGAGGTGCTGAAAAAGGTGCAATAAACGGTGGCAGCAGTGTAAAATACAGTATCAAATGGTTGCAGTATTTAAAAAAGATTATCATAAATAATCCCTGCGTAAATTCGGCCGATGAATTTATACAGTATGAATATGAAAAAACAAAAGACGGTGAAATAATATCTGCATATCCCGATAAAAATAATCATTTTATCGACGCAGTCAGATATGCGACTAATCTATTATGGCGGAGAGGAGGCGTTTAATTGTTTGCGATTTTTCAAAATATACTAAATTGGTTTAAAAAGTTATTCGGCGTTGTTCCGCGAAAAAGCGATTTTGTGCAGGCTGAACAAGTCAGATACGGCGAAGAGTATAAATCAACGTCCGCACCTCTGAACATAACTGCAATAACAGCTTTGAAACTTGCGAATATAATTTGTTCGTTCGCATTGATGTCTGTAAGATCTTTAAATGACGGAATAGAAACGCCAAGAATAAAATATCTGAATGATACGTTAAAACGGATATTGAATAATATTGACTTAATCGTAATGCGTGCGCTCGGAATTGGCGGAGTTATCTTAAAGCCATATATTTATAATAGTCAAATTTACATTGACATTATACCGCAAGGCAATTATTTTATTGTTGAAAAAGTCGGCGAAGTTGTCAAAAAATCAATGTTTGTTGCAGATTATATCAGGATAGATAATATGTTCCAGCATGATGAATTTATAAGACTGGAATTTCATACACTCGACGATACTGGATTATATACGATTGAACATAAGGCGTTGAAAAACGGTGTTGAAATACCCGTTACAAGCGTACCTGAATGGTCTAATATATCACCTGTGCCGGTTACTATAACTAACGTTGACAAAATGCTGTATTGTTTTATAAAATGTCCGGTTGACAACCGCAAAACCGAGTTGAACAGCGTTGATAATATATACGGCGTGCCTGTTACATTCGGGCAGGAAATAAACATTGAAAATCTGAATAAAATTATCAACGAGATACCGGGAGAATTTTTGAACAAACGCGCATTTGTCGGCGCGGACGATATTTTATTTGACACTAAAAACAAACTGCCGGACAGCGGTTTGTATAAATTATTCAGGGCAGGCGGCGGCGTTGACAAAAATCCGTTCTGGGAAGTGTTTTCACCTGAAATACGGCAAACGTCATATTTTGAGGGGATTGATAAGTTTCTTGGATTAATAGAAAAATCAATCGGATTAAGCAAAGGCATATTGACTGACCTCTTGACAGCACAGGCAACAGCGACGGAAATAAAACGCAGCAGTTTTGACACAGAAGCGTTTGTGAACAGAGTACAGAAAAATATTGAAATAGAATTTAACAAATTGATTTATTCTTTCGATGTTCTCGCAAACCGTTATAATCTGTCTCCGTTATCATCAGTGGTATATCAAGTTGATTTTGTATGGTCTAACTGGAGTGAGGACAGCAACACGCGTTGGAATCAATTAGTACAAGGGCAAGCTGCAGGAGCGGTAAACGTATATGAATTACGTCAGAATTTATTCGACGAGAATAAAGAGACGGCTATTGCTAATATGCCTGTGCAAATTGCGGAAATGTCATTGCCAACGGGTGAATAATTATGCTTTCGGAAAATCAGATATTATCATTACCTCAACCAATAGTACAATATTTCCGTGAACTCGAATCCGGTATTATCAGCCGGGTTTGTTTGCGGATTGGGGAAATCAGCAGTATCAGCTCGACAGACTTTTACAGGCTTGAAAATTTACGCGATATTGGTTTTGATTTGCAGAAAATACAACGCGAAGTCGCGGCGACGCTGAACAAAACTACAGACGAAATTTATAGTATATTCAAAAATGCGGCAGAAATTGAATATTCAAGCGGCGAAAATGCTTATTTTGATAAAACAGGCAATAAATTCACTCCGTTCGGTCAGAATCAGCAAGTACAGAATCTAATAATAAACATCAGCGAAGCCACAGACGGATTATTTAGAAACATCAGCAATACAAGCGTAATAGGCATACAAAACGCGTCGGGTAAAACATACCCGCTTAGAATATCATACCGCGAAGCCGTTGACTATGCGGCACTGCAGGTCAGGTTAGGTCAGGAAGATTTTTATTCTGCAATCAGACAGACGATTACAAGTATATCTAACGGAGGCGCTAAAGTCATATATGAAAGCGGCAATACACGCAGGCTTGACAGCGCGGCGCGCATGAATATACTCGGAGCGCAGGCGGAATTATCGAAACAGCAGACTGAATTAATTGGCCGGCAAATCGGCGCGGACGGGTGGGAAATCACATATCACAGTGGTCACCGTCCTACTCACGACTTCGGCGGACAGCAATTCACCAAAGATGAGTTTGTGCGGTTAGGAATCGGAGATTTAATGGCAGAGCCGAATTGTTACCACCGAAAATTTCCTATTATTGTTGGAATTTCCGAACCCGCACACAGTCAAGAACAATTAAAACAATTCGAGGCGAAACAAAATGAAACGCATGAGTTCAACGGGATAAAGTATGACAGTTATCAAGCAACACAGCGTCAAAGGCAGTACGAGACCGCAATCCGCCGAAAACGTGACGAAGCGAACGCCTATCTTAACCTTGCAGACGGTTATCTAAAAGGCGGCGATAAATCAGATGAATTATACAAGCAATATAGAGATACATCGACAACGGCAAAAGCAAAAGCTCAAAGCATAAATCAAGAGTATGCGAATTTTTCCAATGCTATGGGATTATTCACACAGCCTAAACGAAAAAGCGTACCTCAAAGGCAAACAAATTTATAAATAAAGGGGATAATATGATAATTCCAAAAAAAGTAAAAATTGGCGGTTTAATGTATGACATTGAAGAAACTGACAATATTTCTATGGGAACAAATTATGGCGCAGAGATAATTTATACAAAATTAAAAATAAATTTGCGTCCTTATGCCCGACAATTTATGGAGCGTTCATTGATACATGAAATTGTTCACGGTATAGTTCAAGATTTAGGTTGTTACGCTGACAGTGAAACAACTTATTCAGTAAAACAGGTTGATGAACTTGCTTGGGCTTTTTATCAATTAATTGTGGATAATCCCGAAATGTTTGTCGGAAAAATCTCAGAAACGGAAACTATTACAGATTTAGCAGGAAATATAATAACAAGAAATATTGACAGCTGATAAAGTCGTAAAAACAGTAGTCAAGCAGAGGCGACCTGCGTAATAAAGCGTAGAGGATTAGTTATGAAGAGAAAATTTTTAAAAGGATTAAATATTGAAGCTTTGACAGATGAAATAATTGAAAAAATAATGGAAGAAAACGGCAAGGATATTGAAAATCAAAAAACGCAGACCGAGACATTAAAAAATCAGTACGCAGATATAGAGACAAAGCTGAAAGCGTTCGACGGAGTGAATGTAGACGATTTAAAAAGCCAAGTCGCAAAACTTTCAGATGAGATTACTGCTAATAAATCAGCGTTTGAAGCTGAAAAATCAAATCTCGCATTTGACAGTTGGAAAAAAGAACAGCTTGCGGCTACAGGCGCTAAAAATACAAAAGCATACGGGGCGTTATTCGATTGGGATGCATTAAAGTCAAGCAATAATAGAGACGCTGATTTCAAAACAATACACGAAAAATTAAAAACAGAAAATTCGTTCATGTTTGAGACAAATAATCCAAATCACGAAGCTAACAAAGAAATTCCGCCAGCAGGACAGGGTTCTCCATTTACAGGAAATACTAAAACAATAACTGAATTAATGGCTGAGGCAAATGCTAATCCGAACCGTATGAATGAAATTTTAGCAATTATAGACACAATGAAAAAATCTAATACTAATCAAACTAATAAAACATAAGGAGTAATAAAGATATGCCTAATTTAGGAATTTTTGATTCCAAAATATTTAATCCGCAGGTTTTCGGGCGGTATATTGACACAATACCGAGAACAAAAAGAAATGAACTGTTAAGAAGCGGAGCATTAAGACCAAGACAGGATTTAGCCGCTATGTTCCCAGAGCAGACAGGCGGTAATTATGCAATTATACCGATTACCGGACGTATAGGCGGAGACCCCACAAAATATGACGGCGTTGAAAATATGCCGGTATCAGGTCTTGATACATACTCGCAGGGCATTGTTATAGCAGGATTTATGAAAGGTTGGCAGGAAAAAGATTTTACTTTATCAATAACCGGAAAAGATTTTATGGCTGAAATTGCGGCTCAAGTCACTGAATACTGGGACGATTTCGACCAAAAAACGCTTATTTCGATTTTAAACGGCGTTTTCAGTATGACCGGAGCGTTAAATCTGCCTTTTGTTACATCTCATACTACAGATATTTCATCATTGACAGGCACGGTAACGATTAACGGCAGGGATTATCCGTTAAGTAATTTTAACGAATCTACGCTTAACAGCGCGGCGCAGAAAGCAAGCGGCGATAATAAAAATATATTCACGCTTATAATTATGCACTCGTTTGTCGCGACAAATCTTGAGAATCTTAATCTTATGACAAGACTTAAATATACTGATGCAAATGGTATTCAGCGAGATTTGAATTTAGGAACGCTTAACGGCAGATTAGTCTTAATTGACGATTCAATGCCTGTCAGCACAGTAACAAATCCTGATGATAGTACGTCATTAGTTTATACTTCATATCTGCTTGGGAACGGTGCGATAATGTATGCGGACGCAGGAGTTAAAGTGCCTTACGAAATGAACCGCGACCCTAAAACAAACGGTGGTATTGACGAATTATTAACTCGTCAGCGTCAGTTATTTTCACCGTTCGGAATAAGTTTTACAAAATCAGCAATGGCTTCAAATTCACCGGCATTGTCTGAATTTGAAATGGGATTGAACTGGGAAGTAGTAAAAAACAGCGCAGGAACTGCAACTATTGATACAAAGGCTATTCCAATAGCAAAAATTATATCGAAAGGATAGAATTAAAATGATTGAAAAAAGAATTATAAACGGGCAGGCAGTCGGTTATAATACAGAAACGCGGTCTTATTGTAATTTACCGAAAAATTTTGACGAAAATCAAGACGACAACAGCGAGAAAAAACCAAAAGACGAAAATCAAGACGACAACAGCGAGAAAAAGAAAAGAGGGTCTTGATTATGTACGAAGTAATAATACCTTTTAAAGATTTAGTCAACGGTGGAAGTTATAAAAAAGGTGACGAATACCCGCGTCATGGAGTTAATCCGACTGAAAGCCGCATTAATCAATTAGCGGGAAACGGGAATAAATTCGGTTGTCCGCTAATCAGATTAGTTTCGGAAGAACCGCAAAAGCGCGGACGGCCGCGCAGGGAATCGAGTGATGATTAATGATTATATTTGACGATTACACTGAATTAGGTTACAATCTTATTCCAGAAACGGAATTTCAACATTATATTACACGCGCTGTACTATCCGCACAGCGTTTTACGTTTGGCAGATTTCAGGTAACAGACGATATAACAGAAAATAATTTACGTGGTTTATTTGAAATTGCAGACTTGATTTATAGTAACGATATGCAGATAAATGTACCTGTTCAATCATTTCAGAACGCAAATTATTCTGAAACTTATGCCATTTCTTTATTACAAGTCCAGCAGACGCTTGACAGCAAAATATATGATATTATGCTTATATATTTTACCCGTGAACAGTTATACAGAGGTGTTAGCGTATGAGAGGTGTGCAAAGTAAGATTACATTATGGCGTAAGCGTTTAAACGCCGATACAAAGTTATATGAATACGAGCGCGTTGTATTGCCTATGCTTTGCAAGTGGAATGATACGACAGTGCGTTCTGTTTCTACAGGTCAGGCAGTCGTTATTCAGACAGTAAGAATTATGATTCCTTATGTGCCTGATTTCGGTCTTGATATTAAGCAGGGAGACTTCATGGCGCTTGGAATTATCGAAACTGAGATGTCAAACAACGCTCCCAATCGTACAAGCGATTTAAAGGCGATTTTAGCCCCGAATTTTATAGAGGTGCAAACAGTATTAGATTATACAAGAGAGAGCAGAGGAAAACATTACGAAGTAAACGGAGTGAGTTAAATGATTAAAGTTAATATTCCTGTCAGCAAATTAGTAAAAGAAAGACTAAATAAAAATACAATGCTGTTTGCGGCTGAAGAAGCCAAACGTATAATGAATCCGTTTATTCCTATGGACACAGGAACGTTAGCCGATACTGCTCAGGTTGAAGCTACAGAAACAACATCGGCAGTAAAATACATACAGCCGTATGCCGCCGCATTATACAACGGAGAACGCACAACCGCAAGCGGTCAAATGGTTTTATTGCAGATACGGCGCGAACGCCACCCGTTAGCAACAATCAAATGGGATATATTTGCAATGCAGGCGGGAGGCAAAGAAAAACTATTGAATGCAGTCGCAGGATTTATAGGGAGATAATTATATGTTAAGCGTGAATAAAGACCAAATTTTACTTGAATGGTGTAATAAAAATCCATTTCTGCAAAATATAATATTATTCAACTTTCTCGGAGAAAACAACGGGCAGACTGCAATTATACCTATATCTGAAACTGTTGTCAGCGAAAATATCGACAGGTCAAAATTAATCAACTATGATTTTATGTGGCAGGCAAGTTTTGAATTATCGTCAAATACAGATAATCTGAACACCGAAACATTATTCGATATGCGGCAATGGCAGGAGTGGATAGAAGAACAAAACGATAGCGGAGATTTGCCGGATTTCGGCGATAACTATTGTATGCTTGATATTGTTAATTTGTCGGAAATGCCGAATTTAGCTCAGACATACAATAACAGTATGGCAAAATACCAATTCCCCGCAAGATTAATTTATTTAAAATTATAAAAAAGGAGAAATCTTATGACAACTCAAAGATTAAGAAAACATCTTAATTTTTTACTGCTTGATATAAGCGACGATTTTGACGGAACAATAGGTTCGGAAGAATGGAAGCGCATAGGAAAATCAACAGAATGGACGGATACTATGAATCCAATAACTACAACATACGACTTTATAGAGGACGAATCGCCGACAAACGTAACAGAAAACTATCATCCGAGTTTATCAGTACCTTTAACAATATTTATGGGCGACCCTGTTTATGATTATTTCTTTGACATATATCATAATCAAATGGTCGATAAAAAGGCATATTCCAGAATGTTAAGGGTGTTTCAAAATCCGGCAATCGCTCCGGCGACAGGATTTAAAGCTCAGTATTCTAATGTAACTATTATAATCGACAATTTCAATTTTGCAACGGGCGTTATAACCTCAACAATAACACAGGCAGGGTCGGTAATACCCGGTTCTGCAACGGTTACGCTCGGCGCAGACGGAAAAGAAGTAACAAACGCCGTATTCACGCCGAGTGAAGTTGCCGCGTAAAAATAAAATGTGGGGGAATTAATCCCCCCACTACAATTAATATTTTAGTGGGGATAAAATGAATATAAAATTAGAAGTTAGCAAACCTGAACCGATAGAAATAAACGGTGAAATATACCCGGTATATAAAAACGCGCTTGAAGTAATGAAAATATTAGAAAAAATAAAAACCGCAGAAACTCCAAACTATACAGATTTAGCAAATCATATTATATCGTATATTGATTTAATACTCGGCAACGGTGCATTTATCAAAATAAGCGGAGGTCAGTCTGTCAGTTATTATGATTTAGGGGTATGGTTCAACGTTATTTGCCAGACAATCATTCAGTCGGAAACTGAAAAGGCAGGTAAATTAAAAGAAGCGGCGGCTAAAATAATCAACGCAAAGTATGAATAATCTTTATCAGAAGAAAAATAAATTATTCCCTGAAATTATCGATGTTTCAGGGAATTTTTATAATATAAACGCAGATTTTAGAAATATTCTGCGTATTTTTGCGATTATAAAAGATTATGAAATTGATGAATATGCGCGGATAAGTAAAATGTTAGAATGGTTTTTCAATGGGAATCCGCCCGAAGAAACAGAGTTCAACATTATTTTATCTGCGTTTACTGATTTTGTAAATCCTAAAAAAGAATATGACTTTGACGACGACGAAGTTATGGATAGCGACGAACCGCCGCAAAAACAATTCGATTATGATTTTGACGCTGATGAAATTTTTGCGAGTTTTGTCAGCGAATATAATATAGATTTGACTGAAATAGAGTTTCTTCACTGGTATAAATTCAAGATACTTTTACTGAATCTTTCGAGCGAAAGCCCGTTTAAGAAAAAAATTGACCTGCGTTTTCTTGATTTAAAAGATTTCAAGGGTCAGGCATTATTTGATGCTCAAAAGGCAAAAGCGTTAGTTCAGTTACCTGAAGACCTGACAGAAGAAGAATATAACAGCGCATTATTATTCAACGAAACATTTGGGAAATTCCGATAGGTGGTGAGAAAATGGCAACGGTAGGTAATGACGGTTCGATTAAAATTGAGATTACGGGCGACGCGAGCGATTTAGAAAAAGCGTTAAATGACGTAAATAGTACAGCCGAACAACATATAAAAACAGTTAAAGAAGTACAATCAGAAGTTGCCAAACTTGCTAATGTTTACATTAAAGACGGGGCAAGTGCAAGTGACGCATGGAAAAAAGCCCATTCCGAATTAAAAGACGAAATGGATAAGGCTAAAAAAGCGGCACAGGAATTTGGAGATACAACACAAAAAGTCGGTTCTGAAATGGATAACGCCGGACAAAAAGCGTTGTCGTTCGTGGATATACTCAAAGCAAATCTCGCCTCTGATTTTATAATGGGCGGCATAACCAATATCGCAAACGGTATTGTCAACATCGCTCAAAGCGTCGGTCGCGGTTTAGTCGATTTAGCGAAAGACGGCGTTGAGTATAACGCAAAAATGGAACAGTACACCGTTTCATTTACTACAATGCTTGGAGACCAAAGTCAAGCCCTCGAATTAATCGCACGTTTAAAAGAAAAAGCGGCGGCTACTCCGTTCGGCATGGAAGACCTTGCTAAGTCAACCCAAACTCTTATGGCTTTCGGTGTGTCCGCTCAGGACGCAGAAACTATAATGAATCAGCTCGGAGATATATCGCTGGGAAACAAAGACCGTTTTCAGGCATTATCGCTTGCTATGGCTCAAATATCGTCAACGGGGCGGTTAATGGGTCAAGACCTCCTGCAAATGGTAAACGCCGGATTTAACCCGCTCAATGAGATTTCCAAACAGACCGGCATTTCAATGTCAGACTTGAAAGATAAAATGGCGGACGGCGCTATATCTGCTGAAATGGTTGCGGCGGCTCTTGAATCCGCCACATCTGCCGGCGGTCAGTTTTACGGCGCAATGGAAGCGCAATCACAGACATTCACAGGCCAAATGTCAACCCTTGAGGACAATTTTAATACGCTCAAAGGCGTTGTAACAGAGGGGTTAACCGATATGTTATCCGGGACTGCTTTGCCTATGGTAAACGGCTGGGTGCAGGATATGACTACAGCGTTCCAGACTGAGGGAATTGACGGATTATTGTCTGTTATCGGAGATATAGGCATTGATATTTTGGATATGATGATTGAATCAATCCCCAATGTTATTGACTTTGTTTCTGATTTTATCGGTAAAATAGCCAAGGGTTTCAAGGATAATGAGGACGAGGTTAAAGCAAAAGGCAAACAGATAACAGGCAAAATTATTGATGGTCTCGGTGATATAGGCGCAGACTTAATTACAATTATAATTGGTGTCGGTGAAACTATTATAGAATCTGTCGTTGACCCTGAAAATATTCAAAAAGCATTTGACGCAGGCGGTAAAATAGTTGAAGCTGTTGCCGATGGATTAGCACACGCCGTTTTGGGTGATACCGGTTACCAAATGCTCCAGGATTTAAAAAAGCCTATTGATGATTTTTTCAATTGGTTAAATGAAAAAGCCGGCAAACCTGTTATAAGCGGCGGCGAGGGCGGAACTGCCGGACCGTCAAGATTTGGATTGCCGTCAAAAGAAGAAATTGTCGCTTCTTTTGACGATATTATAAAAGCTTTAGAAGCAAGCGGAATAAAAGTTACTGACAAAATGAGGACTGAAATTGAACGGTTTGTTTCTGAAACAGATATGTCTAAAGTTACTGAAGAACAGGCAAACCAATTAATAGCATCTTTAACTCAAATGGCTAAAGATGCAGAAAAAGAAGCAAAAAATATTCCAGGGGGCGCGGCGGCGGGACTTGAAGGAAGCTCTGACAAACCTAAAGAAACCACAAAGCAAATGTTTGACAGGATAAAAACTCAAATAGACAGCGGAATACTTTTAGGCAAAATGACAATAGAAGAAGGCATAAAACAATGGGGTTATGCTTTATCCAGTTTCAAAATGGACCCAGCATTACAAACTAAAATACTTGTTGAACAACAAACCTTATTAAATAAACAAACTGATAATACGGAAAAAACCGTTAAAGATAAATTTACTCAAATAAAAGATGATATTAACGATAATCTTATATTATCCGGTAACAATATAAATAAGGCAATAGCTTCATGGAAATCGGCGTTAAGCAATTTCGCGCCTGACAGCGCACAATACAGGGACGCGCTTGTCGAAATCAAAAAACTGCAAAATCAGCAGACTGCCGAAGCAGAAAAAAACGCTAAAGCACAGCAGGCGGCGGCAAAACAAACGGCGAATGAAGCCAAAAGAGATGCTCAGGAAGCCGCCAATGAAGCGAAACGTGCCGAGCAAGAACGCGTACGCACCGCCGAGCAAGCCGAAAAAGACAGGCTTAAAGCCATTCAGGACGGGTATAACGCAGAGAAGCAGACAATTTCCGACAATGTATATTTTAATAATATGGCAGTTCAAGACCAAATTGCCGCGTGGGAACAATTAGCTGTAAAATATAAAGACAATGCGGATTTTATGCGTGAAATAAATAAAAATTTGTTCGATTTGAGAAATAAACTCGTTAAAGAAACATATGACAATGAGACAAAACTAATCTCCGACGCTGTAAAGTATAACAATATGTCCGTTGACGAACAAATTTCCGCGTGGCAGGAATTGGCAGATGAATATAAAAATAATGCCGATTATAAATCCAAAATAGACGACAATCTTTTCACTTTGAGGCAGACAAAACAGAATGACGAAGTTGACGCTTACCTAAAAAATTTAGACGACGAGTTATATTTTACGGATATGACAGAGGAACAGAAATTGCAGTCCAAGTTGGACGCTATAGACAGATACAGAACGCTGTATGCAAAAGATACGGACGCTCGGCAAAAACTCGACGAAAAATATAATTCTCTTTCTGTGGATTTAGCTAAAAAGCTGTTTGACGAAAAGAAAAAAGCCCGTCAGGACGAATACGACGGCGATATAGAGGTATTCAAGAATAAGCAGAAATTAACTGAGCGTAATTATAAAGATGAGATGGATTATTTGCTTTCGCTCAGTAAAAAGTATAAAGACAATGCGGATATACAAAAAGATATTGCTCAACAGGTAAGCGATTTCAGAGCGTCGTTATTACAAAAAGAAGCGGATTTGCAAGAGCAGTATAATAAAGATTTAGCGGCGCGCACTCAGCAGATATTCCAGAGTTATAAGCCTTTTGAAATGATTGACGTTGATGTTCCCGCCGAACTAAAAAAAATAGACGAACAGACCGCAAAAAATAAAGAAACTGCTAAAAGCCTCGCCGACTACAGGAAAAAAGATAACGATTTATTATTCGAACAGGGAAAAGTAAACGATAAAATAACCGCAACGCAGGATAAATTAAATGCGTTAGCCGCTGAGCGGTTAGATTATGAAGAGCAGATTAAGAGTGCGCAGGATTATACAGAAGTTCTCGCTATTCAAGAAAAGATAAAATTTAACGATGAAGAAACAGTTAAGACACAGAAAGAATTAGACCAGACATACAGCGATTTAGACAAAAGCGAAAAAACGGTTCTTGACAACAAAAAAAGCATGTCAGGCGAAGTCGATAATCTTTTGAAATTATATCCTGACCTATTACAATATTATGACAGCGAAACAGGCATGTTGAAACTCTCAAATAAAGAGTTAGAAGATTACATAAATAATCAGAAAGCCATTGCCTCGATTAAAATGCAAACTAAGGAGCAAGACGATTATCTTCAGGGGCTTCGAGACCAATCTAAAGCTATAGACGAATATAACGCCGGAATGGAACAGCTAAAGAGTAAAAAATTGAATGAAGCGTTTTATACGACTTTACAGCAAGAGGGTATTGATAGCCTATATAAAATAAATGCTCTTCTTGCAATGACACCCGAACAATTTTCAGAAGCTAATCAACTACTCGAAAAAATGGCGACGAAAGCGGCAGAAACTGCCACGACAGAATTTGAGGGTAAAAAGAAAGAATTAGATACGGCTATATCGTCAATAGACGATGTATTAAAACAAACAGCCTATACTATATCTGAACCCTCTCAACAGATAGGTACTAATATTATAACCAAAGTAATAGACGGATTTAATGCTTCGTTGCCAAAATTATTAGACGCTATATCAAAAGGATTATTGTCCGCAACATCATTTGCTCAGGGATTAATAGGCTCAAGCGCGAATATATCAGGAATTGTTCCCAATACTGCAATGCCAAATTTAAAAAGCACAATCGCTCAAAGTCAAAGATTAAGCCCCGCATCGAGCGCTATAAGTAGCATTGCCAGTGTTCAAGCGGCGAATACGCAGTCACAAATCAGCAGTGCAGTACAGTCTCCACAGAATGTAAATGTAATAGTCGAACTTGACACAAACGCAAGAGATACATTTAGCGCAATAGGCGCTAAAATAAATTATTATCAGAAATTAGATGGGGTGAAAGCATGAGTTTAATCAAAATAGACGGAATGGCTTATAATGTCGGCGAGGTCAGTTTACAGCGTAACGCTGAAATAATATACGACCCATTAACACAGGGCGTTATGCTTGACTTTTCCGAAATGGACGACGCAGTTGCCACAAAATATACATATAGTTTTACGGTTGAACCGAGAATCGGCGTACCACCGTTGGGCGCGCCCAGCAAAGAAATTCAGTACGACGATTTTTATTATGATATAACAACGCCCAAAAGCGTGAGATTTGTTGAGTTACCGTTCGGACAGCATGTATTTGCTTTTCCCGCGAAAATCAAAACGGTAAGCGACAATTTGAGACGGAGATACGGAGGAGTAAGTCGCTGGGGCGGATTGACAGTGACGTTTGAGCCGACGAGACCGCAGAGAATGGCGGACAATGACGTACCATTAATCAAGCAGTTCGTTTTGAACACGCTGCCGACAAAGCCGTATTTCAATTATGTGTGGCTTGACGGGGAAAATTGGGAAGATAAATTAAAATGGATAGATAGGAGTAAATAATGGAGTTAGCAACGATAAATAATCTTGAAAACGGCGACGTTGTAAGAAAAAAATAAACGATAATTTTAGTTTTCTTAAATCGGTTGTCGGCAACGGCAGACCTGCAGGAGTGAGAGCAAATTTAGCGGCGTTGAAAGCGGAATTTCCAAATGGTGCAGAGGGTATATGGATAACGCAGGATAATGGCTGGTGGAATTTCTGGGACGGCGCTAAATGGAATGACGGCGGACCATTTCAATCAATTATGCTGGCTGACGGCTCTGTTAATTTATCAGCCTTGTCCGATCGTCTCAGAGAACTTCTCGGCGACAAAGCGTTGATAAATGAGCGTATGAGCTTAGATATTACGAATAAATTTGTCGGAATGAGAGTGGGAACTCAGCCAACTGCCGTAACACAGACTTCATCTACTACTTTAGCGTGGATTGATAACAATGGGATAAACGCGCCTTTGCCTATTGAAGTATGTCCGAAAATCTTAAAAATGAGTTATATGGGAAACGGCGGCGGAGTAAATTTTTATGCTAATTTAGACATCGTCGAAAATCCTGTATATTCATTTGGCGCGTGGATTAAACCCGAAGGATTCTCTATCGGTATTCAGCCGCGATTAAGAGGATATAATGTGGGCGGGACATTGCTTTTTGACATAACACTTGCTGTTACAGCCGCTAATATGATTGAGGGATATACTCGAACAGAAACAAATGGCGGCGTTACAGGAATATTGAATGTGCAAACAAAATTCGCCGGATATTATTATATTTCTGTGACATTATATGATATACCGCCAACTTGTACAAAAATCAGCGAATATTTTCAAACAGACCCATACACTGTGCCAGCCGGGCAGTCGGGAACTGTGCATGTCTGCGATTGGTCTTGTATTATTGACGAAAATATTTTTTCATATATAACATATGACGATAATGTAAATAATCGATTTATGCCAGTAACAAATGAACAATTATTTAACCGTAATATGCAGGGAATCAATCAAAAAAACAGGATTAATTTTAATATTGGATTTAGAGATGGGATGCCCACTATTACAAACGCCGAATCAACTATAGAATGGCTGAATAATATTACTGAGTTAAATGCACCTCTTAAAATTAATGTCAGCAAAAAAATATTGAAAATGACTTGGCATACTATATCCGCTTCATTAGCGTGGGTCGTAAAAACATTGCCGATAGTGCCGGGCGATTCATCTTCTTATGTAATGGGTTTTTGGTTAAAGCGAGACGCGGCAGAATTAACTACCGGTATGGCTTCCCGGATAAGAGGATACCCTACAAGCGGAGGAATGTTGTTTGATATTTATAGAAATATTACATTTACAGAATTACATGAAGGCGCTGCTTTTAATGGGATTATAGGAGGCGTTAATTGGAAAATTAGTGTAGGTCCAATATATGGTGATTATATTTATATTACACATTCTGTAACAAATATACCCATAACATGCACAAATCTTTATTTCTATATTCAGCCGTACATCGGAACCGTCGCCGATAAGACGGGAATTATGACTATATGCGACTGGACGATACTTGAGGGAGATACAATTCTACCTTACAATTTATATCTGTATTCGGCTGTAGAAGATAGTTTGCGTCCGTGGAATAATTTAAAGTTTATGACTTTGGGCGACAGTATAACTGCCGCTATCAGGGATAGCGTTGTATATAACTGGCCGCTCAGAATGGTGCAGAAATTAAACGGCGCGTCGCTGGTAAACGTGGCAGTTTCCGGCGCAGTATGGCGCGATTGGAGCGACACTGTACTTGACGGCAATCCTATATCCGGGACGCATAACAATACTATCAGCAATCAGATACAAAAGATTTTAAATAATAACTATGACCCACCTGATGTAATCGGAATATTTGCGGGGATTAATGATACGACATTTACAGACCCTGTTCCATACGAAAATCAGTTTACGGTTAATGACGTGGTTGTGCCGTTATCCAACGCAGACCGCACAACATGGGCAGGCTCGATGCGATATGCGGTTGAAACATTACAACGAAAATACCCAAATGCGCAAATATTTTTAGGCACTCCAATGCAGAACGGCAAACTAACCACAACGCATAATTATGACGCTGTGCGTAAACGGTGGGAAATTATAACCGAACTTGCGGCGCGCCTAAGCGTGCCGGTTATAGATTTATTTAAAGAATCTGGATTTTATGATTTATTTGAGTATGATTTAGCTGATTTGCGTTGGACTTACGACCAATTACATCCGGCTAATCCAAAGGGATTAGAAAGACTTGCGACCGTTGTATCTCGCTATATAGCGAGATATTTTTCTGTGTAAATGAGGTATAAAATGAACAATATCCGCGAGATAACATACTACGACGTGTCGCCGTTCGCGGCACTGTCGGCACGGGCTTCGCCGTCAAATAACCTGCAAATATTTTCAGACGTGCAAAGCCTGTTCGTAGAGGGCATGGACTACCGCAGTATACAGACATGCGAACACAATTATACCGTACTCGACGGCACGCATAACGCTTTTGCGGCGAACGAAAATATCGCACTGTGGAGCAGTCAGCAGTCGGCGTTTCCGTCGCGGCAACTGCCAACTCCTGTCACGCTTGACATAACATTTGGCGGACTGCAGTCAAGTCCCGGCATAGCATTTTACTTTGATACGTCGAATAATGTTTATGCCGATATCGTTAGTGTGCAGTGGTACAGAGATGGCGCGTTATTGTCTGACGCGACGTTTTACCCTGACAGCGCGGTATATTCGTATGTCAACGAGGTCGAATTTTACGACAGGGTATATATCACTATGTCGCGGCTTAATATGCCGTACAGGTTTTTGAGGCTTGAAGCGGTATTTTTGGGGATTATAAGGATATTCGGCGACAGCGAGCTTGAAAGCCTGACAATAAACGAAGGGTGCGACCCGACAAATCAGAGCATATACATAAATTCCATGAATTTTTCTATAAACACAAAGAACGCTGTACATTATATGTTCCGAAACCGTCAGCCGCTTGTTGTAAAGTATAAAGGCATTGAATATGGCAGGTATTATTTAGACAAAGCCCCGCGAAAAACGCCCGGTCGGTTCAACGTTGAGGCGATTGACAAAATAGGCATACTCGACCAGACAGACGATTTTTGGGGCGGCATGTACAGTAATATGCCTGCCGCAACGCTAATTAATAATATTGTAAATGGTCTGTTTCCCGTCGTGATAGACTCGTCTTTGCAGGCTGTGCCAATCAACGGTTGGATTCCCATTACAAGCAAACGTGACGCGCTCGCTTTGGTCGCTATGGCAATCGGAGCAATCGTTGACGCGACGCGAACCGACGAAATAAGAATACGACCTATTCCGACGCAGATTTTGGAGATTATTCCGGAAGAAAGAGTTTACAGGACAAGCGTAGTGAATATAGAATTTCCGTATACTGGGATTGAATTGATTGAGCATAATTACGTTCAGTTCGGGACGCAGAAAGATTTATTCAAAGATACTTTTTCTGGAGTTGTTACAGTAAGGTTTCAGGAACCGATGTGGCAGTTATTTCTTGAACAGGGGTCAGTTGGAACTATTGCATATGCGCACGCGAATTATGCAATTTTACTCAGCGACGGTTCTGGCGAGACGCATTTACTGGGCTATTCGTATATAGATAACCAAAATTCCGTAATTATTCGTACACCGTATACAATACAGGGCACGCAGGAACGCATGATGAAAATAGACAAGGGTTATTTAATAAACCGGAGTATATCGCAGGCAGTCACGCAGAGGCTTTTTAATTATTATCAGCGTCAGGAAGTGTTTGACGGCGAATTTGTTACGAAACTGCCTGAAGCCGAACAGATAGGCGACGTTGTGCAGATTGCTACGGTGTTCGATGATGATTTAGTCGGGCAAATCGAAAAACTTACGTTGAATTTAGGGTATAAAAACATAAAGGCGAGGGGGGTTATACGCGGTGATTAGCGCATTAGAAAATATATTAAGCGGTCTGATATACGACCGAACACAGGCAGACGTTGATTATGCGCTGTCATTGCAGAATAATAGCGAACATACCGACGAAAACCTACGCGGCGCGTATAATGTATCTGACCGTGTCAGGGTTGGCAGTGCGATAAATTGGCTAATTGCCGCTCTGAAATTGATAGGCTTCCACGCAAGAGATAACTGGGGCGCGTATGATATAGTCAAAGTCGAGGACAACGCCAACACGCTCGCATGTCTGAGAGTAGTACAGATATTTTTACCGTTTGGCAAATCAATTTCGCCGCCTGCAGATTTAGACAGTCTGTCATATCAAAAAGCGAACGCTGTTGAACGGGTATTGTATGAGACAGGCAGTGCGTATCTGTGGATTGCAGAAAATACGCTTTTCGCAGGGGAAAGTTATGCGTCGAATTTTTATGCCCCGATAAGCAAATTTATATGAGGTAAATAAATATGTTATATTTCAAAGACAGAATCCCCGACAGTCTGCACGGGCAAAATGAGATTTTTTTAGACGCTGTTGACAGTGCGGGAGCGTTAAAATTATCAGACTTCAAGATGATTATGAAAAATACTGTACAGCCGGGTAAAGAGGGAACACCGCTTAATGCGGCAAATATGAACTTTGCTTCTGGGGTCGCCGATTTGCCCGCGTCAGGTCAGATAACAAAAGGCATGCTACTGTCGCTCAACGGCGGCAAAGTCGTGCCGACAAAAACACCGGCGCGTCCAGTCGCCGCAACTCAGCAGAATATCGTCCCGCTGTCGTTTTTTCAGCTATCGGCAGTTGGCATAGTCAGCACTTACTTAATGTGCGGGATATATTCCTCAGCCATGTATATGTGGGTGACAACGGTTGACTGGTCTGCGGGTACAGTCGCGTTCGGTCCGATGTACAATACGGGGCAGGGTACGGCTTCGTTCAGGTTCGAGCTTGTATCACCCACTTTGGCGTGTATGGCGTTCAGGAACGGCAACATGACAGGCAACTACTATACGACGCGGTTCTACACGATTTCCGGTACGACGATAATCGGCGGCTCATATACGAGCAACGCGGGGGATTACGACTACGGACGCGGCGATATGGGACAGACGCGCCCCGTGAAGTGCGGAGCGGACAGCGTTATGCTTGTTTCTATAGACCCAGTTGCGGGAGCGTGCAATGCGAGATTGATAACAAGTGCGTTGACTGAGTATAAATCAGCCGCGATTCCGGGTATAACAAACGTAAATCAGCTTAAAAGTCTTGTCAGCTGCGACGGCGGAAACAGCAAATATGTGCTGTTATATTCGGGCAATACGGACGGCACAGGCACGTTATATACAGCCGTCATTACAGTCGGCGGCACTACCGTAACAGTCGCACCAGCGGCGCAAAACGTTACGGGTAACATAACAACAATCGGGTATGCGGGCGGCGTTGTTTCGCCGATGAGCAACACGACGGGACGATTTATTTTCTCAACACTCTACGACGGCGGGAATATGACGATACAGCCAGCTACAATCACCAATACTGGATTTGTGACGTTCGGCGGCAAGCTGTCTGTTCCCGTCGTCGCGGGTATGGCGGATTCGCCAAGTTTAGCGCAAATGACGTCGATATATACAAGTACGTTCGTCACGCCGCGAGGCGACGGCTCTGTATACATTGCGGGGGTAAGCGGGGCGACTTCGTGGAAGCATAAATTCGTCGATGTAAGCGCGGATTTCTTCAATCCGTCGTTCAGTGAATATGTGCCGTTCAAGTTTCAGGCAACTGCTTCAGACTACTATTTTACCCGGTGTATGGCTATCGAGTGTCCGTATATTCCGGGATTATATGTGTTCGTCGAAAACACGGTGTCAGGATATACGCTGTCCGCACAGAATTATTTCTTCGGGTATGAAGCAGATTTGCCGAACCCGAACAATATGATTGGCATTGCGCTTGACGCTTCGGCGAATGGGTTTGTCAAGGTGCAGATATCGGGGAAACTATTGCCGGGCATACTGAGCGGATTGTCGCCGGGAGTGCGTTATATGGCAGGGACAAACGGCAGTCTCGCGGTCTATGACGGGTCAAGTCCGGCTGTAGGAATTGCAGTCAATTCAACCGATTTTCTTTTTATGGGCGCGGTTATTTTAGAGTAAAGA
>Ga0209629_10000390_pt1 | contig 23407 bp, 18 predicted proteins | sample TergutCu122P5_FD_187286 | JGI IMG/M metagenome (GOLD analysis project Ga0209629, IMG submission 187286) | Cubitermes ugandensis P5 segment gut microbial communities from Kakamega Forest, Kenya - Cu122 P5 (SPAdes) (version 2) | ecosystem: Host-associated > Arthropoda: Insects > Digestive system...
CTCCGAAAACTTCGGCGAGGACATCTATGAGGCCATTGATATCGAAAATGCCATCAACGCCAAGAAATCATACGGCTCCACGTCCTTTGAGAGCGTGGAGCGCATGATCCGCGACGCGGAGGCCAGCCTGTCGCCTTGACGAAGCTGGACAGTTCTTAAAAAGCCAGCTTCCCCTCCAGGTAAGCGGCGAGGCCGTCGATGGGCACCCGCTCCTGCGCCATGCTGTCGCGCTCGCGGACGGTGACCGCGCGGTCCTCCACGGAGTCGAAATCGTAGGTGACGCAGAAGGGGGTGCCGGCCTCGTCCTGGCGGCGGTAGCGTTTGCCGATGGAGCCCGCGTCGTCGTAATCGCACATGAAGTGTTTGGAGAGGTGCTTGAATATCTCGTATGAATCGTCGGCCAGCTTCTTTGAGAGCGGCATGACGGCGGCCTTTACCGGGGCCAGCGCCGGATGCAGGCGCAGCACGGTGCGCGTGTCCCCGTCCGGGAGGGCCTCCTCGTCGTAGGCGTCGCAGAGAAAGGCCAGCGTCACGCGGTCCGCGCCCAGGGAGGGCTCGATGCAGTACGGCACGTATTTTTCGTTGGTCACGGGGTCTATATACGTGAGGTCCTTGCCGGAATGGTTTTGATGCTGCGTCAGGTCAAAATCCGTGCGGTCCGCCACGCCCCAGAGCTCGCCCCAGCCGAAGGGGAACAGATACTCGATGTCGGAGGTGGCCTTGCTGTAATGGGAGAGCTCCTCCCTGGAGTGGTCCCGCACGCGGGTGTTCTCCGGGTTTAAGCCCAGTTCTTTGAGCCAGTTTATGCAAAAATCCTTCCAATAGCCGAACCATTCCAGATCCGTGTCGGGCTTGCAGAAGAACTCCAGCTCCATCTGCTCAAACTCGCGGGTGCGGAAGGTGAAGTTGCCCGGCGTTATCTCATTGCGGAAGGATTTGCCGATCTGCGCGATGCCGAAGGGCATCTTTTTGCGGCTGGTGCGCTGCACGTTCCTGAAATTGACAAAGATGCCCTGGGCGGTCTCCGGGCGCAGAAAGACCACGTTCTTGCTGTCCTCCGTGACGCCGGCGTGGGTCTTGAACATCAGGTTAAACTGGCGCACCTCCGTAAAATTGTGCTTGCCGCACGTGGGGCAGGGTATGGCTTTTTCGCGGATGAACTCTGCCAGCCGCTCGTTGCTCCAGCCGTCCACGGTTCCGGCGACGCCGTTTTCCTTATAATAATCCTCGACCAGCTTGTCCGCGCGGAAGCGCTCCTTGCACTCCTTACAGTCCATCAGCGGGTCCGCGAAGTTGCCCACGTGCCCGGACGCCACCCACACCTGCGGGTTCATCAGTATGGCGCAGTCCACGCCCACGTTATACGGGCTCTCCTGCACAAATTTTTTCCACCAGGCCCGCTTGACGTTGTTCTTGAGCTCCACGCCCAGCGGCCCGTAATCCCATGAATTGGCCAGCCCGCCGTAAATCTCCGAGCCGGGATACACAAAGCCCCTGCTCTTGGCCAGGGCGACGATCTTGTCCATTGTCTTTTCCATTGGTTATCTCCTTTGGGTATATCTTTAATATACGATATAATGCTTATTTTCTGCATTCACTGATTGATAGATATTGCTACATTTCCCTTTTTATGCCTTGTATCTACATACCTGTGAGCCTCAACAATTTGTTCCAGCAGATATATTTTATCAATAACGGGCTTTACCTCACCCTTTTCCGCAAGTTCCTTTAATAGTATTAAGTCCTCGGTGTTTTGGGGCGGGTGTTTGCCCACAATTATCTTTCTGCCGCCTATTGTTGAAGCCCAAATCATTTGCGGTGTTTTTACGGGCGAAGCGACAGATAAATATATGCCATCCTTTTTCAGTGCCTTCAAACAATCGGAAAACGGGGCTTTGTCTATGGCTTCAAAAATGACATCATAATAATCCGTATGTTTACTGACCTTATCTTTCGTATAATCTATAACGTTATCAGCGCCCAAAGATTTTACCATATCCAGATTATTGGTGCTGCACACCCCTGTCACTTCCGCGCCAAAATACTTCGCAAGCTGTACAGCATACGTACCTACTGACCCGGACGCTCCATAAATCAATACTTTTTGCCCTCTGCCAACATTCGCCATTTTAAGAAAATACAGCGCTGTTCTTGCTCCTATGGGCATGGCGGCCGCTTCTTCATACGATAAATTCGATGGTTTACCGGCTATGATCCCATTTTCGGGCAAACAAATATACTCGGCGTAAGCGCCGCTGGTATTTAGTCCGGTTACGGCAAATACCTTGTCACCTTTTCTGAATAGCTTCACATCCTTGCCAACAGCCTCGACTTCCCCGGCCAGTTCGCCGCCCAATATAGTTTTTTTGGGTTTCCTGACACCAAGCGCGATTCTGGCAGCGAGCCAATATGATTTCGGCACTGTGAAACTTCTCATACGGAAATCCGCCGCTGAAACGGTCGATGCGAATATTTTTATTAAAACTTCATTGGATTTGGGCGTTGGCTTTTCAATGTCTTTAAGTTGCAGAACCTCCGGCGGTCCATATTTTGTACAGATAACCGCTTTCACAATAAATCCCTCTCACCAATCAATCAGCACATAAAGCGTATTTGCGCGCGACTGGATTGCTTCGGGCATGAACGCGCTTGGAGACGGCAGGTTACGCGCCCTCGCAATGACGCCGCTGGCAGCCACTGCCCTTCCGCGGCGTCATTGCGAGCCCGACGGGGCATTACATATGCCGATAAAGATACGGGCGAAGCAATCCAGTGCATGGCATTCGTATGCCGCTGATATTTTGATAGTCGGCTGAGATTATAGCGATAATAGTTAGCTGATGTTATAGCGATAATTTGTAAAGATTCGGACGCCACATCGCACTACCTCGCGGGCTTGTATATCTTAAAAATGTCCATTATCGCGTTATATATACCTTGCGCGGCTTTCTGCTGATACGCGGCCGCGGTGAGCTTCGCGAATTCGGCGTCGTTGGTGATAAAGCCGATCTCGCACAGGGCCGAGGGGATGGTGGTGGTGCGGGTGACCTGGAAACTCTGGGTATCGATGCCGTTGTCCGCGGAACCCAGCGCCATGACCACCCGGTTTTGTATGATCTGCGCCACCTGCTTGGTGGTTATGCCGGCCTTGCTGTCGTTGGAGTGCGGGTCGTAGTATGTCCCCGTCCCGGCGGGGTCGGAGCCGGGGCCCTTGGGCGAGGCGTTGATATGGACCGAGATGAACAGATCCCCCAGCGCGTTCGCCATATCGACCCTGGCGTTCAGCGTGGGATATGAATCGTCCGTCCGCGTCAGGTACGCCTTGACGCCGCTGCCTTCGAGGAGGGCGGCGGCCTTCAGGCATATGTCGAGGTTTAAGTCCTTCTCAAGGACGGCGCCGCGGGAAGCGCCCTGATCCGTGTCGCCGTGCCCCGGGTCCAGTATGACTATCCGCTGATAAACGGATTTGGGGTTTATGGCCGTGATATAGATATTGCCACTGTCCTCGGTCATGTTATAGGCGTAGACGGCGGTCTCCCCGATGGTCAGGTCCGTGCGCCCGGTCCGCTCGTTGTAACGCACGTTCACGGTGCGCACGGGGCCCGCGCCGCTCACGACCTGCGTGCCGCCGCCCAGAAGGGGCGTGCAGTCCCCCGGGAAACTGAACACATACTGCAATTTTGTGTAGTTGTCGGCAGGGGTGACGGCGGAGAGGGAAACGGGGTATGTAGGGTCTTTCTTGATGACGATGCGCTTGCCGGCGCCGTCATACGATATGTTCTTGAGCACCGGCAGGGCCGCGCCGGGGTTCTGATCCGCCGGGGAGAAGCGGACCACGGCCATGTTGCCCTTTTGGTTTACATCCGCCCGGGCGGGGGTCTTTTCCGTCAGGGCGATGCTGACGCCCCCCTTGCCGTCCTGCGTGAGCGCGTAGGCGCTGATAAGCGCGCCGTCGACGGCCGTGTCCAGGGGATACGCCACGCCGACGTTCTTTATGTCTATGTACGATTTATCCGCGTCGTCTCCGTTTCTGACGCCGGCGGCGGTGGCCCCGCCGGTCTGTATGTATATGTAATCATAGCCGCCGCTGGAGCGGAAGCCGATGTTTTTGAGCTTGTCCTTCATAAAGCTGACGGTGACGGACTTCCTGTCGGCCGACATGGCCACGCTGTAACTGACGGGCCCGGCCGTCACAAAAAGGACGCGGACGATGTTTACCGACGGCGCGGACTTGTAGGCGGTTTGCGAACAGCCGACCTCCGTTATCGCCGGGACCGGGGAAGGGTACTTGTCCGGCAGTTCGGACCGCGCGTTGTCGATGTCTATTGCCAGATTGTTGTTCACCATGGACCTGTTCACGGCCGATATGGCCGCGTCCGCCTGTATTACAAAGCTCGTCTTCTGGCTGTCGGAGGCTGTCGTTATGCCCGTGACGGCCGCTTCGGGCAACTTGGAGGCGGTCAGCTTCTGCGAGGAGACGTCGGTGACCAGTTTCATCAGCGGGGCCGTGTTGGACAGGCTGAACAGCGGGTCGTCGGCCAGGGGCAGGGTCGGCGGGCCGGTCCGCGCCGCCGCGGCGTCGTCGGGGGAGCCGGCGACGTCCGGCGTGCCGGGCGGGGCCGGCGGGGCCTCCTGAAGGGTCTGGTGCGTCTTCGCGTAATCGGCAAAGGCCGACGCGGAGAACACGGTGCCGCCGCTGTCCGTCACCGTGACGGGTATGCCCAGCACGTTGGCCGTGGGGATGAGCGGGACCATCAGGATATTGTTGACCATGAGCGGCGGCGGGTCAAACGCCAGCTCCTTGCCGTTCAGAGCGGCCTGCACCGTGTCGGGCCTGACGGCGAGGGTATTGCCGCCGTATGTAATGGAGTAAGCGCTCGTCTGTTTATTTGCGGCGTATACGGCGCCCCCGGCCTTAAAGCCGTACTGCGCGCTGATAAAGGCCGTGTCGCCGAGCATCAGGGCGGGCAGCGGGACGTCGTCATAGACCGCGCCGCAGACAGTCACCGCCAGCGCCTCATGCGCGTACGCGTGCGCGGTTCCGCCGTAAAACAGGTTCAAACTGACCGCCTTCGGCGCGGGGGCGGCGGCCCACACGGCGCACGGGGCGGCCGCGGCCAGCGCCAGCCCGCAGGCGGCCGCGGTCAGGCGCTTTATAATATGTAATGTCATCTGTTCCTCCGGATTGCCGTTTGATATGTCCGTTCGCGTGAGCCGGTCTGCCGGCTCTGAAAACCCATCCTATATTTTACCGTAAGCGCGGGAAAAAATCAATTCGGACTTGTTACATTTTGCTAACAATGATTGCCATTTCGGGGGCCGGGGGCCGGATGCCAGATAAAAAAACCGCCTCTCGCCTCATTCCTCCGCCATCCGGTACCCGACGCCCACCTCGGTGATGATATAACGCGGCTCGGCGGGGTTTTGCTCCAGCTTTCTGCGGATATTGGCCATATTGACGCGCAGCGCCTGGGTCTCGCTGGTGTACGGCCCCCAGACCTCTTTCGCGATGAAATCGTGGGTGAGGACCTTGCCGGCGTGCCGCGACAACAGCACGACGATCCTGTACTCGATCGGGGTGAGATGCAGCTCCTTCCCGTCCAGCGAAACAAAGCGCCGCTCGTAATCTATGCTCAGCTTGCCCAGGGAGAACCCGCGCGCCGGCTCGTTCGCGCCGCCGGCGCTCAGGCTGTGCCGCAGCGCCGTTCTGATCCTGGCCAGCAGCTCGTGGGTGCCGAAGGGCTTCGTGATATAATCGTCCGCGCCCAGGTCCAACGCCTCCACCTTCTCGCGCTCATGGCCCCGCGCGGACACGACGATGATCGGCACGCCGGACCAGGCGCGCAGCCCCTTGAGCACCTCCGTCCCGTCCATGTCCGGCAGCCCCAGATCCAGAAGGACCAGGTCCGGCATATGGGAAGCGGCCATCTCCGCGGCCTCCGCCCCCGATTTCACCTTGACGAGACGATAGCCGTTTGAGGCCAGCATGGAGGACATGAAATTGCTGATGGTGTCCTCGTCTTCCACGATCAGGATCAGCGGTTTGCCCATAGCCGTTTCCGCCCCTCAGATGAGATTTTATCGTTATTAATTGTTATCTTTATCACTTTACTTTACTTTAATGGCAGTGAAAACCCGAACGTCGCCCCGCCTTCCTTGTTGTTGGAGGCGAATATCCTCCCGCCGTGCGCGTCGATGATGGACTTGCATATGGACAGGCCGATGCCGAACCCGCGCGAGGAGTCCGGACTGGGCTTCCTGCTGGCGAAGCCGTCGAACAGATGCGGCAGATCCTCCTGCGGTATCCCGCCGCCGGCGTCCATGACCTCAAACAGCGCCTGTACGCTGCGCTTCTGCACGCGCACGGTTATAGAGGAGCCGTCCCTGTTGTGCTTCACGGCGTTTTCTATCAGGTTCATCAGCACCTGCTCTATCAGGATGCCGTCCATGGGTATGATGAGCACGTCGTGCGGCACCCGGACATTGATGTTCGCGCCGGGGAAGCGCTGACGGATGCGGCTGACGGATTCCGAGACGATCTCCTCGGCCACCTCCGGGGATTTGATCAGCTTTGCGCCGTCCTCGCTGATCCTGGTCACGGACAGCAGATTTTCCACCATCCTGATGAGCCAGCCGGAATCGTCCCTGATGTTGTGCAGCAGCTTCTCCTTCTCCTTTTCGGGCAGGGTGTCCGCGTTTTCTATGATGGCGGAGCTCGCGCCCAGGATGCCCGTCAGGGGGGTGCGCAGGTCGTGGGATATGGCGCGGAGCAGATTGCTGCGCATCTTCTCCTTTTCTGAGGCCACGGCGATTTTGCGCTGCTCGTCGGAGAGGGCCTGCCGCTCCAGCGCCATCGCCGCCTGGGAGACGATGAGCTGCAGGAAGTATTTGCTGCTTGTGCTGGGTATGCCGTTTTCGCACGAGAGCCCGATGACGCCGAGCGATTTCCCCTGGGACACCACGGGTATATAATACGCCCCCGCGCCCATCAGCGTGTCCGTCCCGGCGCCCGCCTGCTTCTGGTTGTTATAGCTCCATTGGGCGACGGCCCGCTCGTCCTCCCTGTGAAAGAAATCCGCCTTTTCCCCGTCCATTTTCAGCACGACGCCGCTCTTCTGGACCGGGTCGGGATAGAAACCGGTATAGAAGATGACTGAGCGCCCGAAGATCTTTACGATGTTGTCGTTTATCAGATTGATGATGTTGCGCTCGCCCCTGGTGGCCAAAAGCTTGCGGCTGATCTCATACAATATCTCCGTGCGCTGCTCTCGCTTCACGGCGAGCTTTGCCTGCGTCTTCACCCGCGCAGTCAGCGTGCTGGTTAAGAGCGCCGCGAAAAGCATGATCATAAAGGTTATCGGATATCCCGGCGCAATGGCGGTAAACGTATAAAACGGGTCCGTAAAGAAGAAGTTAAACAGCAGCACGCTGACCACCGACGACACGATGCCGTAGACGCGCCCCTTCGTCACGCGGGATATGATCAGCACCGTCAGGATATAGACCATTATGACGTTCTGATCGCCGATCTTCAGGTATTCCAGCGCCAGGGAGAAGGCTGTGGCCAGTGCCAGCAGCGCCACGGATTTAAGCGTATCCACCAGCGAGAGGTTCCTGAGCATGTTCAAAACGTTGTTTGAACGCTTCCTGATCCTCGGCTCATCCCGATCGTTGTCGGGCATGATATGGATCTCGATATTGGGCAGAAGCGCGATGAGCTGGTCCTCGAGGGCGGGCTTCAGCCATCTGCGCGTCCTGCTCTTGCCTATGACGATGTTGGTTATGCCGGAGAGCCGCGCGTACTCCGCGAGGACCTCGGCCACGTCCAGGCCACTCAGCGTCACGACCTCGGCCCCAAGGCGCTCCGCCAGCCCTATGTTATAATGCTTGCACTTCTTCTGTTCCTCGCTTAAATCGTCCGGGTCCCTGTTCTCCACATACACGGCGACCCAGGGGATAAAAAACGCCTCCGCCATCCGCGCGGCCCAGCGTATGCTCTTGGCCGACGAAGGCGTGTGGCTGACGCACACCATGAGCTTTGAACCCGCGCTTTTCTCGGAGAGCTGCTTGCCGTTCAGATTTTCATGGCTGATCCTGTCGGCGGCCTTGCGCATGGCAATCTCCCGCAAAAGCCGCAGGTTCTCCTTTGTAAAGAAGTTGTTCATCGCCGTCTGCGCGCGCTCGGGCCGGTATACCCTGCCCTCCTCAAAACGCCGCAGCAGTTCGTCCGGCTCCATGTCGATGATCTTGACCTTGTCGGCGCGGTCAAAGATGTAATCCGGCACGGTCTCATGCACCGTGACCTTCGCAATATCGCTGACGACGTTGTTGAGGCTCTCTATGTGCTGCACATTGATGGTCGTGTACACGTCTATGCCGGCGTTGAGCAGCTCCTCCACGTCCTGATAGCGCTTCTTGTTCCGGGTGCCGGCGGCGTTGGTGTGGGCCAGCTCATCCACCAGGATTATCGCCGGCTTCCTTTTAAGGGCGGCGTCCAGATCAAATTCCTTCAGCTCAATATTCTTATAGAGGATCGTCCTCGGCGGCAGCAGCGGCAGCCCGTTCAATAAACTCAGCGTTTCCGGGCGCACGTGCGGCTCAATATACCCCGCCAGGACGTCCGCGCCGTCGCCGAAGAGCTCCTGCGCCTCGTCCAGCATGGCGTAGGTCTTGCCGACGCCCGCGGCGTAGCCGAAAAATATCTTGAGCTTGCCGCGCGGGCTTTCTTCTCCGGAGGCGGAGCCCAGCAGGCTGTAGGGGTCCGGCCGTTGTTTGTCCATTATATCACCGCTTTCAAATCAATTATAACATTTCCGCAGGATTTGGCAACTAGAAGCTGTAATGTCGGCATATGTCGGCAATGGAAGCATTGATTCTGATGTCTCTGTTCGGGAATTTTGTTATTGCGCTATTGACATATATTTCTAAAAAGAAATAACCGCCCCGTAAGTGTCATTAGGTGAGCGGTTATTTCTTAACCCGAAGCCTAACCACCTTTAAAGCGGCTGTGCTTAGAAAGGGGGCGTACCAGCGCCTCATCTCTTTATTTATACTCCTATTATAGCATATTTATACGATTTTTGCAACGCATATTATTTGCGGGCGCCATTATTTTCAAAATCATCCGGCTGGATCGGGCCAACCTCGTCATAAAAATGTTCACAGTCCCGCTGAACCGTTTCCAAAATAACTGCACTTCTTTTGAGCAGCCGTTCTACGTCGGTTATTGCCCGGAACGCCTTGTGATAAAGCATTTCAAAATCCGTCATAGAGCCCTCGCCCATAATCCCCACCCCATTTTGGCTTGCGTCTCATATTATGGCTATGGTACTTTTAACACCTTAATTAAGGTGATTATAAGCCTCATAATGTGGAAAGTCAAGGTAAATTTATGGGGGTTGCACAGCTAATGATTGTCTTTGATAAACTTTGGGAAACTATGAAAAGAAAAGGCGTTTCAACTTATAAGCTCAGGGAGAATTGCTTGATCGGCAGCAGAGCTATAAAACGGTTAAGAGAAAACGGGAGCGTTGAAACGAAAACCCTCGATAAAATTTGCGATCTTCTCGACTGCAACATTGAGGACGTTATCACCCACATAAAAACCGAAGAACATGATATTTGAGCCCGAACATTAGATGTGTTCTGAAATCCCGGTTTATTGTATAGCTGATCAACTTAATTTGTAACTCGGAGGCTGAATTCGTTATGGTGAGCGAACGTAACGTTTTCGAAGAAAACGTTGTGAGCGAACCGTTTTAACGAATTTAGCCGGAGAGTTACTTCCAAATTTGATCGGCTGTAGGGGCAAACCTTGTGTTTGCCCCTGTCCAGGGCAGAGACAAGCTCTGCCCCTGCAGGTTTCGGAACAGGTCTATTATTCTTATGAATGACTGTCTTTAGCGGCGGCCCGCTCAATAAACTCAGGGTTCCCGGGCGCGCGCGGCCGGAAACCATGCCAGGACGTCCGCGCCGCCGCCGAAGGGTTCCCGCGTTCCAAAGAGACATGGTTTATGAGACCGGGGCGAACACCCGCTTGGCTATGGACACCGCCTCGATGGCGTCCCTGCCGTAAAAATCGGCGCCGATGGATTCGGCGAACTCCCGCGTTATCACCGCGCCGCCGACCATGACCGCGATGCCGCCGCCGCTTGACTTGATATGGCGGACCGCGTTTCGCATGTTTTTGGCAGTGGTCGTCATCAGCGCACTCAGGCCCACCAGTTTTGCCCCGTGCGCCCGCGCCGCCTCCAGGATTTTCTCCGCAGCCACGTCCCGCCCCAGGTCGATGACCGAAAAGCCGTAATTCTCCAGCACCGCCCCGACGATGTTCTTTCCGATGTCGTGAACGTCGCCCTCCACCGTGGCCAGAACGATTCTTTTGCCGTTCTCGCGCGCCTCCGGCGGCAGGGCCTCTTTTATCACGGCGAACGCCGCCTTTGCCGCCTCGGCGGATTTCAGGAGCTGGGGCAGGAAGAATTCCCCGGATTCAAACTTGGCGCCGACGGAATCCAGGGCCGGTATCAGCAGGCTGTCGACTATATCGACCGGCCCGCGCGCCCTGAGCAGCTCCCGCACCAGCGGGACGATCTCGTCCTTAAGCCCCTTTTCCACGCATTCGCGTACGTCCGCGGCGGGCAGGGGCCGGCTGCTCGGGCTACCGCCGAAGCGCTTTAAATATTGCGCCCCGCCCGCGTCGGCGTTGGTGAGCAGGCGATAACAGTATACCGCGTCCACCATGCCCGGCGCGTTGGGGTTGATGATGGGCAGATCCAGCCCGGCCTCAAGCGCCATCAGCATGAACGCCTGATTTACGGCCTCCCGCGCGGGCAGGCCAAACGAGACGTTTGAGACGCCCAAAACCGTCTTCGCTCCCAATTCCCGCTTGACAAGGCGGATGGCTCTTATGGTCTCATAGGCGATACGCTGTTCCGCGCCGGCGGCGAGGGCCAGGCAGTCTATGAAGACGTCCGCCTTCGGGATGCCGTATGCGGCCGCGCGGGCGATTATCTTCCGGGCGATCCCGAGGCGTTCTTCCGCGGTCCCGGGGATGCCCCTCTGGTCAAGGGTGAGGCCGATCACCGCCGCGCCGTATTTTTTGACGAGCGGCAGGATGCTGTCCAATATCTGGTCGTCCCCGTTGACGGAATTGACGATGGCCTTGCCGCCGTAGATCCTCAGCGCGGCGGCCAGGACGCCGGCGTCGGTGGAGTCAAACTGCAGCGGCGCGGTCACCGCCCCCCGCAGGTTCCGCACGATGCCGGTCATGAGCCGCGTTTCGTCTATCTGCGGGCGGCTGACGTTTATATCCAGGATGTCCGCCCCGGCCTCGATCTGTTCAGTCGCCTGACGCGTTATATAGTCCAGGTCATAATCCTCGAGCGCCTTCTGAAGGCGCGGCTTCCCGGCGGGGTTTATGCGCTCGCCGACGATCCTGACGCGGTCGATGGCCACCGTCTTGAACTGCGAACACACCGCCGGGGTATTTGCCGCCGCGAGCTTTGCGGGCTTGCGCGCTTTGACCAGTTCCGAAAGCCTGCCGATATGTTCGGGCGTCGTGCCGCAGCAGCCGCCCACGAAACTGACGCCCAGCCCCAGTATCTCGCCGATCAGATCCGCGAATTCCCCCGGGGTCAGGTCATACGCGCCGTCCGTGACCGCCGGCATGCCCGCGTTGGGCTTTAACACGAGCGGCAGATTTGTCCATTTTGTCAGCTCCCGGATCACGCCGCGCGCCTGGCGCGGGCCGACGGAACAGTTGAGGCCGATATAGTCCGCCCCCAGCCCCTCCAGGGTGAGCGCCATGGACGAGACCGGCAGGCCGGTGTAAGTCTTCATGTCCTCCCCAAAGGACATGGTGCAGAACACCGGCAGGCCGCAATTTTCCTTGGCCGCCAGGACGGCGCATTTGGCCTCGAGCAGGTCGGTCATCGTCTCTATATACACCGCGTCGGCTCCGGCCGCCGCGCCCGCCGTTATCTGCCGGCGGAACAGCTCATACGCCACGTCAAAGGTCAGCGCCCCCATGGGCTCCAGCAGCTCGCCGACGGGGCCTATGTCGAGCGCCGTGTAAGCGCCGAACGGACCCGCTGCGGCCTTGGCGATGGAGACGGCCGCCGTCACGGCCTCCTCGCAGGTGAGGCCGCCGCCCGCCAGTTTGCGCGCGTTTGCGCTGAACGTATTCGTCAGTATCAGCTTTGACCCGGCCTCAAGATACGCCCTGTGCACCGCGCTCACCGCGTCCGGGTCCGTGACGTTCAGGAGCTCCGGAGGGCGCGTCCCAGCCGCCTTTTGCAGCATCGTGCCCATGGCGCCGTCGAGCAGCATGATGTTGTCCTTGATATAATCGCTTATGAGCACAGGCACCGCGTCCTTTATTTTAAATTTTTATATATCAAAGCAGCTTACGATCAATTCCCGGACCAGCTCCGTCTTTCTCAGCGGAACCGTTATGTAAAACCCGTCGGCGCATTCATAGACGCCGTTTATGACGCCGGCGCAAAATCCCGCGGAGGCCCTGTACACCTCTTCGGCCGGTTTGTCCCTGATATCGTCGATGATACCCTGGGGTATGCACACCCCTGAGACCTCATTATTGAGAAACAGGGCGTTTTTATAGCTGGCGAAGGGCATGACGCCGGCGATCAGCTCGCAGTCCGGGAATCCGGCCAGGCTTCCCTTTGCCGTCCGGAAATTCTGAATCGCGGCCTGGGTGCATATGGGCTGCGTGAACAGGCGCCGCGCGCCGTTTTCAACCTTTTTGAGGCAGCGGGCGAGCTCCGCGTCAAAATTGCGCGCGTTGACGTTCAGCGCCGCGCCTATGGCAAACGGCGTTTGCCGGAAGACCTCCCGGTTGAGGCTGTCGAGGTATGAAATCAGCTCCAGCGAGTTAAAATCGAACACCCCGGACTTTTTTTGGGCGTTGTCGTAAAACGGGTCCCCCGTCACGGCCAGTATTTTGTCTATGCCGAACATGGCCGCGCCCAATAGGCCGGCTTTTATGGCTATATGGTTCTTATCCCTGCACGTCAGGTGCGGCATGACGTCCGCACCCGTCTCCGTTTTAAGCTTGGCGGCGGTGAGGATGCTGTCGGCCCTGGCCTTGGACAGCGGGGAATCGGGGAACGTGAAGCATACGCCATTACAGACGCGCCCTATTTGACCGGCGGCAGACGCGATGGACTCAAAATCGCAATCCGTCGGGGGCGGCAGCTCTATAAACAGCGGCTTCGGGCAGAGCCGGCGGGCCGCGCGGGAACCTTGCGCGTCTGAACGCCGGGGCGCCGCGCCGCCTGAGGCCGCCGCGCCGTCCCCTGCCCTTTCGGAGAGCATGCGCCCGGTCAGCTCTATATGAAGCGGCGTCGTGCCGCAGCAGCCGCCCAGGACCCTTGCGCCGCAATCGTAGAGCTGCCGCATCTTATCCGCGAAATACCGGGCGTTGTCCTCAAAGATTATCCTGCCGTTCAAGTCGGAGGGATACCCGGAATTTGGCATCACGGCCAGCGGCTTGTCCACGTGGCCCAGCTCCTTTACCAGGCGCAGCAGGTGGGAGGGGCCGCAGACGCAGTTCAGCCCGGCGAAACTGACCGCGGGGTGCGCGGCGGCCTGCGCGATGAGGCCTTTATAATGCAAGCCCTTTTGCGTATAGCCGTCGTGGGAGACGGCGAATGAAACCAGGACGCGCGCGCCTTTGACCCGGCCGCCGATGAGCTCAATGGCCCGGGCGGCGGGCGCGAATTCCGCCATGGTCTCGAACAGGAAATCCCTCGCGCCCAGGGATACAAATATCTCCGTCAGCCTGAGGTACATACCCGGCAATTCTTCCGCGTTATCGCACCGGATGCCGCCTATATCCGCGAAAACCGCGCAGCGGCCGCCCTCCGCGGCCAGCTCCGCCAAGCGGTACCCCTTTGTCAGTATGCGCGCGAGTTTTTCCCGGTCATAAACCGACGGGTTGCTGCCGAAGGTATTCGTCTTGATCGCGCCGGCGCCGGCCCGTATATACTCGCGGTGAATGCCCAGCACAACGCCCTCGTCGTACAGGTTCGCGAGTTCGCAGGGGCCCGCGTCGCCGGTCTTTTCATAATAATACGTCCCAAACGCGCCGTCAAACAGCAGTATAAGCCCGTCCATTTTCCCCGCCCGCTTAGAATTATTTGCGCAATACAGCCAAATATAGACTGATACTGTTTCTTGATGAAGGTTGACATAAATCAGCTATCCTCTATTGGCGCGCGCAGACCTGCGAACAAAAGATTTCGCTGTGTCTGCGCGCATTCCGGATGTACGCTGCTTTATGTCAATGATAAAAAAGAAACAGTATGATATAGTATAACACGGCGCGGCGCGATAGGCAAATGAAAAACAGCCGAATAACGGCTGCTTTTCGATCGCGAAATGCGATCCGCGGTCTTACTGTACTGAGCTGCGCTGAACCCCGTCCTCTTTCAAAAGTCTACTCTTTCAAAAAAGAATCCTTGGTCAGACCGCAAACCGGACATACCCAACTGTCAGGTATATCCTCAAATGCCGTTCCGGGCGCTATTCCGCCGTCCGGGTCGCCGGCCGCGGGGTCATAAACATACCCGCAAACACAAATCCAGTTGTCCATAATTTCCCCCTTTATATAGTATTTTATCCGGTGAGAATATGTAGTAGGGGCGGAGCTTGTCTCCGCCCGTAATGCGGGCAGACACGAGGTCTGCCCCTACAGTGTTCATTAAGAGCTGTTAATCCGCTGATTAAACGGTTTCACGGCTTTTTAATCAGTCGGTCAAAACTCGCTTTCAGTCTATTATACCATAACATAACAGAAGTTTCAACATCAATACCTGATTTTTCCATATTAAACGCGCGAACCGTATCTTATATTAAGCGGAAGCCGGCAAGCCCCGCTTTTGCAATCGGACAATAATGCAAATAAAACTTGTGCCAAACTTGTTCTAAATGAGCGGCTTTATTCATAAAAATGATATTAAAAGCGGGGCATGAGGCTATAGGGCGCGTGACGCGCGAATACACTAAGTCACTGTTGAAATCGAGAAAAGCGCCCGATTTCAGCGGTGCGGCGGGGCCGCTTCCGCTCAGTATTGTACTGACTTTGAACAAGCTCAAGCCAGTACAATACCGAGCGGAGACTTAGTATAAAACAAAGGCATCCAAACGGGGGAGGACTTTATCACATGCACATGGAAAATATGCTGACTAACAATACCGCCCACCTTACCGGCGTCATCGCGACGGAGTTTGAGTTCAGCCATCAGGTGTACGGCGAGGGATTCTATACATGCTTGGTGGAGGTGACCCGCCTGAGCGCGGCCAACGATATCCTACCGATAACGGTATCGGAACGCCTTATCAACATGGAGACGCTCGCCGTGGGCACGCTCGTCGCCATAACGGGGCAAGTCCGCTCATACAACAGCTACAACGAGGATTCGAAAAGGACAAAGCTCATGCTCACCATTTTTGTCAGGGAGATCGAGATATACACGGCGTTATCGGACGAGGGGCAGGCGCGCGGCCCCAAGGCGGAAACCGAGAGCGATTTCTCTCAATATCAGGCGGAGCGGGGCGTCAAAGGCGTCCCCGGCCCCCATAACCAGAGCCTGAACGACATCTACTTAAACGGCTATATATGCAAGCAGCCCATTTACAGGACCACGCCCTTTGGCCGTGAGATCACGGATCTGCTGGTGGCCGTAAACCGCTCTTACAATAAGTCCGATTATATACCCTGCATCGCCTGGGGGCGCAACGCCCGCTTCGCGGGGAAGCTGTCCGTCTCCGACAATATCAGGATATGGGGCAGGATGCAGAGCAGGATATACCAGAAACGGCTGGAGAACGGGGAGCTGGAGGAACGCACGGCCTACGAGATATCCATATCCAAGATCGAAACCGCAAACAGCGCCGAATCAATTTAACACCGATCCGTTTTTAGATGTTATATCTGCCAGTCGATAGCCTCCAGGCCGTTTGAAACCAGGAAGCTGTTGGCCTTGGAGAAATGCCTGCATCCGAAGAACGCCCCCTGCGCCATGGGGCTGGGATGCGCCGCCTTTAAGACCAAGTGGCGCTTATTCCTTATCAGATCGGCCTTTTGCGCGGCGTTCCTGCCCCATAGCATGAATACGACGGGCGCGTCCTTGCCGGCGACGGTCTCTATGACCTTGTCCGTAAACGCCTCCCAGCCGCGCCCGCGGTGCGAGTTGGAGACGCCCCCGCGGACGGTCAGGACGGCGTTTAAAAGCAGCACGCCCTGTTTGGCCCATTTCACAAGGCAACCCGTCCGGGGTATGTCGCACCCCAGATCCGCCTGAAGCTCCTTGTACACATTGAACAGGGACGGCGGGATCCTGACGCCGTCCTGCACGGAAAAGGCGAGGCCGTGCGCCTCGCCTCGCTTGATGTAAGGGTCCTGGCCCAGTATGACGACCTTGGTATCCGCGAGGGATGTCAGCCTGAGGGCGTTGAAGATATCGTACATATCCGGAAAAACGGCGTAATTTCTGTATTCGTCTATGAGGAACTTCCGCAGCAGCAGATAGTATTCCTTTTTGAACTCGTCGCCCAGGATCGCGTCCCAGTCGTTGCCTATATTTACCATGCGCTCCCCCCGCCGGCCCGTCAATTATAGTTCTTTATCAGATTATAAACCAGCTCCATGGCGTCGCCCCTTGTGATCGCGTCCTTGACGGCGAAATTACTGCCGCCGCCGATATTCAGGCCGAACAGACCGCCGAGCTGGACGGCGTTTTTATATTCCGCCGGGACGCCGCCGATGTTGCCATATGTGCCGGCTATGTCAAAGCTCTTGGCGGTTATCTTGTCAAAGCCCAGATCCTTTATGATCAGGGAGACGGCCTCGGCGCTGCTCAGGCCCTGGACCGGCTCGGCCGCGCTGCCGCCGGAGTCCGGCGCCGCGAGCGGCGTATACGAATAATAATGGCACGTGGCTATAAGCGCCAAAAACTCATCCTTGCTGACTTGCGCGCCGGCGTCAAGGGACTTGCCCGGGAAGCCCACGCCGATATCCGCGAGCTGCCTTATCTTATCCTCCATCGGAGAGCCCTTTATATCGTCGTAACTGATGGCGTTCGGTTGCTGGCCCGGCGGGTTCATGAGCTCTCCGGTCACCGCGTCCAGCGTTATATCGGAATCGAACTGGTATGCCAGCACGTACTGCTGCTCGGTCTGGAACATGGCGTCCTTGGCCGCCCGTGGGTCCGCGCTGCTCTTGGGGACATACATGAGGCCGAAATCCAGCTTGTCAAACAGCCCGCTCACGGCCTTGTCCTTCGCGATGGCGGAGGACGGGGCGGGGAAGGGGCCTTTGTCCCAGGTCAGCGAGTACGACGCCGGGGTCTTGTCGCTGAGCGTGACCCACACGCCGTTTTGCTTGTAAGGCACGCCGTTTTCCAGCCTGTAATAGTTATAGGAGAGCGTCCCGCCGTAATACGGGCCGCCGGCATTGATTTGGGCGTTCAGGCCGTCCCTGTCCAGCTTGAGCTGCGCGTAATGCTTGGGGGCCAGCTTTTTGACAAGGGCGTCGGCGATGTCGGTATGTTCGGCAGGTTTGACGTTTGTGGGCGCGCCGAACGAATCCGGGTCGTACAGGTTGAAGTTCAGTATGTCCCCGGTGTACGCGTCCACCCCGGCGTAAAGGCTTTTGCCGGTTTTCTCATCGCTGAAGTTGATCATATACGAGGCCGTGTCGTTGTACGGGTACAGGCTGCAACCTGTCTGCCTCAGCCCGTCCGCATACCCGGGCAGGGCGCTGTTCAGGGCCTTTATGGCCTCATCGGCGGAGATCATGCCGGCGGTCCTGTCCACCGCCTTTTGCTCCGCCGGGGAAAGCGCGTTGGTGGTGTTCATAGCCGTTTTGTACGCGGTGCCCGCGAGATCGGCGTAACGGCCGTAACCGGTGCTGCCGGGGGGCAGCATCCCGCCGGTGAACGCGTCCACGGCGGCGCTCCCGCCGCACACATACGCGAGGCGGATATCGGATTTCTGCGCGCCGGGGCTGTATTGGGACGTGTAATTGAGCTGAATGTCCGCATTCGCGGAGAACGCCTTAACGGCCCGGCCGCGGCTTATGATCCCGTCCGGCTTGGGGTATACGCCCTTGGCGGTGCCGTAGGCGCTGTTGTAATAATTCTGGACGGCGCCCGTCTGAGGGTCCAGCACGACGCTGGCGATCTTATCGGAGACGCGCACCCCGTTTACGGTGTAATAAAAACTGACGCTGTACTGCGGCGCGTAGAAATAGACGCTGCCGAGGGCATAGACGCCGAAATTATCCGGATCGACCTTCTTCAAAAAATCCCGGGCTATGGCGGCGGCCTCTTCCTTTGTGACGCTGTTGAAGCTCTTTATCTGGTTCTGGCCGTAGGGAACGGCGGCATTAACGGAATAGCTGACCACGCGCTCGTCCGCTGTCACCCCGACGTTGAGGCTGGAGCCGTCCTTGCCGGCCCAGCTCAGATTGTACTGGGTTATGCCGAAATTGGTCGTGAGGCTGTAATTGAAATCCGGGTAAGTGTCGCCGATGTCAAAAAGGCTTTTCGCATAATCGATAACGGCGGCGAGCTCCCGGCTGTCCGCGCCGCCGGCCGCGCCGGGGCTTTCGGCGGCCGCGCCCGATACGCCCGCGGGCATGGCCCCCTCCGTGACCGCGGCGTTTTGCGCGGCGTTTTGTACGGGGCCGGGGGCGTTATCGGCGGCGAACGCGTTTGCCGGCGCCGACATAACGAGGGCGGCGGCCATAAGGGCAACCGCTTTTTTTATCCCAATCTTTTTCATCATCGGCTTTCCTCCTTATATTTCCTGTACTTACGTAAAATATATCATTACGTCATATTTTTTATATCATATCATATTCGGGGCGACATTGCAATTAGACATACGGAATGTAAAATAAATTTAATAAATGAGTGAATAACGGTATGCACAAAGAATTTGGGGGTTGCGGAGGGAGCGGAGCCCCATATGCACTAATTTAATTTTAACTAAAACCCGTCATTGCGAGGAGCGAAGCGACGAAGCAATCCATAAAAGCCTTGGTTTCATCATGTTTCTGGATTGCTTCGCTTCGCTCGCAATGACGGTAAAAGGCTAAAGCTAGTGCATATGGAGCAGAGCCCCCGTCGCACAAATATTTTCTGCCGCCGAGTTGTAAACAAATACATATTTTGCTATACTGATTTTATTACACAAGGAAAAGGGGTCTGTTTCATGGGCAGGCAGGCGATTGTGCTGATGCTTAAAGGCGAGGGCGGCGCTTTGACGGAGGAGCTGGGGTCATACGACGTCGCGGCGCACGGCGAGCTCATAACCCAGGCGTACGCCGTCCAAGGCGCCGGGGGGACGCGCGTCCGCCTGGCGCTGTCCACGGGGAGGGACGTCGAGGATTGGGAATACGACGCCATATGCGATTATTACGATACGGAAATATATGAGGGGCTGGCGGAGATCGGCGAGATCGAGGGCGCGTATAACCCCACGTGGGAGTTTTACATGCCGTTTAACGAGGACGCCGCCGTGATGGAGGACGCCATAAACCAGGTAGTCGGCTTTCACGCAGCCGAGCTGGCCTCCGTCCTTGAGGCCATAGCAGAGCATAAGGACGAGTATCTCATTGAGAATCAAGACGGCTCTGAACGCGATGGGGACCGGTAAATGAGCGAGATGGTGACGCTAAGGGGCATTGTGGAGAGCGTGGTCTTCCACAATGAGGACACGGGCTTCGCGGTGTTCAATCTCGAGGCCGAGGCCGGGGGCGCGAAGGCTCAGAGCGACGCGGAATCTCATGCGGAATTTCATAAGGATACCGTATGCGTCGGCAGCTTCGCCGGGCTGCGCGCCGGGGAGTGCCTTGAGGTCGTGGGGAGGTTTGTCAACCACGCCGTTTACGGCCGGCAGCTCGCCGTGGAGAGTTATATGCTCACCGCGCCCAGCACCAAAAACGCCATGGTCAGGTACTTAGGCTCCGGCATAATACGCGGCGTGCGCGACAGGCTGGCCGTAAAGATAGTTTCCCGCTTCGGCGAGCGGACGTTTGATATAATCGAGCAGACGCCCGAACGCCTCACCGAAATCAAGGGTATAAACCTGCAAAAGGCCATGTCCGTCTCCGCGGCCTTCCATGAGCAGTTCGAGATGCGGCGGGTCATGATGTTTTTGCAGGAATACGCCATCTCCCCCAAGACCGGCGTAAAGATATACAAAAAATACAGGGAGGCCGCTTTCGACCTGATAAAGTCCAATCCCTACCGCCTGGCGGACGACATCGCGGGCGTCGGGTTCAAGCAGGCGGACGACATCGCCTCGCGGGCCGGCATCGGCTTCGATTCGCCCAAGCGCGTGCGCGCCGGCGTGAAATATGTCCTCTCCTCAGAGCTGGGCAACGGCCACGTTTTCCTGCCCAAGCAGCTTCTGATTGACCGGGCGGCGGAGCTTCTGGGCGTCGCGCCCGCGGTCGTGGACGACGAGCTGAACGCCATGCAGTTTGACCGCGTCGTCACACAGGACAGGCACGACGGCGAGGATTACGGCGTTGCCGTGTATCTGAGCGCCTTTTACCGCGCGGAGACCTATGTGGCGAAGAAGCTCCTGGAACTGGCGGGCTGCCCGGCCGCGCAGACCGCGCCCCCCGGCGCCCCCGATTCAGAGGCGCGCACGGACCGGGAGATCGCGGAATATGAGCGCCAGTCGGGCGTCGCCCTCGCCATGAATCAGCGCCTCGCGGTCAGAAAGGCGCTGGAATGCGGCGTGATGGTGATAACGGGCGGCCCGGGCACCGGCAAGACCACGATAATCAACGCCATCATCACCATATTGGAGAAAGAGGGCAAGGGCATCGAGCTCATAGCGCCGACGGGGCGCGCCGCCAAGCGCATGTCCGAGGCGGCCGGGCGCGAGGCCAAGACCATACACAGGCTGCTGGAGATCAGCTTTGTCGACGAAGGCAGCCATATACAGAAATTCAACAGGAACGAGGACAACCAGCTCGACGCGGACGTGATCATCGTGGACGAGAGCTCCATGGTGGACATCATGCTGATGTACAGCCTGCTCAAGGCCGTGCCCGTGGGCGCGCGGCTTATATTGGCCGGGGATGTCGATCAGCTCCCGTCCGTGGGGCCCGGCAACGTGCTCAAGGACATCATCGCCAGCGGCTGCGTCGAGGTCGTCCGGCTGACGGAGGTGTTCCGGCAGGCGGCGGAGAGCGCCATCGTCATGAACGCGCACCGCATCAATAACGGCGCGTACCCCATTTTAAACGAAAAGGGCAAGGACTTCTTTTTTATACCGGAGGAGACGCAGGAGGGCGTCATGCGCACCGTCACGCAGCTCCTCGCGGAGCGCCTCCCCAGATTTTTGCGGTGCGGCCCCATGCAGGACATACAGGTGCTCACCCCCACGCGCAAGGGCCTCCTGGGCGTGGGGGAGCTCAACGCCCGCTTGCAGGCGGCCCTCAACCCGCCTTCGAGAAACAAGGCGGAGCATGTGCTGAGGACCAACGTGTTCCGGCTGGGCGATAAGGTCATGCAGATCAGGAACAACTATTCGGGCGGCTGGCGCGTGGAGGGCGGCGGCGGGCAGATACAGGAGGGGCTCGGCGTGTTCAACGGGGATCTGGGCGTTGTGACGGCCATCGACGCGGAAGAAGAGCTCATGACCGTGCTGTTCGACGGGGCGCGGCTGGCGGAATACGAGTTTTCCCGGCTGGACGAGCTGGAGCTGGCGTACGGCATAACCATCCACAAATCCCAGGGCTCGGAGTACCGCGCGGTGGTCATCCCGATCCACAGCGGCCCGCCCGTCCTGATGACCCGCAACCTGCTGTACACGGCCGTGACAAGAGCCAGGGAGCTAGTCGTCATCGTGGGCGCGCGGGAAGCCCTGTACAGGATGGTGGATAACAACAGGGAGATCGGGCGGTACTCTTCGCTGGGCCGCCGCATCATGAAATTATTTGACGTTATGGGCATGACAAATGAATATATCTGATTACACATATATAATCGGCGGCGCCCTGAAATGGATATTCCCTCCCGGCTGCGCCGTTTGCGGCGAACTGCTGCCGCTCGATGGCGGCGGCATGTTTTGCGGCCGCTGCGCCGGCGCGCTCGCCCCGATATCCGGGCCGGTCTGCGGCAAATGCGGCCGGCCCGTCAGGGCGGACGCGGCCGGAACCGTCTGTGGGGACTGCGCCGGAGCGGATTTTTCGTTCCGGCGCAACATAGCCGTGTACCCCTACGAGGGCGCCGTCAGGGATTTTATACACCGCTTCAAATACAGCGGGCATCCGGAGTACGCCCGTTACATCGGCGGGATGATGGCGGAGCGGCTGGCTCCGGAGGGCCTGCGCCCGGACGCCGTGATACCGGTGCCCATGTTCTGGCACAAGCGGCTGGTCAGGGGGTTCAACCAGGCGGAGCTGCTGGCGCAGGAGATCGCCGGGAAAATGGGCGTATTGTATATGGGCGGCGCGCTTCTGCGCGTTCGGAACACCACGCCGCAGTCCCGCCTTTCGGGCGCCGAGCGCGCGAAAAATGTGGAAAACGCGTTTCAAAAGAACAAAAAAGCGGATTTTTCCGGCGTTAAGTCTGTCCTCCTGGTTGACGATATATTTACTACGGGCAGTACGCTGAACGCCTGCGCCTGCGCGCTGATAAAGAGCGGCGCGCGGGACGTCACATGCTGCACGGCGTGCGCTTAAAATCTGACGGGGTCCTTGGGTCATTCGCTTCGCAAACAGTCTGGCTTCGCCGAGCGCGCGTTAATAGGCCTGTTCCGAAACCTGTCCGGGGCAAACCTTGTATCTGCCCCGGACAGGGGCAAACACAAGGTTTTCCCCTACAATAAATTGGGGTTTCAGAACACATCTAATATATAAACGTGAACTCTGCGGGTTTTCGGCCTGTCCATCTCCGCGCCGTATGCTGTAGGGGCGGAGCTTGTCTCCGCCCGGAATACGGGCAGACACGAGATCTGCCCCGGGGAATTGGTTATAGGTATAGGGATCATTTTTGCCCATTGAATCATTCGCAGAATTATTATATAATAATCATAGAATTAACACAAGGAGGCCTCTATGATTATAAAATCGTCTACCACGTTGCGGAACAACTATGGAACGATTTCATCACTTGCACATGAAGTGGAAGAACCCATTTATATTAAACTTCTTCCGAAACCTAAAACATGTCCAATTCAAAATTGCAAATGCCTGCGAGTAGGGAAAATCTTAACCCAAAACATTTTCTACGGTTTCGATATCGTTCAGAAACAATAGGCCTGTTCGCTAATTGACAAAATGCTCAAAATATGTAAAGATATGTCCATTGAAGAATATGGGGGCATATCAAATGATAAAAATAGAAAATCTAAGTGAGAGCGA
>Ga0209629_10000391_pt1 | contig 23398 bp, 25 predicted proteins | sample TergutCu122P5_FD_187286 | JGI IMG/M metagenome (GOLD analysis project Ga0209629, IMG submission 187286) | Cubitermes ugandensis P5 segment gut microbial communities from Kakamega Forest, Kenya - Cu122 P5 (SPAdes) (version 2) | ecosystem: Host-associated > Arthropoda: Insects > Digestive system...
TTTGATTTTGGTACGGCTATTGAACAATCGAATAATCCCCTAAACACGGTAAAAGCGGGCATAGCATAACGCTTTCCCGCTTTTCCGAAAAGGGTTTAATATGGAATATATCTTGAAACAACTATGTTCAATTATTACTTCGACGCCGAACGCGACGGCCACGCGGCCACCGTCAGAATGTTTGAGGCGATAGGCGCGGGTGAGTATGAGGGGTATACTTCGGAATATGTAACTTACGAATTGCAAAGATCGTCGGAACCCAAGCTAACCGATATGATGGCATTGATTGACAGATACAATATCGCGGTGCTTAGAGCTGACGAGGAAGCAGATTACCTTGCTTCTCAATATATCCGAAACGAAGCCATCCCCGAGAAATACGATCTGGACAGCTTGCATATCGCTTGCGCGTCAGTAAATGGACTTGATTGCATGCTGTCATTTAATTTCAAACATATCAATAAGCTAAAGACCAAAGAAATGACCGCGCTAATCAATTTGCGCGAAGGATACAGAAGCGTAATAATTTGTACGCCAATGGAGGTGCTGGATAATGAATAATAATCATATTGAGGACGAATTAGACGCCATCCGTATTGAATTCTACGAAATAACAAAGAACATGACGCCGAGTGAGAAGATCGCTTATATCAAAGAGCAAACAACCCCCATTCATGAACAGTTTGGCATCCAACCAGTGCTCAGGGCTGAAACTGACGTTAAGAAAAGAGCTACCGTTTAGGTAACTATGTTCAATTACTATTTTGATGAGGACAGGGACGCCCACGCCGATACGGTAACGCTGTTTGAGGAATGCGCCGCCGGCAAGTTTGAACCGTATACGTCAGACTATGTTCTGCGGGAACTGGACGCTGCGCCGGAACCAAAACGCGAACGTATGCTTGACCTTATCAGGATGTACAATGTCAATGTCCTGAGTTTCAGCGAGGAAACAAACGTCCTTGCCGATAAATATATCGCGGAGGGCGCTTTGCCGAACGGTTCGCTGGCAGACGCCCGGCATATCGCTATGGCGGCGGTCGCGGATCTGGACATTATTGTCAGCCTGAATTTCAAACATATCGTCAAAGAAAGGACGCGGGAAATGACCGGGGCCATCAATAAAATCCGCGGCTATAACGCTACAAAAATTCTGTCGCCTATGGAGGTGCTTGACAGTGAAAAAACCCGATACAATCTTGAATGAGATTCACGCGATACGCCGGGATATCGATGAGAAAACAAAAGATATGACACACGATGAAATAAACGAGTATTTCAACGCCGCGGGGGAGCGTCTGGCAGATCAGTACGGTTTCCGGCGGGTCAGCGCCGACGAAGTTCGCGGGTATTCAAACGAGACTGCCGGGAACTTGCGATAGAGGCGGATTAACACAAAGGGACGGTTCTTCTGTGTTCGCCTCAACACATTAACGCACTAAACCATCGCGGTCCGCGGGGGCGCGGGCAATCCCGTCCGCGCCCCCCAATCCGGCTTGAATGTTTCGCGGCTTTGCGGTATATCTGATTGTCCTCATGTGAATCGCAGGGTGCGCGCCCGCGCAAAGCCCGTTCTTGCGCGTGCCGGGATTAATTGGGCGGGATTGGCGCGTTTTCGGGGTTTTCCGGGTTTGCGCTCGCTGATGCGGCTTGGTAATCGCTTTTTCGGCTCTCGCAGAGGCGCAGGAAGGGGTACGGATTGATGGCGGTCACGCGCGCCTTGTTGGCGGCGGGCTGTATGGAGAAATGCAGATGCGTCTGCATGTTGCCCTTTGTGCCCTCCCTGCCGAGGCCGGTGTCCCCCATCATCCCGAGCTGCTGCCCGGCCGTGACCCGCTGGCCAGCGTCCGGGGCCTGGCGGAAGCTGTCCAGATGCGAGTATGTGTACACATTGCCGCTGGCCGCGGCGATCTTTATCTCATAGCCGGAGACATTGCCCCATTTTTTCTCCTTTACCGTGCCCGCGCACACGCTGACTATGGGGATGCGCCCCGGCGCGTCCTCCCTGTCGTATATGTCCGTGCCGGGGGTTTCGTCTTTGAACTCGCCGGTGCGCCGCACGCGCCAACTGTCCCCGTACATAAAGTTGTCGTCGTCGGCCCCGCCGCCGTCAAAATTGGCCGGTATGGGGAAGAACCGCATTTCTCCGATGACCGCGCCCAATATCGCGCTATACCTGTCTATGGCGCTTTTTGGGTATTTGGCCCTGATGCTGTCGTAGTTCCCGATGAAGACGCGCTCCAGCTCGCCGGGGCCGCCGTATTGATAGGACGACGCGGTGTTGACGGGGAAAAACCCGTTTTCGAAGGAATAGACCGTGAGCGTCTGCGCAAAGTCCATGCCGTGCTGATCCGAAAGGGTCCGGAGTTGCTCCAGCGTCCCGATTGGAATCTCAAAGGCTTCCACATCGCTCAGGGGGAAGCTGACGGCGGCCTTGGGGTGCAGTATTAGACGGTTTACCGCCGCGATGACGAGCAGGGTTATGAGGCCCGCGCAGACCCTGACGGCCACGCGCCGCATGAACGCCGCCCGCCGCTCCGCCTCCGCGCGCCTGTACCCGCCCGGGCGCGCCGCCCTGCCCGTCAGCGCCCGCGCGGCGCCCCCAATGACGCCGACGGGGCTCAGGCGCGCAATATGTTTTTTATTATAATATTTATTGTATTTGCGCAAAAAAATCCCCCTGAAATTATCCGTTCAAGAATTATTTATTCAGGAGGAGGGGCCGATAGTACCTTATATCTAACAGTGTTCTATAAAATTTTGCCGGATGGAACAGCAGGGATGCCGGATTCATCTCCGCATCCCGGCGGGGTGTGGGCGCAGCCTCATTTAATAATAACGTGAGTTCGATTGCTCGCTTACACTACAACCGGCTAAAGCCGGAAGACTTGGCGCCGCCTGAAAGGCGGACTAAATGGCTGACCGCGCGTCCGCGAGGCTGTAGATATGTCTGATACTTCGATTTATTGTAGGGGCAAACCTTGTGTTTGCCCTTGTCCAGGGCAGAGACAAGCTCTGCCCCTACAGGTTTCGGAACGGGTCTCGTAATTATAAGGCGCTTTTAATCAGCGGGCGGACAGGGTCGTCCGCCTCTACAGTATGCTATGGGCGGACAGCTCGTCCGCCCCTACGGAATACGAAAGCTCACTTTGCTGAATTTCGTTAAAGGAAATCTGCCGGACTCACGATAATAATATGAAACTGCCGGCCGCCGAACACGCGCCGAACACGCGCGGTCAATACCCGCGGTCGATATACGCGATGACCCCCGTTATGTCATTCAGCACGGGGACGCCGCAGGCCGACAGCCTTTCCGGGCTCTGGTGCCCGTTGGATATGAGGACGCAGTCCGCCCCGATGGCGCGGGCGGTCTCATAGTCGTGGGCCGTGTCCCCGATAAACAGGGCCTTATCTATGTGATTCCGCGCTATGTAATCCAGCGCCAGCTCCACCTTGCTGTTGCCGTAGATGTCCGACACGCCGAGGATGCCGTCAAAATACGCGGCTATTGGGAATCGGCCCACCTGCGAGAGCAGGTTATTTTTTTCGGAGGCGGAGAGGATGATCTGCCGGATGCCCCTGCCGCGTATGGCCGCGATGACGTCCTCGGCGCCGCGGTGCAGGGCGTAACCGTCGTTTGAATAATAGACGGCGTTGTATTCGCGCGCCAGGGCGTCGAAGGTCTCCTGCTCGAAATCGAAGCCGATGGCCCTGTAATACTCCATGACGGGAAAGAAGAACATGCCGCGGTATTCCTCCACGCCCTGAATCAGCCGCATGCCCCTGGCCGAAAGCATTCTGTTGTTGATCTCCACGCAATACCGGGTGTCGTCCAGGAGCGTGCCGTTCCAGTCCCAGAATATGTGGGAATATTTTTTTGAATCGGGATTAAAATCCGGGTCCATGTCTGTCAGCTCCTTTCGGCCATGCGCCTGATCACGCCCTCGTCCGGCGTGACGTACGCGGTGCTGTTGTCCGTGTAGATTACCAGGCCGGGCTTCGCCCCGGAGGGCTTTTTGACATACTTCCTGCGGGTATAGTCCACGGGCACCTGCGCGGAGTGCCTGGCCTTGCTGAAATAGGCGGCGAGGTGCGCGGCCTCCGTCAGCGTTTTGTCCGGCGGCGTCTGCCCGTTGGCCCTTATTATGACGTGGGAGCCGGGTATGTTCTTCGCGTGCATCCAGATATCGCCCGCGGAGGCGAATCTGAGCGTGAGCTCGTCATTTTGGCGGTTGTTCTTGCCCACGTATATCTCGCAGCCGTCCGACGATATGAATTTCATCGGCGCGCTCACGGGCGCAGCCTTTTTCCGCCCGCGCCCGCCGCCTTTTCCCGCGCCTCTGTCCTGTCTTTTTATAAAGCCCTGCTCCGCCAGCTCGTCGCGGATCTCGGCGGCGTCGGCCTCCGTGACGCAGTTGCCGACGGCGTTCGACACCTCCTCAAGGTATCTGAGCTCCTCGTCATTCTGCCTGAGCTGCTCCCGCAGGGCGGCAAAGGCGCGCTTTTCCTTGTTGTATCTATTAAAATAGCGTTGGGCGTTTTCGGCGGGCGAAAGCTGGGGGTCCAGGCGGATATCGACGTCCCCGCCGGCCTCGTCATAGAAATTGCGCGCAGAGAATCTGGTCATGCCCCGCTTTATGGCGTATATATTGGCGGTTATCAGCTCGCCCCAGAGTTTTAAACTGTCGCGCTCCGCCGCGTCCCTGAGCCCGCGCTCGTACAGCTCGCACTTCTTGACGCAGCGCTCTATGTTGGTCTGGACGACGCGCCGCAGATCCGCCGTCTTTTGATTCCTGCGGTAGAGCGCGTCCCTTTCGGCGTAAAAGAATTCGATCATCTCGGAGGGCGATTCGAACGGCCTGCGCTCGCCGGATATGTGCGTGAGGTCTATCGCCGAGAAGTCGATCAGCCTGCCGTGAGGGCTTATTATCACCGCGCATGTGTACCCCTCTTCCCGGACGCCGCGCATGATATCATTAAAAACCGCGAGCAGCCCGCGCTTATCCGCGTCGGCAAGCGTCTCCGCGCGCGCGCCCAAATCGATCCCCGCGCGGAAGCATATCTCATTCGCCGCCGCCGGGCTTATGCCGGTCAGGGATTTATAGATCAGGCCCGGGACGTCCCCGGGGGCGTCGAACACGGCGATAAAGGCGCCGTCGGGCAGCTCAAGCGGGTTCAGCTTGCCGCCCCCCGGCGGGTACGCGTACTCCCGCCCCGGCAGCACCTGGCGCACGCTGCTCATCTGGGCCGGGACGTGCTTGACGGAATCCAGGATCAGGCCCTTTTCATCCGTGAGGATTATGTTGCTGTGCTTGCCCATGAGCTCCGCGGTGAGCACGCGCTCCACATAATCGCCCAGCTCGTTCGCGGCCTGAATATGTATGCGGACGATGCGCTCAAAGCCCGGCTGCGCCACGGAGACGACCCTGCCGCCGGCCAGATGCTTGCGCAGCGTCATTGCGAACATTGGCGCCTGCAGCGGGCTCGGGCGCGCGTCCTTTGTCAGGCAGACGCGCGGCTGTGACGGATTGGCGCTCAGCAGCAGGCGGCGGTTCTCCCCGCCGGCGCGTATCGGGAGTATGATCTCGTCCCGCTCGGGCTGGGCGGCCTTGTCCACGCGCCCGCCGATTATGGTCTTGTTCAGCTCGCTGACCACGGCTGAAATGGAAATCCCGTCTAACGGCATATGGCACCCCTTGTTTTATGTCTTATTCTTGATCCTGTAGACAAACGCCAGTATCTCCGCCACGGCCTGATAAAGCTCCGGCGGCACCTCCGCCCCGAGTTTGACGGAATTGTACAATGTGCGCGCCAGCGGGGCGTTCTCCACAATCTCGACCTTGTTCTCCCTGGCCTTTTCCTTTATGCGCTGCGCCATGAAATCCGCGCCCTTGGCCACGACCAGCGGCGCGGGCGAGACGGCGCTGTCGTATTTGAGCGCCACGGCGTAATGCGCGGGGTTGGTGATGATGACGTCCGCGCCGGGCACGCTGTCCATCATGCGCCGCATGGATATCTCCATCATCCTGCGGCGTATCTTCTGCTTGATCTGGGGGTTGCCCTCCATCTCCTTATACTCTTCCTTGATCTCCTGCTTTGTCATGCGCAGATCCTTGGCGTGCTTGAAACGCGTATACGTGAAGTCGAGGGCGGCGATTAAGAGATAGGCCGCGCCCACGCCGATGCCCATCGTCGCCGTAAGGCCGGCGATATAGCCGGCGGACTGCTCAAGGCTCAGGCTCATCAGGCCGGGTATTTTATGGATCTGGCCCTGTATTATGGAGTACAGCACGATGATTATGGCGATAAGCTTGGCCAGGGATTTAAACAGTTGCAGCAGCGAGTCCACGCTGACGATGCGCTTGAAACCCTTGATGGGATTGAGCTTGGAAAATTTGGGCATCAGGGGCTTCAGCGTGACCTTCCAGCCCACCTGCGCCAGGGACGACGCGAAACCGACGGCGAAAGCGACGGCCAGCACCGGCGCGGCTATGAGCACCGCCCGCGCGAGGAGGCCGGAGATCATCCCGGCCATCGCCGGGGTGCTGAAAAACCGGTCGAAACTGGCGACGTTCGCCAGGCTGCGGCTGAATACGGCCGTCATGCCGTTATACATGCCGCCGGCGAAGATCCTCAGCGCGAAAAAGACGGAGATGAGCAGCAAGGCCGTTTTGACCTCCTGGCTCATGGCCACCTGCCCGCGTTCGCGGGCCTTGGCCCTGCGCTTGGGGGTGGCCTTTTCCGTCTTCTCGGAGGCGTCGAAAAAGCTCAGGTCCAGCTTAATAAAGGTTTTGTGCCGCTCGTATCTTGTCATGGGCAATTACCTGGTCTATCTTATTATATATCCGGCGCCGGAAAGGTCAAGGCCATTCTCCGCGTAACAGTAAAAATCACGGCCCGAGCGTCTGTTCCATGCCCCTCAGGGCGTCGTATGAACGGTCGAAAAGCGCCTGATACAGATCCGCGAAGGACGGGACCAGCAGGTACAAAAGTACCAGCCCGGCCAGGAGTTTCATGGGCATCCCTACGACAAACACGTTCATCTGCGGCACGGCCTTTACCAATATGCCCAGCGCGATATCGATGATCAGCAGCGAGCCCAGTATGGGCATGGCGATTTGCAGCCCGATCACGAGGAGATCGGCCGTCAGTTTTATCAGCATGGCCGTCATCCCCTGATTGGACAGCAGATGGGCCCCCCCGGCCGGAATGGCCGCGTAGCTCGCGCATATGGCGTAAACAAAGGCGTTCAGCCCGCCCGTCTGCACAAAAAGGGCCAGGTAAAAGAAGTACAGCAGGTTGCCGGTGACGGGTATCTGTATCTGCGTCATCGGGCTCAGTATGCTGACCATGGAGAAGCCTATCTGAAAATCTATGAGCTGCCCCGCGAACAGGATCGCGGTAAAGATGATATAAACCGCGAACCCGAGCAGGAAGCCGGTGATAAACTCCCTGAGGATGACGCCGGCGTAGCCGAAGACCGTCGGCTCATACCAGACGGGGCTTACAGCGCCCGTGGAATACACCAGCAGCCCGGCAGCCGCGCAGAATAGGGTCCTTATCTGCATCGGGACGGACGTGCCGGAGATCACGGGCAGTATGATAAAAAAGCCCGCCAGGCGCGTGACGATCAGCAGATACACGTCGATATGGCCATAAAATTCAACGATCGCCGCGGCGATGTCAGGCGGAGGGTTCATGGGTCACCCGCTTAACTTTTGAATCACTTTGAAATTATTTATACGAATCTCATTTTCACACCTTTCATTGTTCGGTCGAAGCGCGCAAAAGCTCTGTCGCTTTTGCGCCTCCCTCCAATTCAAGGGTTCAAATTGAGATTCGTATTAGGATTATTTCGTGGTCGCTTCGCGTCACTTCGGGATCACGTATTGCCGCAGGTTATTGAACAGTGTGACGGTGTATTCATTTAAAGTGGCGAAGATGAACGGGCCGAACAGTATCAGCGAGAGCAGGACCGCCAGTATCTTCGGTATAAAGGCGAGCGTCGGCTCCTGAATGCTGGTCACCGTCTGAAAAATGCTGACCGCCACGCCCACCACAAGCCCCATGACCAGCGGCGGCGCGGAGGCGAGGATGATGGCCAGCAGGCCGTTCTGAATAATGGTGACTACGGTGTCCTCTGTCATGTCCGGCCTCCTTGTCAAAACGGCGAGCCCCACGGCTTTCAGCCGTTTTTGAGTCTTCCGGCTTCAGCCGGTTGTTTTCATTTAAATGTCTGCATCAGATTGCCGATGACTAGGCTCCAGCCGTCCACCATCACGAACAGCAGTATCTTGAACGGCAGGGATATCATGGCGGGCGGCAGCATCATCATCCCCATGGCCATGAGCACGCTGGCCACCACCATGTCGATGGCGAGGAACGGCAGGTACAGTATGAACCCGATCTTGAACCCGGCCGTGATCTCGCTCAGCATAAACGCCGGTATTAGTACCCGGCTGGGGATATCGCCGCTTGTCGCGTAGGTTGTGCCGGAGAGCTTGATGAACAGCGCCAGATCCTGATTGGACACCTGCTTGAACATAAAGGTCCTCAGCGGCTCCATTCCGGTCCGCATGGCCTCGTCCTGTGACATCTGCCCGGCCGTATAGGGTTTTACGGCGCTGTCGTTGATCTGTGTGATGATCGGGCTCATCAGGAACAGGGTCAGAAACAGCGCCAGGGAGACCAGTATCTGCCCCGGCGGCATCTGCTGCGTGCCCAGGGCGGATCTCAGAAAATACAGGGAGATGAGTATACGCGTAAAGCTGGTCATCATCAGCAGCAGCGACGGCGCCAGCGCAAACAGCGCCAACAGGAATATGATCTGCAAGCTGGACGTGACGTTCTTGGGGTCTGACGCCGGGTAGACGTTTAACCCCAGGCCGGGGAGCGCCGAGGCCCGCGCGGCCGCGCACAGGCCGGCCGCGAACATTGCCGTGAACAGCATCAGTATTGTCAGCGTTACCAATAATTTCACGGCGGACCCATGAGACACAGGTTTTTTAACGGCGCCCTTTATCATATATAAGCCCCATATCATTAGAGTTAAGGTCATTAGAGTTAAGACAAGAGTTAAGACAACTCATCTTCTTAAAAATCCGTTTATCTTCTCCGCGATCCTGTTATCGGACATCATATTCCTGAGATAAACCTCAAATCCCGCCGTCTTCTCCGGTTCGGCCTCCGGCAGCCTGAGCTGGCCGGCCTCCACCTCCGTTATAAAGCTGGCCCTGTCCTTGGCCACGCCGATGAGTATGTACTTCTCCCCGGCCCTGACCAACTGCAGTGAACACTGCATATTCAACGCCAGGCTGTCAATGATCTGGATATTCCCGGCCCTTTTCCCGTTGTGCCGCGGATTGCGCGCCTTGGCCAGCAGCTTCGTGCAGAGATAGGCCAGGCACAGGACCAGGGCAAAGGCGAAAATATAGTAAAATAACTGGCTTATCGATGTAAACCAGTTATCTTTGAACGCGCTCCGCGGCGGACCCGACGCGTTTATTACACAAAAAGAGAGCGCCCGCGCGCCTGAGCGGATGATACCCTGCACATCGAATATGCCGAACGCGCCGGGCATATCAGCCGATCGCCTTTTTTACGGCTTCCAGCACCCTGTCCGGCTGGAAGGGCTTGACGATGAAATCCTTCGCGCCGGCCTGTATAGCCTCAATGACCATGGCCTGCTGTCCCATCGCGGAGCACATGATGATCCTGGCGTTTGAGTCCGCCGCCTTGATGCCCCTGGCGGCCTGTATGCCGTCCATCTCGGGCATAGTGATATCCAATATGGTCAGGTCCGGCTGCAACTCTTTATACTTTTCAATGGCCTTGACGCCGTTCTCGGCCTCTCCGGCGACGCTGTAGCCGTTTTTTGTGAGTATGTCCTTGAGCATCATCCTCATGAACGCGGCGTCGTCAACCAAGAGTATCGTCTTGTCTCCCATCGAACCATCACACCCCAATTCGTTATAAAAATCCAGATAAAAATCCAGACTATACCACGCTTTCGGCCCTGCTTATCTCCGTGATGCGTATCCCGAAATTCTCGTCTATCACGACGACTTCACCCTTTGCCGTGAATTTGCCGTTGACTAGGACGTCTATGGGCTCGCCCGCAAGCTTGTCCAGCTCGATGATGGTGCCGGGCGCGAATTCCAGAATATCCCTGATCTTCTTGCGCGTCCTGCCGAGTTCCACGGTCACATCCAGCGGCACGTCCATGATTATGCCGATGTTCTCCTTTTCCTGCATGACGTCCCGCGCGTCAAAATTCTGGAATTGCGCGGCCTGCACGTTTACAGGGCGGTTCCCGGGCTGATTCATGGGCGCCTGGTACTGCGGGGGGTACGGGGGGTACGGCTCGGGCTGCGCGCTTGGCCCGCCAGCCCCGGAATCAGCCGGGTACGGCTGATATTGCCCCGACGGCGGATAAGGCTGCCGCTCGGGCGGAGCGTATGTAGCCTGACCCTGTCCGCCCCGGGGAGCCGCCTGGCCAAAAGCCTTGCCTGAAGCCTGATCCGCGGCCGAGCCGCCGTAGCCGCCCTCGATCTTATCGACCAGTTGCAGGGCGAATTCCTTTGGCAATACCTGGACGATGTCGCTGTCTATCAGCGAGCCTATCTCCATCCTGAAGAAGACGCACACTATCTCCTCGTCCGGCTCAAACCCCGCGTCCTCAAACAGCTTGTCGTCGTTAAAATCCAGTACGAAGGCGTCCGGCGTGTTGATATCGATCTTCCCGCCTATGACCGACGACAATGACGTGGACGCGGAGCCGATCATTTGGTTCATGGCCTCGCTGATAGCGCTCATGTCCAGTTCGTCGATGGTGAAATCCTCGGGGATGCCGCCGTCCCCGCCCATCATCAGATCGGTGATGATCTTCACGTCGCGCTGCTTGAGCACCAGCACGTTTGAACCCCTAAGGCCGTGGGTGTAGCTGACGCGGACGCCGATGCACGGCCTTTTATATATCTTTGAAAGCTGCTTCCAGCGGATGACCTTGACCTCCGGCGTCGTGATCATGACCTTTTGGTTGATCAGCGCGAACAGCGTCGTCGCGGACGTGCCCATGCTGATATTGCCGATCTCGCCCAGGACGTCCTTCTGATCGGGGGTGAGGCCGCTCTCTACCTCCTCGAGCTCCGAATGAATGTCGTAATCCGCGCCGGCTTCGGCCGCCCGCGATTTTGCCTCGGGGTCATCGGCTTCCGGGGCCGGGCTGTCGCCGCCCAGCAAAGCGTTTATTTCATCCTGCGAGAGTGTCCCGCTCATTCGCTATTCCTCCTTGCCGATGAAGCCCGTTATCTGTATAGCGTTCTTGCCCTTGAAAGTCCCGGGCTTGGCGCGGAATTTCGTGAGGCTGCCCAGCATGACTTCCAGATCGGAGTCTATATATGAATCCAGGGTGATCACGTCGCCGAGCTTCAGATTCACAAAATCGCTGACCAGTATCGTGGTCCTGCCGATCACCGCGGAAACAGGTATAAGGGCCCGTTCGAGCTTCTCGGCGATCTCTTCCCTGTGGTCGTCCTGTTCGGTCTTCTTATTCTGTCCGAACCAGTATTTATTATATAGCTTGTCCATAATCGGCTCGATGACAATATATGGCAGGCAGAAATTGAACATGCCCGAGGTGCCGCCGATATTCACGCTGAGCGTGACCAGCAAGACCATCTCGTTAGGCTGTACGATCTGGGCGAACTGATGGTTGGTCTCTATGCGCTCCAGCCTGGGGGTGAGGGTGACGACATTGGCCATGGGCTCCGGCAGCAGGGACAGAAGCTGGATAAAGATGCGCTCCATGAGCGTTTTCTCCGTCTCCGTGAGGTCCCTGGGCTTTTTGATGGGCAGCCCCGGGCCGCCGAGGATCCTGTCCAGTATGGAAAACCCGATGCTGGATGAGAGCTCCATGAGGATATCGCCCTTGAGCGGCAGGAAATCTATGATGCCCAGCACCACGGCGCTCGAAAGCACATTGGTGAACTCTTTATACTGCACCTGCTCCGCGCCCATTACCTCCAGGGAGCAGGGCGTGCGCAGATAAGCGGTCAGATATGAGGACGCGGAGCGGGAATAGCTGTCGAAGATCATCTCCACGGTGCGCAACTGTTCCTTATTGAACTTTGAGGGGATAGCAAAATTATATCTCTTCGCCTCCCGCTTTTTATCCAGGGTTATGGGCGGCGCGGCGGCCGCGCCGCCGCCGGACTGCCCGCCGTCGCTGAGGGACGCCAGGAGCGCATCTATCTCCGCTTGGGACAGTATCTCCCCCATGTGCTCACCTGCCTTCAACGCCCGTAATCAGGGAAAACTTCACTCGACATAGAGCTGGCTTATATAAACCGTGTAGATCAGATTGCTCTGGAACATCTCCTGCAGCTTGACGAGTATCTCATTGGCCAGGAGCTGCTCGCCGTTGGGCTGTTTCAGTTCGTCGTAAGTCTTGTTGCGGATTATCCTGAGGCAGGCGTCGCTCATGGCTAGATCCTGGGACTTTACCATATCCAGGAACTTCGTGCTCTGCTTCCTGTCGGTGTTGTCGACCCCGACGCTGATCGTGGCGCTCGCCACATGCTTCACGCCGTCCTGGCCGGTGAGAAGGTCCGTACTGATGGGCTGCGTCAGGGGGATGGGGGTTATCTGATCCGGCGTGAGCTGGGTGACCAGGCCGGCGCCGGAGCGGCTGTAGGCGCTTGGGTTTTTGCTCTTCAGCGCGCCGATCACGAAAATAGACACGCCCACTATGGTGATTATCAGAATTACCAGCAGCGCGAGTATGGCTACCATGATAATTTTATTTTTGCCCGATTCCATAAATGCCTCCCGTATTATGCCCGTCTAACTTATTATTATATTCAGCCCGCCGCGCGTTATTCCCTTTTTCCCTGATTTTGTATATATGTATAACGCGCGACATCGGGCGCGCTATATCCGGCCGCCGCGCTTATACTCGGCTACGCGCCGTATAACCTCCTCCACCGGCTCGGCGACCATTATCTTATGGCCCGTCGTGGTGGTTATGGTTGTATCGGGCGTGCTTTCGATAAACTCGATCAAATCGCAGTTTATCACCAGATCCTTTTTATTGAGCTTGGTCACATGAATCATATTATCACCCGATAACGATCAATCTAACCCAATATTAACGTGAGAGATTTTCTTCAGTGAAATTCAACAAGCCGAGCCTTCGTCCTCCGTAGGGGCGGACGCCCCTGTCCGCCCGCCAAATTTTAAACTCCCTATAATTACAAAACCTATTCCAAAACCTGTAGGGGCAGAGCTTGTCTCTGCCCTCAACAGGGGCAAACACAGGTTTTGCCCTACAATAAATCGAAGTTTCAGAACACATTTATTATAACGTAAGTTCGACAGATTTTCCTTAGCGAAATTCAGCAAAGCCGAGCCTTCGTCCTCCGTAGGGGCGGACGCCCCTGTCCGCCCGCTGAATTTTAAGCTACCTATAATTACAAAACCTGTTCCGAAACCCGTAGGGGCAGAGCTTGTCTCTGCCCTGGATAGGGGCAAACACAAGGTTTGCCCCTACAATAAATCGAATTTTCACAACACATCTACAGCCTCGCGGGCGCGCGGTCAGCCATTTAATCCGCCTTTCAGGCGGCATCAAGTCTTCCGGCTTTAGCCGGTTGTAGTGTAAGCGAGCACTCTAACCCACGCTAATGTTTATATATACCGAAAAAACCGGGACGCCGCCGCCCGTGGAATGGGCGGCGGCTGCCGGTCAGAACTTTAATATATTATCTGTAAATTATCTGATCATATTCACCAACTGATTGAGGATATCGTCGGAGACGGTTATCACGCGGGAGTTGGCCTGGAAGGCTCTCTGCGCCGTTATCATGTTGGTGAACTCCTTGGCCAGGTCCACGTTGGACATCTCCAGCGCGCCGCTCTGCATGGAGCCGCCGGAAGCCGATATCTCCTGGCCGATACCGTCGAAATCGCCGGAGTTGGCCGTGGGCTGGAAGAGGTTGTTGCCGACTTTCATCAGGCCCGCCGGGTTGGGGAACTGCGCCACGGGTATTTGGCCGAGGACCCTCTCGTTGCCGTTGGTGTAGAGGCCGGTGACCTTGCCGTCCGGGCCGATGCTCACGGAATTGAGCCTGCCGGGGGAACAGCCGTCGAGTTTGACCGCCTGCACCGTCACCGTCGCGTCGAACTGCGTCAGCATGCCGAAATCCACTGTGACGGAGCCGCCCGCCGCCAGACTGCCCGGGTTGCCGCCGTCGCCGAAGGTCGCCGCGGGGGTGAGGAGCGGCTTGCCGGCCGCGCCGCCGTCCTGTATGACAAAGCTCAGGGAGTTGCCGGAGGCCGCCGCGATGCCGGCCGGGTCGGCGCCCATGGCCGCGCCGGCGGGGAAGCCGTTTACGTCAAAAGCGAACACGGCCGCGGTAATTGGCGGGTTTGCCGTGGTGTTGACGGAGGTCTGGGGGATCGGGGATCCCGTGAAGGTGATCGCGGGGGAAGCGGAGCTCGGCGTCGTGTTGGGCGTCGTCACCGCGACGGGATAGGCCTGGGTCCTGTCGTTGTTGGCGTAGGCGTACTGGCCGACCTGATATTCCCAGTAACCCGCGTTCGTGGCCGTCGGGGGGTTGTATTTATACTGCGTGTCGACGACGTATCTGTTCCCCAGGGAGTCAAAGAAGTCCATCGTCGAATTGATTATATGGTTGCCGTTGGCGTCGGTCTTGAGGGCGTTCAAGTTGCCCTGCATCTGGATGTTCCGCGTCGTCTCCGGGGCCACATACTGCGCCGAGCCGCCGATGGTGATTGGCTGGACGTTGCCGGGCGTGCACACGTACTGGCCCGGGTTGTTGGCGTCCGGGACAGCCGGCCAGCCCATGACCTTCATGCCGCCCGTCGTCACCAGGTTGCCGGCCTTGTCGATATCGAGCGCGCCGGCGCGGGTGAAGTAGGTGCCGCTGGAGTCGCCGACGATGAGGAAGCCGCTGCCGGCGATCATTATGTCAAAGGGGTTGTCCGTGCGGTCGGCCGCGCCCTGGTTCATGTTTTTATCTATAGAGGCGAGGCTCGCGCCCATGCCGATCTGCATGGGGTTCACGCCGCCGCGGTTGGTGGTGTCGCTGGGGCCGGCAGCGCCGCCCAGCATGTCGCTGAACACCTCCTGGAAGGTGGCGCGGCTGCTTTTAAAGCCGATGGTGTTGATGTTGGCTATATTGTTGGCGATGATGTCCATCTGAGTCTGATTTACGGCAAGACCCGAAACACCTGAGGATAATGATCTGAGCATAGTTTGACCTCCTATTTTTACCGGATTCCGGCAATTGGTTTTGCGCTCCCGCGGGGAGGGCCTGCGCGAACTCTGCGCGGGCGGATCTCATATCCGTCCGCTCCGTCCCGTTTGGCCAGCCCCCGCGGCGATGCGCGCGGCGTTTGTCGTGTTTTCTGATCGCAATCCGTCTGTCAGTCGGGATTGCCGAGCCCCCGTTTATCCGTCTGCACCCGCGCCCCTGCACAGAGGCTGGCGGTTTAAATAAAAGGTCCGGCTCACATATTATATATCGGCATTTTTTAAAATTCTTTATAGCTTTTAAACGATTACGGCGCCGTCAATATTTGTAAAAACATTTTCGTTATTGTGGCCCGTCATGGCCGTGATGACCGTTCTGCTCCCGATATTGACCACCAGCGCCACATTGTCCACCAGCACGAGCGAATCGCTTATGCCCTTGGCCCGGGCCGCGCGCACGCCGTCCTCGATACGGGTGAGCTGTTCGCTCGTGAGGTATATGCTGCGGGAGCTGAGCCGCGCCGAGGCGTGTTTTGAGAATTGCAGCGCCGTTTTGCCCGCAAGCTTTTTATTGATCAGATTTTTTTCAATCAAATTTTTTTCGAGGACGTGTTCAAAGCTGGCGGCGCCCGCGGCGTCCCTGGCGTGCGCCGCCTGCTGCGCCTGATTGGAAGGCGCGCCGGCCATAGGCCCGTTGTTCCCGTTGTTAATGAAATAATCCTGTCCGCTGAGTTTCATGGCTTCACCCATCTGTCATTATTCTGCCGTATCCGGGCTCTCCGGAACGGCGTCGTTGTTGTTGTCCGTCGCGGACGCGTTGGCGTAGGCGGATTGGGGTATGCCCGCGTAATCGGGGTATGACACGCTGTCCGCCCCGACGTTCAGATACGGTATGCCGCCCCTGACCGTCACGGAATCCACGGTCCCCGATATCTCCCCGCTCCCGTCGGATGAGGGCGCGGCAAAGCTTATTTTTTTGCCGATATAATTCAGCGCCTCCGAGATGAAATTGATTTTGCTGACGGGCACGCTCTCGCCGCCGACGTTGAGGAAGGCCTTCCCGTCGCGGATGCTCACGCCGTCTATGACGCCCGTCACGGTGACCGTCCCGCTGTCGCCGGTCAGCTCCGCGCCGATCTCCAGGCCGATTATCATGTTCCGGCCCGATATGGAGACGACCTCCGGGGCGTAGACCTGCTTGCCGTTGACCATCAGTATGGGCGCGCCGTTTGAATCGAATTTGATATAATCCACGGGGCCCTCGATGAACGTCATGTTGCCGCCCGCGTCCGTGGAAATGGCCTGTATATGCTTGCCCATGAGGGACAGCACCTGTGAAACCGCCACGCTGCTGCTGAGCGCGTCCATGCCGTCCGCCGCGCCGCCGCCGGGGCTGTCCGCCGCCGCGCCGCCGTAGACCTTGGTCACGTCGCCGGGCTGTATCAGACGCCCGCCCACCGACAGGTACGTCGTCCCGTTCTGCTTGACGACGGAATCCACCATCTGATTCGTGACGTACGCGTACTGGCTGGTGGCCGTGTTGACGTATCTGCCGTCGATCATCTTCCCGATCATGGAGAACGCCTGGGCGTCGGTGGTGGTCTGGTTCATGTTCTGCATCTGCTCGAGCGAGGTGAACTGGGCCATCTGCGCGATAAACTGCGTGTTGTCCATGGGGCTCATGGGGTCCTGGTTCTGAAGCTGCGTTATGAGCAGCTTGAGAAAGGCGTCTTTGTCCAGCCCGCCGCCGGGGGGCGGGAGCTGCGCCTGGGTCGGCTTCCAGGCGTTCTGCGTGTCGATTTTGTCCCGCACGTCGCCCCAAAAGGGCGTATAAGAATTGCTGCCGGCCGTACTTGGCATCAGATCAACTCCGTTCTAGAGGCTAGGGGCCAGAGGCTAGAAGCCGGATAAAACCCCGAGCTCTTTTGGCTTCCGATTCCCCGCCTTAACTTGTCGGTTCAATATATAAATAAAAGATTACACGGCGTATTCGACGCTGTTCAGCAGTATGGCGGACGCGTCTATCGCCCGCGGCTCGTCATACGGTTCGTCGGCCGGAAATTCATCGTTATTATGCTGCCGCCCGCCGTGGCCGGTACCGGCGTCCGAAAGCCGCTGGCCGCGGTCAGACTGGCCGGATTGGCCGCCGGGCGCGTCCTGCCGGACCGACACGGAGATGTTCTCTATCTGAACGCCCTGCTGCCGCAGGACGTCTCTGAGGCCGTCAAAATTGGATTCCAGCGTCTCTTTCACGCGCCGGCTCTCCGCCGTAAAATGCGCCGTCACAATGCCGTTTTGCGCCGTGACCTTGAGAGAGACGTCGCCGAGGTTGTCCGGGCTCAGCCTCACGCGGATCTCCGCCCTGCCGTCCCTGAAGCCGGCCTTCATGCTCTCCATGACCTGGTTGACGACGTCCTGCAAATCGGAATCCGCGCGGAACAGGGCCGCTTTCATGTCCGGGCCGGCCTGGATGTCCGCCGTCTGGCCGGTCTGCGCCGCCTGCCCGGCTATGCTGAGCATGTTGGTCTCGGCCGCGCCCGCGGCGTTCACCTGGTTTATCATGAACCGCGCGCCCGCGCCGGAGGCGTTCATTTTGGCGGCGGCGGCTTCTATTACAGATTGTGCGGATTGGCCCGATTGCTTTGACTGCATCGCGGCGGCGGCGTTCTGCCCGCCGGACGCGTCTCCCCGCCGTTCGCGGCCCTCGCCGCCGTTATGCCGGCCGTCCGTGAGCTGAGACGCCTCCGGAGGCGCGTCGGCCGCGGCCGATACAGAAGCGTCGCCCGCCTGGGCCGCGGCTTGCGTATTATCTGCCGATTGCCCGGGCTTTTGGGCCGCGTACCGCGCGATGCTCTCGCCGACGCCGCGCATGATCCCGGACATGCCGGGGACGTTCAGCAGCTCGCCCGGGGAATCCGCGCCCAGCGCCGCCTGCATAAACTTGCTCAGCTTGGCGTCCTGAGCGAGGTCGCCCGGCTCCATGCCCAGCGAGGCCAGGATCCGGCTTATGTCGTCCCCGGAGAGCCCCAGCGACTTCGCGAGGCCGTCCACGAGCTGTTCCACGCCGGGGTCGGCCTGCCGGGGGGCGCTTTCACCGTTTTTGTCAATATAAATGCCGGCCGCGCCGGAAGAGACCGCGCCCGTCTTATCCGCGGGCTGATTCATATCAGGCCCGTCATGCCCGTCGGACTGCCAGGGGCCGCCGCCCGCCTGGAGCATGGCCGTTATATCGATGACATGGCCGGGGCGGTTATCGCCGGATACCGTTTTATCACGGTCCTGATTCCAGTCCGCCGGGGCTTTATCCGCGGGTTTATTTTTATCTGTCGGTCTGTTCTTATCCGCTGATCTGTTTTTTGAAGTGGCTTCGGAAGCTCTTTTGGCGTCGGCGCCCTTGTCCGGGCTTTTTTCCAGGTTTTTGTCCGGGCTTCGTTCCAGGTTTCTTTCCAGACTTCTCTCCGGCCTCGCCGCAAAGCCCGCTTCCTGCGGCCCCTGCCGCCGGATCGCGTCCGGGCGCTCCGCTTCGGAGACATTGTTTAACAAGCTGTCGAAGGCATTGTTGGAGCCGGCTCTGTCCTGTCCGGGTTTTAACTGTCTCTCAAGACGTCCGTTGTCGGCGGCCGCTGCGCCGCCCGCCAAAAAAGCGTTTACCAAGTTCGTCAATTTACGCTCCACCCCCTGTATATTTAGGTCTAATGTATATTGGGCGCCATCTGCGCCGCTACTACCGCGCCGTTCTTAGGGTCCATCGCCGCCAGTATCGCACCGCTCTGCGCCGGATCCAGGCCGTTCATTATCATAACCACCGTCTTGATGTCGGATGTCATCATCTGCTCCAATATGCCCGCGGCGCTGCCCTCGTCCATATTCTGAAACCTGGCGATAAAATCCCGCTGGTCCTTGGACGCCTGGAGCTGCGCCAGCGCCTGCTTATAGAGGTTATCGGCGTTTTCCGGGGATATGCGCTGATAAAATTCCGCGTAGGCCTTCGGGTCGTTCAGGGCGATCATCCGGTCAAAATCCGCTTTATCATTTTTAAACTGAATCTGCTGCTGTTCGACGGAACTGAGCCGCTCAATGGTTTTTAAATTGACATCATCGGCGTCCTGGAGTTGCCGGTTGTCGTCCTTGAGCTTTTCGATCTCGCCGGTGAGCTCGTCGATCCTCTGGATCAACTGGGCGCGCGTGAGTTCCGCGTATGGGACGCTATCCGCGGCGCTCGCCGGGGTCGCCGGCGGGCCGACGCTGGTTCCGGTCGCCGCGCCGCCGCCGGGGAGCATATGGGATATCCCCTGCCCGACGATCGGTACCCTGGAAATCGCAGGCGCGATAAACCGTTCGCGCAGGCCGAACAAGTTCAATACGACGGCCGCGAAGAGGAAGGTGACGGCCGCGAGCGCTATCAGCGCCGCCACTATGCACCCTAAGCCTTTTCGTCTGCCGCCGCCGTACCCTGTTCCGCTGTCAGTATATTTATCGGCAGCTTCGCCGGTGTTCATTAATGCCTTATTTCTTCCAATTCCGCGGTTCATCGCGGCCGCGCCGGCGTTCTGATCCTTGCCCGCCGCGCCGGAATCGGCGGCATCGGCGTTAAACGCGCCGCCCTTCGGCCTGGTCTTTACAGCCATATGCGCCCTCCAATCGCCGGCAAAGCCACGCGGTACGCGGCTATCTTTTGCCGTATTTATAGCTTATCAGCTCGTCCACGGACTTTTGCTCGGCGAGCTTTTCCCCGTGGAGATAGTTTTCATAATCATTTTCTTTCAGTTTCTGCAATTTTTGGTGTTCCTTCGTGGCCTCGACGAGCTCCAGGCGTTTGCTCTCCGCGCGCTCCTCCGCCTTTTCCAGCTCCGCTTTCTGCCTCTGTATCCGGAGTTTCAACGCTTTTAAATATATGTCGTTCGCCCGGACGGCCGCCACGTCCACCCTGTCCAGGCGCGCGGCCTTAAGATCGAGGACGCAGCGCTCCCGCGCCTCAAACAGGGCGCTGAGCCTGTGCCGCTCACGCTCCAGCGCGGTGAGGGCCAGCCCGTACTCCTGTTTTTTGGTGTCCTCAAGCTTTTCCTTCACTTTTAAATAGCTCTGAAGCCGAAAGCGGAATATCGCCATGGCATTTAACAGTCCTTATTATGACGTGGGTTCGATTGCTCGCTTATACTACAACCGGCTAAAGCCGGAAGACTTAGTACCGCCTGAAAGGCGGACGGAATGGCTGACCGCGTCCACAGATCGTAGATGTGTTCTCAAACTTCGATTTATTGTAGGGGCAAACCTTGTGTTTGCCACTGTCCATGGCAGAGACAGGCTCTGCCCCTACAGGTTTCGGAACGGGTCTTGTAATTATAGGACGTTTGTAATTCAGCGGGCGGACAGGGTCGTCCGCCCCTACGGAATACGAACGCTCGGCTTTGCTGAAGGACGGAATGGCTGACCGCGCGTCCGCAAAGCTGTAATTATCTGTAATTATAGGGCGATTTTAATTCAGCGGGCGGACAGGGGCGTCCGCCCCTACGGAATGTGAAGGTTCGGCTTTGCTGAATTTGGTTAAAGAAGATCTGTCGGACTCAGGTTATTATAGTACACGTTTGTATCACTTCATGATATTTCCCATTATCTCCATAGTCTCCGCGAACGTGAACTTATCGTATACGCCCTGCAGCAGCAGCCCGTCTATGGCGGCGCGGCGGTCTATGGCCTCGTCGATCTCGGCGTTGCTGCCTTTAACGTACGCGCCGATGTTGATCAGATCCTCCGCGTCAGCGTATACCGCCATCAGGCGCTTGATCTCCCCCGCCAGGCGTTTGTGCTCGTCGTTTATGACGTCGGTCATGCAGCGGGAGATGCTGGCCAGGACGTCTATGGCGGGGTAACGGTTGCGGTTCGCAATCTTGCGCGACAGCACGATGTGCCCGTCCAATATGCCGCGCGCGGTATCGGAGACGGGCTCGGTGAGGTCGTCCCCGTCCACGAGCACGGTGTACAGCCCAGTGATGGAGCCCTTGTCGGAATTGCCGGCCCGCTCCAGAAGCTTCGGCATCACGGCGAAAACGGAGGGCGTGTACCCCTTGGACACCGGCGGTTCGCCCACGGCCAGCCCCACCTCGCGCTGCGCCATCGAATAGCGCGTCAGGGAATCCATCAGCAGCAGCACGTTCTTGCCCTGGCTCCGGAAGAATTCCGCTATGCTGGTGGCCGCCTCCGCCGCCTTCAAGCGCAGCAGCGCGGCGTTGTCGCTGGTGGCGACGACGAGGACGGAGCGCTTTAGGCCATCCTCGCCCAGATCCTTTTCTATGAACTCGCGGACTTCCCGGCCGCGCTCGCCGATAAGCGCTATGACGATGATTTCCGCGCTGGTGTTGCGGGCGATCATGCCCAGAAGCACGCTCTTGCCCACGCCCGTCCCCGCGAATATGCCGACCCTCTGCCCCCTGCCGATGGTCAGAAGGCCGTCGATGACCTTTATGCCGAGACTCAGCGGCACGCTTATGCGGGCGCGGCTCAGAGGGTCCGGCGGGGGGTTGGTGACGCGGTATTCGGTCCCCTGATCGGGGTTATTGGCGCCGCCCAGCGCGCCCTTTTGGTCTATGGGCCGCCCGAGGCCGTCCAATACGCGCCCCAGCAGATGTTCGCCCACGCGTATGGTCAGCGGCCTGTCGCTGGCCTCGACGATGCTGCCGGGCTTCACCGAGCCCAGATCGCCCAGCGGCATGAGCAATATGTTGCTGCCGCGAAAGCCCACCACCTCCGCCGGCAGCTCGTCGGCGTACTTGCTCAGCTTTATCCGGCAATACTCGCCGATGCGCATGTCGGGGCCGGTGGATTCGACGGTCAGGCCCACCACCTGCGAGACGCGCCCCTGCTTCTTTATATACGCGCCGTCCAGCAGCGCCCTGTATTTTTTTAAGTCCAGCTTTTGACCGGGACCGGAATCCTGCAAGGGATCACCCCTTATCGCTTTGGCTGTTGTCGCTTTGACCATTGGCGATCTCTATAAACCTCACAATCAGTCATTACGAGCGAAGCAATCCGGTATACGCACAAACCGGGACTTCCTGGATTGCTTCGTCGCTCCGCTCCTCGCAATGACGGGTTTATCCTCGCAATGACGGGTTTATCCTCGTAATGACGGGTTTACAGAGGTTGCTTATTATCGCTTTGTCTGTTGTCGCTTTGGCTGTTGCCGGTTTGGCTGTTGCCGCTTCGGCTGTTGTCGGTTTGACTGTTATATAGGTGATACAGATTCGTCCTGAGTATTTCCAGCTCGCTCCCCAGGCTGCAGTCTATGCTGCCGAATTCGGTCTCTATTATGCAGTCGGCCTCCCTCAGCGACATGTCCTTGACGATCTCCAGCTCCGGCGCCCCCCCTATCATCGCGAGTATGTCCTCCCTGCCGGCGGTCACGGCCGCGTAATCCCCGGCGGCGACGCGCACCTGGATGCGCTTGGAGGCGGGTATGCTCGAAACGCCCTGCCTGACCAGCGCGAGGATCAGCTCCGGCTGGAGCTTTAAGGCGTTGTGGGTGAGCTTTGTGAGCAGGCCGTCGATGAGCCCGACGATCTCCTTCTCCGTTTCCGCCAGAACGCCGGCGCGTATCCGCCCCGCCTCCGCCAGTTCCCGCTTCGCCTCAAGGCGCATGGCTTCCGTATCCTCATAGCCCCGCCGCTCGCCGTCGGCGTAGCCGTCGTCGTAAGCGCCTTCGAGCATCCTTTGTTTCATGGATTCGGCTTCGGACCTGGCCTGGTCGATGATGCGGCCGGCTTCTTGCTCCGCGTCGCTTATCACGCGGCCGGCCACCAACTGAGCCGCCCTGACCGGATTCTCCCGGCGCCGATCGCTCCGGCCCTCCGTATCGGCGCCGCTCTCGTCCGCCGGGCTGGAGAAGGAGTTTTCGGGGACGCTTATGCGCACCCTGTTGTCCTCGTCGATGCTGACGAGCGTGGATTTCAGCACTCTAGGCAATTCCCGTCACTCCCGTTCCATAGCTTATGCCGCACGGCTATAGGATTATCTCGTCCGCGCCGCCGCCCCTGGCGATGATGATCTCGCCGGAATCCTGCAGGCGGCGGACGATGTTGACGATCTTCTGCTGCGCCTCCTCTACGTCCGAACGCCGCACGGGGCCCA
>Ga0209629_10000392_pt1 | contig 23398 bp, 23 predicted proteins | sample TergutCu122P5_FD_187286 | JGI IMG/M metagenome (GOLD analysis project Ga0209629, IMG submission 187286) | Cubitermes ugandensis P5 segment gut microbial communities from Kakamega Forest, Kenya - Cu122 P5 (SPAdes) (version 2) | ecosystem: Host-associated > Arthropoda: Insects > Digestive system...
AAGTTTTTTATTGCTATCGATGATTTCCTGAGTGTCAATAGAAGGATAAAGATTCATAGTTTGTGTGCCTTCTCTTTGAGTGATGATGAGTTTCCCAATAGGTGTATCTTTATTTAGATTCCATGCATCAAGACTATTAAAATTTATATCGTATTGTGTACTTACCGCAGCTGTATTAACATCATTTTTGTAAATTGAAAAATCATCTTTTAAAATAGCACCAACATTTACTGTGCGCTCAGGACCAAAATATTTAAGAGGTTTATATGTTATGGTGCCTTCTTGAACTTGAGAATCTTTAACTATATAGGGCTCTTTTTTTTGCTCCAGCGCATATTGAACGACAGACAGTGTATCCACAAAAACTGCGCTTGTTTCATCATCGACATTATCTAATGTATCATTTAAAACCACAGAAATCAATTTACGGCTTCCAACTTCAAAATACGAAGCAAGGCATTTTCCGGCTTCATCAGTTTGACCAGTTTTTCCTCCAACACATCCATCTATGCCTAAAAGGTGATTTCTTGTTTCTATTGTGTAGGTTTCACCATTAAATTCAATATCAGCAGTTGGCATAGCTAAAACTTCCATTATCCACGGATTCTTAATGACTTCTCTCATGAGAAGAGATAGATCATATGCAGTTGTATAGTGGTCATCATTTTGTAGTCCATTTGGGGTGACGAAGTGGGAATTTTTCATACCAATAGATTGAGCATAATCATTTATTTCTTTCATGAAATCATCGATAGAAGCAGCAACATTTTCAGCGATCATCACAGCCATGTCATTTCCAGAGAATATTAAGAGCATTTTCATGACTTCATCTGCAGTAAATTTATCACCAACTTGTAAAGTAGGTATAACATTTGCGATTATAGTATATGGTTCCTCTTCTGAGGCATCTTGGGTATAAGTTAATAAATCATCTTTTTGCTTGTGCTGTGTTAAAATAGTAGCAGTTAAAAGTTTAGTAATACTAGCAGGATAAATTTTGGAGTCAATATCTTTTGCGTAAATTATCTCATTTGTCTCTGCATCTACTACGATAGCGTTTGTTGCGCTGATATTCACTGCAGCATTTACATTTTGCATCATCACTACCAAAAAAACAAACAATAAGAATGTAGTAAGTATGTTTTTTCTCAAATCTTATCTCTCCAAACTCTATGTTATCAAATTTAATACACTATAGTATAACATAGAAAATAATCATATACAAATTAAAAATATTAGTTAAAAAACAATAGTTTTAAATTGAGCTATTCTATTATTCTATTATTGACATTATTAATCTTTTAAATCAGAATTTACTATAAAAATTCACTTTCTTTAACAGGAATTTGATATCTTTATCAAAGCAAAAATAGTGATTTTTTCTAAATCTTCTGAAGAATATATAAATTCGATCCAAAATCCCCAAGGAGCCTAGTCTTATCGTTATAATAGCTCCCCATAAATTGATTAGAAAGCATGACTCCTGACGCAAGTGCTTTACCGCTGCAATCGTATGTTTCAATGCAATCGGTCAATGTATAAAATCTATTTGCCATTTTAAGGATAAACCCATCTGGGTTTAATGTAAGAGGTAAAATATGCTTAACTAATCCTCCAAAGCGTTTAATGTATAATTTCTGCGCTTTTGTGGATACACGATAGAATGCATCGGACTCAAGTCTAGGAATGCGAAGTTCATCTGGCCCTTCGCTTACTCCTGCCATGGTCTGAAAAAATCCTATTAATGCCTCATCGTCATTGCAACTTAACCAAATGGTCTTATTATCTTTATATGAATTTAATCGCTGAAAAGTTCCATATTGAAAAGTTTTCCTGTGCTCCTTAAAAAAAGCTATCTGTTCTTTAACTTCCTGCCTTTCAGCATGTGATAAAAATCTCAAATCCATTTCATATCCAAGGCATCCGAAACATGCGACATTGTATCTTGTGCTAAGTGGTGTATCTCGCAAGGTTTGTTGGTGTGGAGCATCTGATACATGTGCGCCCATAGTGGATTGAGGATAAAGGTAAGATAATCCTCCTTGAATATTTAGCCGTACCATAGGATCTGTATTATCCGAAGTCCAAATTTGTGGAGAAAAGCACAGCATCCCTAAATCAAATCGGTTTCCTCCAGATGAACAGGATTCCAGCAGTATATGGGGTCTTGGCTCAAAGATACGCCTCAGCACATCATAGAGTCCAAGTATGTAACTGTGAAAAAATCTCCCAGCAGAAGATATGTGGAGAGATCCGAATTCGCTTATATGCCTGTTCATATCCCATTTTACATAGCTAGCACCTGTTTCATCCAGTATTTTGGTTACATTTTCTACAATATATTCCCGAACATCAGGATTACACAGATCTAGCACCAATTGGTTGCGACCTAAAGTGGATTCTCGCCCTTGGAGTCTCACAGCATAGTCAGGATGTGCACGGTAAAGGTTGCTGTTTTCATTCATCATCTCTGGTTCGAACCACAATCCAAAATCCAAGCCTAATTTTTTTATTTTTTTAGCAAAGCTTTTAAGTCCATGTGGAAATTTATGCTTATTAACTGTGTAGTCTCCTAATCCAGCCTTATCATCATTCCTACCCTCAAACCAACCATCATCTAATACAAAAAGTTCCATTCCTAATTTTTTAGACATTCCAGCGAGTTTAAGAAGCTTCCTCTGATTATATTTGAAGAAGCAAGGTTCCCAGGAGTTATATAGAATAGGGCGTTCTTTTCCTTGCCAATCTTTGGGGATTATATGGTTATTCACAAAGGAATGAAAGTTCTCGCTTAAGCTACTAAAACCTCTAGATGAAAAAGTCATGACAGCTTCAGGTGTTTCAAATTTCTCGCCAGTATTAAGTGTCCACTCAAAGCAGTGAGGACTTATACCATGTCCTACCCGTACCAGATCGTGAGAATTAAGCTCGGCGAAACCAAAATGATTGCCACTGTATATCAAATTAAATCCATACACTCTACCGTGCTCTTCAGTTGCGCCATCCTCATAGAGCAAAAATCCAGGATTGTGTTTATTACTGCTTGATCCTGTTCGACTTTCGTTTATGAACATCCCATATTGAAGCCTTCTATCGTGCCTGAATGCTTCTTTCGCCCAATCTCCATCGAAAGTGGTAAGATTAAAGCCTGTGTTTGGCATATCAAGTTGCATGCTGAGCAAGCGGCGGATAGTTAGGGGCTTTAAATCACGGTTTTCTAAGATTACTCGTCGAGTTAAAATGTTTGTAGCTTCATAAACTGTGTAAACAAGAGTCAAATATACATCGCAGGCTTTATCTTTAAGTCTTATAGAAAGTGAAGCCGAATCTTCATCTGAACCTTTGGCGCAAGGCATATTAATCATTGGAATGGGTCCAGGTTTTATGCTGAAGTCTTTGTAAACAAAATCTGTGACGAAACCCTCGTCTGGCATTTTTATTTCACATGGGGAAAAACGATAGTCACCTTTGCCGATACCTGACCATTCAAGGCACATTGTATCAAGGGAATATAAAGGGTCTTCTCTATCATAGGATATGGTAGATCCAGCTTGAGCTGTGTGTTTTACTGTTAATGCATCGATATCTTCACAGAAAAGCTGATCTCCATAATAAACATGCTCTAAATGACCATATTTTGCAGTTCTAAAAATATATTCTGTATTATTTGTTTTAAGTCGGAATATACCATTATTTTCTGAAATCATTTTGCACACTTCCTTTAGCAATATATTTTTAATATTGACAATTTATTATATGCATAAAAAGACTATAAATAACATATATATTGATATAAAAAATGAGTTGATTTTTGGTATCATATTTTTAAACGGTGAATATATTATTATAACTAGGATTATTTCAATATGAAGGATAAAGTACATAAATTTTTAGGAGAAATTTTATTATGTTTAAAGATTTGAATTTACCAAAAATACAAGATAATTCTAGCTATCCACCTGTAGGTGAAGTAAAAAAGGGCATTCATTATAAATTTTTTATTGAACAATTTGATCAGGCACCTGAAAGATTAAAGCAGACATTTTTAAATATAAGGGATTATATAAATTCTTTAGGCGATGATATAAAAGAAAATCAGCTGAGATATTATGTTGCATATAAGAAAGCAAGAAATATTGTTTGTATCCAAATACATCAAAGAAAGATTTTAGTCTATTTAAGATTAGACCCGGATGCAGTGGAATTAGAGGACAATTTTATTGATGATGTGAGAGATGTTGGACATTGTGGAACAGGGGATTTGAAGTTAACAATAAAGAGCAATGAGGATTTTGAAAAAGTGAAATATTTAATCGATAGGGCGTATTATGAAAATTAATATCTTGAAAATCAAATATAAGTTTAGTTAAAAATGTTGAACCTAAGAAGAGTTTTGATATACTTAAGATATATACTTAAGATATTTAAAATGGGAGAGTTCGAATATGAATAAAAGAGTATGCGGAAAAATTTCTGTGGAAGGCGATGATCTATTTTATAAAATAACTGGCAGTGGAGAACCTCTATTAATGATCCCTGGTGGTGGAGGCGATGGAGACTTGTACCTTCCACTTGCTGATTTATTATCACAAAGATTTAAAGTAATAACATATGACCGCAGGGCAAATTCTAGAAGTACAATGAATGATCCAACACATTTTGACATAGCTCAGCAAGCAAGAGATGCTATAGCGATACTTAACGCAGCTTCTGAAAAATCTGCTTGTTTTTTTGGCAACAGCAGTGGTGCAGTTATAGCTTTAGAGATTGCGTCAACATTTCCTCAAAGCTTGAAGTTTGGAATAGTTCATGAACCTCCACTTGCTAAAATTTCACCGAATAAAGAAAAATGGATGAAGTTTTTCGACGATTGTTATAAAGCAGCTTTCAAAAAAGGAGGAGCTTCTATGGCTTCTGCGAAATTCTTATTTGGCATAGAGGTACCAGTGATGGGGATGATAGGAGCGCAAAGAAAAGCTCTTAAATATCTAAAAGATGAGCCAAAAGACCTAGATGAAAAGAGGATTCCTTCAAAGGATTCCAATGAATTCTTTATAAAGCAGGAGCTAATCTCAGTAATAAGTTATGAACCAAATATTGAAAATCTTAAGAAAGTAAAAGACAGGCTATTCATAGCAGCAGGTGATTGGAGCATAAAAAATAACATCTGGCTTGCAGAAGTTTCTAAGATATTGGCAAAAGAAATAGGATGCGAATTTATTTCATTACCAGGGCATCATGGCTCATTTATGGATAATCCAAAAGAATGGACTGAATCTTTAAATAAATATTTAGTTAGAGGTTAAGATAAAGGAGAGGAAGGCTATATCGATGGTATTATCCGCTTCTTTCCTTTGGAGTGGCTTGTAAATCTTCCTAAAGGATCAAATTGGGATGGGTACTATGATACGAAGACCACTTCCTGCAACCATCCTGTTTCAATATTTGCTCAATCCAAAAGGCTGCCATTAGTTTGGGATAAACTTGGAATACCTATATTAACATGGAAGAAATTGCTTCCCGCTACAGTTGATCCAAGATTGATTGCAAAAGAAGATGAAGACTTTATTTTTAAACCAGCATTAGGAAGGGTAGGGGAAGATATTTCTATAAAAGGAACTATGTCAGAGAAAGAACTTGAAAATATTTATAAATCTGTAAGAAGGCATCCTAAAGACTGGGTAGCACAGCATCTATTTAAGAGTAAACCTTTGTTGACAGATGATGGTGAATCTTTTCACTTGTGTATAGGTGTGTTTACTGTAAATGGAAAAGGTGCAGGATTTTATGGGAGAATTAGTCCTTATCCCAGAATTGATGCAAGAGCAGAAGAAATACCAATATTAGTTCGAGGTGAAAAAAATGAATGAAAGTAATTTAACGACATATAAAAAATGGGCACCTGACAATGCTAAGTGGGCAGCATGGGTAAAACCAGTATTGTTTGCAGGTTCTCCGAATTATAGTTACATCGAGTTATCTATACCCAAAGTGAGTTGGCTTTTCGATGATTTTGGTGATACTGCGATAATCGTTGATTTGCCAGGTAAAACAGGAGTTGAGATGGGACTTGGTTTAGCTAGATTAGGATATCGCCCTGTACCTCTTTACAATGGAGTTGATGGTCCAAATAGATATTCTATGATAGTGGATGTTTATGATATTATTTGTGCTTTATATAGTGGGGCAGAAGAGTTGTCGTCATTATACTTAAGAGATGATGCCCCTCCAGCATTTTTATTGGACTCAAACAGGATGAACGGGAATGTTATTCAAGGTAAATTTGATAATAGATGGTGCATTTTTCCTCAAGATATGCCTTCTGCTACGTTTTTGCTCCATAATGGAATTAAAAAAATAATCGTATATACACAAACAAAACAAAATGATTTAACGCATATTTTGCTTCGCTATCAAGAAAAGGGAATTGTGATTTTTACATGCGATATGAGCGGTAATTTGAAAAAGGAGACTATCTCGAAACCATCCAGATTTAAAAGTTTATTTTATAGATTTTTAGTGATTTCCGGATTAAAGCGAAATGCTGCTGGGGGATTTGGAAGCATGATACCTGAACCTTCTAGTAGGGGATATGGGGTAGGTTAATTTACACTGACACTGATGAAGAGGAGAAATTAAATGGGATATGTTGAAGAACTTAGAGCTCTTATTGGTCATAAATGCATTATATTGCCGGGTAGTGCAGTCATTGTGGAAAATAAAGATGGATTGATCCTTATGCAGCAGAGAAAATATCCATATGGAAAATGGTCTTTGCCTGGTGGTTTAATGGAGCTTTCTGAATCCACAATTGAAACAGCAAAGCGTGAATTGCTTGAAGAAACTGGGCTAATTATTGGAGAATTAAAACTCTTGGGAGTATATTCCGGGAAAGATTATCTGTGTACTGCTGCAAATGGAGATGAATGGTATGTGGTTACAACAGTATATATGACAAAGGAATTTCAAGGAGCTCCTTCTGTAAATGATGGAGAGTCCATTGCTTTTAAGTGGGTTGATCCAAATTGTATTCCTGATGGTACTGTGAAGACACATAGGTATATGATTAGGGATTATTTAAAGTCACAAAAATGAGGGAAACCATGGGGAAAGCATTATTTTGGGATTTCGATGGCACGTTGATTTATCCAAACGAATCGTTTTTAGAATCACTACAAAACGCTTTGGAAAAATGTAACTATAAAATAACATAGATGAAATTCGAGAATTTTTACATTCAGTATGCTCATGGAATGTTCCAGAAATTACATATACCGATATGACTGGACAAAAATGGTGGGACAGCATTTTTCGAAAAATGGATTTATTTTACGAAAGCCATAAAATATTAAAGAAAGATATGGAAAAAATAAATTCTATTTTTAAGAATAGAATAATTGATTTTAGAACTTATACTTTATATGCTGATTCTATTTCAGTATTGTACGAATGTATGTTAATGGGCTATAAAAATTATATTATATCGAATAATTATCCTGAATTACCACTTGTTATAAATAACTTTGGGTTAGCAAGATATTTTACTGATTAATAGCAATTATAAAAATAAATTAATCTATGGGTATAATCTTTTTAGAAATAGATAATAATAGAAATAGATAATTTTAAAATTTGACATATTAGAAAATTTGTAATATAATCAAAAAAAAGGCAACTGGTACACAGATGCAGTTTGCCGTTGGTTTTTCAAAAATCGCCTTCGTTAGCAAATTCAGAGGCGGTTATTTCTATTACTCAACATTTTTAGAATAGTGTACACAATTTCGAGTATGACTCTAACTATGAATAATAGTGAATAATGAATGATGAATAATTGGTAATAGTGAATAGTAATTGATAACTCCCCGAGGCATGGTGTCTCGAACATTTATTCGACAGAAAAGAGAATTGTCTTGAAATTAAAGATATACCTTTTGGGATTAATCAATACATTGTTCATTATTAACCACTATTCACTTTTTCATTATTCACTGTTATTTGTCTAACAATTTTTGAATTAAGCTCTGTTTTGCATATATAGCTCCAGTAGGGCAAAGTTCTTGACAGCAAAAGCAAGTGATACACTTATTCATATTCCAGCTAGGTGTCAATTTGCCATTTTTAGATACAAATTTGATGACCTCATCTTTTTTAGGACATACCTCATTGCATCTTTTGCATCCTATGCATTTTTCTGGGTTAAGCTTCGGCTTTGGTATAAAAATTTTTTTTATGGTATCATTATGAGTTGCTATGTAAAACAAAGAGCTATGTTGTTTTTTCATGATCAATTTAAAATCATGAACTATAAGATCCTCTAATTTATCTCCAAGGATTTCAATTTTGCTTAGATTAGTTTCTCCAATTCCATACTTTGCTGCTTCCCTTAAAACAGGTGTATCGGTTGGATTATCATACCCAATGAGTTTTGTAGCAACGGAATCAACAGCCACGATGTCATCACCCATTAAAATACAATTTAAATTATAAGGATCTCCATTTTTAGGACCGTTTCCTTCCATTGCGATTATTCCATCTAATATGGAAAAGTCTGTTTTTAAAAGACCATTTAAATCGAGGAGCATTTTAGAGAAATTTTCAACATTTTGCATTCTCGCATGAAATTGCGTTTTTTTAACTCCTGGTATACACCCAAATTGATTCTTAATTGAACCTGTAAAGAGCATCATTGAATGAGTTTTAATCCTTGGAAGCGTGATTAAAACATCGCATTCATAAGCCGCTTTAGCGATATCAAAGCTTTTGCAGAGGATTCCATCTTTATATGAAATGGTCAAACATTCCTTGTTAAAATTCTCAAATTTAACGTTGTATTTTTCAGCTACCTCCTGTAATCCTAAAACTTGAGCGGATTTAAATACTTCACCAAAACCTGGTGAATCTCCATATATTATATTCTGAGAATAATCTTTTAGTACCCTTATTACTGCTTCAAAGAATATGTAATGCGTAGTGGCAAGAGATGCTTTTTTGTCACCAACTAGCATATTAGGCTTAAGCAAAATTCTGCTGTTTTCTTTGATAAATGTCCTGATGTATTTATCGCCGCCAAGAGCAGAAAAACCACTCCTGATTTTATCTTCGATTTGTTTTAAATCGTAATCTGTACATTTTGATAAAAAAACTTTTGACATGTAAAACTCCTTATATTTTATAGGTATAATTTATTATATGCAGGATCTTAATTTATGTACATTATAACTTCTCAAATATTTGTTAACAATTTTATTATAATTGAAACCTGACTATTATCCAATCTGATTTTACAGTATATTGTATATGTGTGAGAAGTATTCCTTTAAAAATGCTTAGAATTCTTGACAATCGCAAAGGAAATCTCTATAATGAGTAAATAGTAAATCGTATTGAGTAAATAGTAAATCATACTGAGTAATTTGTTCGGAGGTCTCTTATGTTTAAAAGGAAATTGGTTTCACAACTGATAGATAGGCTTAATGAACCGCGCCGGTTTATTCAGATCGTAGCTGGACCGAGACAAACTGGCAAGACAACTGCTGTACTGCAAGCCCTTGAAGAAGTGAATATTCCAAAACATTTTGTTAGTGCAGATGATCCAAACCTTACCTTTACAGAATGGCTTCGGAATGAGTGGGAACAAGCTCGCTCACTTGCGAAATCTGGTGAAGCTATTCTTATAATCGATGAAATCCAAAAAGTTAACAAATGGTCATCGATGGTCAAACTTCTTTGGGATGAGGATAACAGATTTCATGTACCGCTGAAAATAGTCCTTACTGGATCATCTTCGCTCTTGTTGCAAAAAGGACTTGCAGAATCCTTGATGGGCAGGTTTGAAATTCTCTATTCTTCCCATTGGAACTATGCTGAATGCAAAGAAGCATTTGATTATAGCCTTGATGACTTTTTGTTTTTTGGCGGTTATCCTGGTGCCGCTGCGCTTATCAAGGATGAAAATCGTTGGGCAAGATATATGGGAACATCTATTGTAGAGCCTACCATTTCACAGGACATCCTTATGATGGAGGAAGTCCGAAAGCCAGCACTATTGCGTTCGCTCTTTATGCTCGGCTCCGGTTACAGCGCACAGGAATTGTCCTTCACCAAAATGTTAGGACAGCTTCAAGATGCAGGGAATACAGTGACTTTAGCTCATTATCTGGAGCTTCTTGGAAAGGCAAGCATGCTTACTGGCTTGCAGAATTATTCCAGTAGCCAAATCCATACTCGCAAAAGCTCTCCAAGATTCATGGTATACGATACTTCGCTGCTCTCATATGCTGATGGTGCAAACAGGAGGCGTTTACTTGACAATACAACAGATAGAGGTCGACTTGTTGAAAGTGCTGTTGGTGCATATCTTTTAGCCAGAGGGAAAGAAGAAGGATTTGAAGTGTACTGGTGGCGTGAAAAGAGCAATGAAGTGGATTTCGTCATTAAAAAAGGAAGCCAGCTAACGGCTATTGAGGTAAAAAGTGGCAGAGTAAAAAATGTCGGAGGAAGCCTTATTTTTAAACAGCATTACCCAGAAGCGCTCTCCCTCATCGTTGGCAGTGCCAATCTAAGTTTAGAGGATTTCTTATTGGGTAAAAAACAGTTGTTTTTATAAACTTGTTGAAATTAAATAGTGTTTAATATAAAATGAAATGTATGTAAGGAGGTTTTAGCGATGATAGGTCAAGTTACAAATAGTTTAGGTTCTATTGAGTACGAAGAAGATGTTATTGCCAGTATTGTTGGCTTATGTACTATGGAATGCTATGGCGTAGTGGGCATGGCAGCTAAAAATGCCCATGATGGTTTATGGGAGCTAATGAAATTTGAGAATTTAAAAAAAGGTGTCATAGTTAAAAATATCAATAACATGTTGCAGGTAAATTTATTCATCATTATTGAGCATGGTACGAAAATACCAATTGTTGCAAATAACATCATTCAGAAAGTAAAATATACTATTGAGTTTTACACGGATTTAAAAGTATCTACTATTACGGTTAACGTCCAAGGTTTAAGAGTTTAGGAGGTGTCACATTGGAGGATTTAGCTACAATAAAAGGGAATACTTTTTACAGAATGGCAATTAATGCTGCAAATAAGCTAGAAGAACAAAAGGAATATGTAAATTCACTAAATGTTTTCCCTGTTCCGGATGGTGACACAGGAACCAATATGGCTGCTACGCTTAAAAATGCGGTTAGTGAAATAAATGGAAAAAGAGATAGCGATATTTGTGAGGTATCCAGACTCCTTTCTAAAGGAGCATTGATGGGCGCAAGAGGTAATTCTGGCGTTATACTCTCTCAAATATTAAGGGGTATAGCAAGAGGTCTTGAAGGTAAAATAGAAGCCACATCTGAAGATTTTGCAAAGGCTTTAGTGGAAGGTTCTTTTTCGGCTTATAAAGCAGTTATGAGACCTACCGAAGGCACTATTTTAACCATAATCAGAGCTGCTTCAGAATCTGCTATGAAATATAAAGATAAGGGATTTGTAAAGCTCTTTTCAAATGTAATAAAATCTTCTGAGGATACCTTAGCGAAGACTCCAGATTTAAATCCAGTTCTTAAAAAAGCAAAGGTAATCGACTCAGGAGGACTTGGGCTCGTCATCATTTTAAAAGCAATGTTTGCTGTGATATCAGATGATATTATGGATGTGGAATTTAAAGGGGATGATGATGCACACGCTGAGCACTACGTTCAAGAGGATATTGATCATTTTGATATTAAATACGGATATTGCACTGAATTCATTATTTTATCAAATTCAAATAGCGTAAATGAATTTAAGAGCGAGCTTGAAAAGATTGGAGATTCCATGGTGGTAGTGGATATGGATGACCTGATTAAAGTTCATATACATACAAATGATCCTGGTCTTGTTTTATCTAAAGCATTAAAGCTTGGAGAACTCTCTAGAATCAAAATCGACAATATGAGAGAAGAGCATAGGCATGTTTTAAACATTCAAAAAGAAGATGCTCTAGCTGAAGCATCTTATGGTTCAAAAGATTTAGCAAAAGAAAATCAAAAGTATGGATTTATATCTGTAGCAAAGGGCGATGGGCTCTTAGATATATTTAAAGATCTTGGATGTTCAATTGTTGTGGAAGGCGGACAGACAATGAATCCAAGCACTGAAGACATTTTAAATGCTGTTAATGCTGTTAATGCAGATTATATAATAGTTTTACCAAATAATAAAAATGTAATCATGGCTGCAAAACAAGTTTTAGATTTGACAGATAAAAATGTAACTATCATCGAAACTTCATCTATACCACAAGGTATAACAGCTCTCACTGTTGTCAACGAAGAATTGAGCTTAGAGGAAAATATTGAAACTATTAACGAAGCTATATCTAACACAAAATCGGCTTCAATAACATATGCTATTAGAGATACAAAAATAGATGACATAGAAATAAAAAATGGAGATATCCTTGGTTTAATAGAAGATAAAATCGATTATGTTGGAGAAGATTATTTTGAAGCCTTAAATATCCTTATTTCTAAAATGATCGATGATAATAGTGAATTTATCACGATAATCTATGGAAATGGCTTAGATGGGGAAGATGTGAATGCACACACAGATGAAATAGAGGAGAATTATCCTGATGTGGATATCCAGGTATTAAAAGGTGATCAACCTCTATACTATTTTATTTTAGCTGTTGAGTAAATAAAAAAAGGCCTTTGTGGCTTTTTTTATATTATGAGGTAACAATATGAGCATAAGTATTTATGATGATATCTCTGAAATAAGCGGTGTGGGTCCTAAAAATAAGGAACTTCTAAATAAATGCTTAATTTTTACTGTGCTTGATCTTCTTCTTTACTTCCCTAGAAATTATGAATATATATCTCGAGCTACAAATGTTTCCAGCAAAAATGTAAATGACAATGTGATTTTATCAGCTCGTGTCAAAGCAATAAAGAAGGATATAGTAACTAAAACAAAGAAGATATTGTCCACTGTTACTGTGGAATCGAACGGAAAAACCATGGATATAAAATGGTTCAATCAACCTTATATAAAGAATTCGCTTAAGGTGAATGAAGAGTATCTATTTAGCGGGAAATTGACAGAATATAAAGGAAATATATCTTTTACAAATCCAAAGATAATTAAAAACGTGGAAGAAAAAGATTTTGCTGATAAAATTGAATCCATTTATCCTTTGAGCGAAGGACTTACGAATAATTTTATTAAAAAGACTTTGCAGGGTATATTAGAAAACATTTTAATAAAGGAGAATCTGCCTGGATATATACTTTCGGAGCTTAACCTATATTCTTTAGATAAATCTATTAGAAATATCCACTTCCCAAAATCTGAAGAGGATATCGAAAATTGCAGAAAACGGCTTAAATTTCAAGAATTCTTTGCATTTTCAGTTAAGATCCAGCTTTTAAAAAAATTTAGGCAGAGGAATGTTAAAGGCATAGCTTTTAAGATGTGCAAAGAGCTTCAATCATTAAAGGATAGCCTTCCATTTCCTCTTACAAATGCTCAATCGAGAGCTGTAAGGGAGATATTAATAGATGAAAAGAGAGAAACTCCGACAAACAGGCTCATACAGGGTGATGTTGGGAGCGGTAAAACCATTGTAGCATTAATTGCAGTTTTTAATATAATAAAGAATGGATATCAAGGTGCATTTATGGTTCCTACTGAAATTTTAGCTTTCCAGCATTATGAAGAAGCTTGTAAATTATATAAAAATTTTAACGTTAAAGTAGAACTTTTACTAGGCTATATGACTAAGAAGAAGAAAGATGAAGTTAAAAATAGAATAAAAAATGGAGAGGTAGATCTTATAATCGGTACTCATTCTCTCTTTCAAGAGGATGTGGAATTTTTTAATATTGGAATGGTCATCACAGATGAGCAGCACAGATTTGGAGTGAATCAGAGGAGTAAATTCATAAATAAAGGGAATAATGTAGATGTCCTGGTCATGACTGCCACACCAATACCCAGAACTATGAGCCTTTATTTATACGGTGATTTAGATATATCCGTAATAGATGAATTACCACCAGGAAGGCAGCTTGTTGAAACATTCTTTGTAAAATCATCTGAAAGGAATAAGGTATACGAATTTACACTATCTGAAATCAATAAAGGAAGGCAGGTTTATATAGTTTGTCCATTGATCGAGGATAGTGAAAAGATAGATTTACAATCGGCTACTAAAGTATTTGAAGATTTAAAAGAGAATTATTATAAATCCATAGAAGTTGGGATGCTTTATGGAAGGATGTCTGCCTTTGAAAAAGATGAGACCATGAAGAAATTTAAAGAAGGCAAGATTAAGGTGCTCATTTCTACAACTGTGATAGAGGTGGGTGTCAATGTTCCAAATGCCACGGTGATGGTTGTAGAAGATGCAGATAGATTCGGCTTAGCGCAGCTTCATCAATTGAGAGGGCGGGTTGGAAGAGGAAAGTATAAATCCTATTGTGCTCTCATCGCTGACGTTAAAAATGAACTTGTGAGAAAGAGGATGGAAATCATATGTTCAAGCAATGATGGTTTTTACATTTCTGAAGAGGATATGAAGATTCGAGGTTCCGGAGAGATGTTTGGATTTAAGCAGCATGGGGACAATAATTTTAGATTAGCTGATATAAATGAAGATATGGAGCTTTTAAGGATAGCTAATATGGAAGCAATTAAACTGGTTAAAAAAGAAGATGAGGAATCTAAAAGGTTTTTAAAGAGCATAGAAGATAATATCGATAATGCTAATGAGTACATATGTTTTAATTAATTTAAAATGAGGAGTAAAATTTTGAGGATTATAGCAGGAATAAAAAAAGGTCACACAATTCTTTCACCAACTGATGGTTATGAAACTACAAGGCCTACTTTAGACAGGGTCAAGGAATCGATGTTTAGCATACTGCAAAATCATATTGTTTCCAGTGTCTGTTTAGATTTATTTTCTGGGACTGGATCTTTAGGATTAGAAGCTCTTTCAAGAGGTGCTAAAGAATGCTATTTTGTGGATGAAAGCGAGTCTACATATAAAATATTGAGAAAAAATATTGAGAAATTAAAATTTGAATCTGAATCTCATTCTTTTAACATGAGTGCCTTAAATGCTCTTAAAAAATTTAAAGGTAAAGGGATTGTTTTTGATTTGATCTTTATAGATCCTCCTTATTTTAAACATATGATAGAGCCTTGTATTTTATATATAGAAAATAATAACCTGTTAAAAGATGATGGCAGAATAATGACAAAAATAGATAGCTGGGAAGAGGTTTTTTTAGGGATTGGTAGCATTAAGTTGCTTGAGAAGAGAAAATATGGGAATACTAGCTTGGTTTGGTATGAAAAGGAGCTTATTGATGATTAGCGCAGTCTACCCTGGAAGCTTCGACCCAATTACAAATGGTCACCTGGATATCATTGAAAGAGGCTCAGTTATTTTTGATGAATTGATAGTTGCTGTGCTCTGTAATCCTGATAAAAAAGGAGCTTTTGCTATTGATGAAAGGGTGGATTTGATAAATAGATCCATAGTGCATTTAAAGAACGTGAAAGTGCTAAGTTATGGTGGTCTTTTAATAAATCTATTAAGAGAGATCAATTGCAGGATAATTTTAAGGGGACTCCGAGCTGTTTCAGATTTTGAAAATGAATTCTCAATGGCTCTTATGAATGACCATTTGGCACCTGAGATTGAAACCATGTTCATGATGACTAGTATGAAGCACTTATATTTAAGATCCTCTTCAATAAAGGAATTAGCATATTTTGGAGGAGATTTAAAGGATCTTGTTCCTGATGCTATACTCTACGATGTGGAGAAGAGATTAAAAAAATAATAGATAAATATAAAAGTGTCGCAAGAAGCGGCACTATTTAATGGCGTGATTCAAATTTAGTTGACATTCTCAAAGTTTATGATAGTACTTAAAGTATTGATCTCGTTAAGTTTTTGAATACAATAAGACAAAAATGTGTCAACTAAATTTGATCATTTTTTGAAACACTATTCTTAATAAAATCTTAGGATCCTTGAAAAAGCTTGAATATTCTTCTCTTGCTTTATCGGTGAAATATACAGGCATATTCTATTCTTCATCTCCTTCATGTTCAAATTCTGTCATTCTTGTGAGTTTACCTTCTTGTGCTTGCTTTATTGACTCATTTAATTCTATTAAATAATTTAGATTTTCTGATGCTTTTATTAATTCGTTATATTCATCTATGGTCATTAAAACCATGTTTTTAGAATCTTTACGAGTTATAATTAAAGCTTCTTTTTTCTCCCATACTTTATCACAAAAGGCTTTAAAGTTTTCTTTCGTATTTATATAGTTTTCAATCATCATATTCATATACCACCTTTTTTATTATATTATAATATAAAAAGATTGTGCCATACTAGTGCTAGTGACACAATTAAATTTACTTTCTAAATCATTTTATCAAGTAAATAAATGAAACTAAGATAAATACCGAACTTGTAATTATTCCTTTAATTATTTTCCTCATTTCTCATTTTTTAAACCTTTATATCACATTGAAATATTATTTAGCTTTCGTAAATTCCTTTTGCAATTCTTGAACGCTAGTAGGCTTGTGCGCAAAAATAGAAGCTGAATAGTGACATTGCTCATTTATATTCATTTCCACAAAATTATCAATTATAAATCCTATACTACTCAACTCTCTTATATACCCGTTTTTATCTTTTCCACGTGCCGGAACAAGCGGTATGTTTACCTCAATATCCATGCCATTCTGTGACGCTGTTCTTATTTGTGGAGTATCATAATCATCACCTGTGATTGCAACCCATTGTTCCATTGTTTCTATTTTTTTATTCGATAAAGGCACATCTCTCCTATAACTCTCTCGGAAAAACAACATCGGAGCACCATCATGTAAGCAATGGAAGACATTCTGTAAGTATTTATTTCTGTCTTTATCGAGTACAAGCATATGGAATCCCATTATATCAATAGCCGCATCATATATATCAGTTATAGGATCGTTTACCATATCAAGCAGCGATAAGGAAGCAAAAGGATAATGTTTGAGCGTTTTTTTCGATTTTTCAACAGCCGATGGAGCAACATCTACGCCATGATATATACAGCCCAGTTCAGATAGTATTTCCCCACAAGCTCCTTCCCCACAGGCAAATTCGATAATACGTTTATTTTGTAATTTATTATCTTTTACCCATTTGGTCAGCGTAGAAATAAGGATGTCATCATTTGGAGTGTGCCCCCAACATTCTACTCCAGCCTCATATACTTTTTTATAACGATCTTCATATGCTAGATAATAAGGTTTATTTGACATTCTAGTCACCCCGAAAATATATATTCGCAGTCGCTTTCAAGTTGCGCAACTTTTCTGAATAAGACGATTATAGCACATTAAGGTAAATAAATGAAACTATAATAAATACTAAGCTTGTGATCATTCCTTGAATTATTTTCCTCATGATCAGCTTTTTTTATCCTTTAAAACATCTCCTATAAAACTAAAGCTCTGTACTAAAATCGATATACCTCCAAAGGATATTAAGCACTTATATTTGAGGTCCTCTTCAATAAAGGAATTAGCGCATTTTGGAGGAGATTTAAAGGATCTTGTGCCTGATGCTATACTCTTAGATGTGGAAAAGAAATTAAAAAAATTATAGACAAATATAAAAGTGTCGCATGAAGCGGCACTATTTAATTTATTACAGATCATTGTAATTTAGTTTTCATAAATTCCTTTTGCAATTCTTGAACTTTCGTTTTTGTTAAACCACTAAGCTCCATGATATCTATTAAGTCCATGTCTTTTCTCAACATATTAAAAACAAATTCTTTATCCTTCTTTTCTGAGGTTTCATTAACAGCTTTATTAACAGCATCAATTTTTTCTTCTTCAAATAATCTTGCTACTTTAGTCAACATTATCCACTCCTTAATTTGTTTTGAGTATTCTTTATCAATGAATTTATCTGCTGCGGTTATTATCCCTGCTATTACAAAAACTTGTTTTGTCTCATCTTCTATTTTTTTAGCCAATTCTATTGATTCTTCGATGGATTTTTGCCTGTCTTTTTTTTGAGTTAAAGGCAAAATGATAAATTTTAAAATATCCTCGTCTTCGATATCTATATTGTTATCAATCTTGTTTTTTAGCTCCTCGTACATCTTCTGCCCATTGAATTTTGATAGAAACACCTGTTCAAATTGTAATCGTATTGACCCAAAATCGAGATAATTTGGGGCAGTTTTAATATTTCCAGTGTAAATTACTACTAAAATTATTTTTAGATTTTTTTTGTAATACTTTTCAGCTATCCTAAAACAGTAATGTGAATACTTTAAAAGATTTTTATTGTTGCGACTAGATTCATATTCAATTATGAGAATACTTCCGTCTTTTAGCAAAAAGATGTTGTCTGAACGTTTTTCATCTACTTTAATAGCCGGAAGATTTGTGGGCAATAAACTTTTTACAGCTGGTAAATCTAGCCCGTAGACCTTAAATGATTTATCAGCATAATTCTCACTTAAAAATTTAAATAAAATATCTTTATTATCATGTGAAATATCTTCAGACACTATAAAACTCCTAACCTTATAAGACATTTTAACTTTCAGTATTTATTTATATTATATTATATAAGCAAAAAAAAGTGAATAATAAAAAATATATTTTAGAATAATAGTACATATCTACTAATTAAATCTAAGGTAAATAAATGAAACTATAATAAACACTAAGCTTGTAATCATACCTTGAATGATCTTTCTTCTTATCAATCTTTTTTTATCCTTTAAAACATCTCCTATGAAACTAAAGCTCTGTACTAAAATCGATATCCCACCAAAGGATATTAAAAAGCATGTTATGGTGAGCTTTAAATTCAATGAGAGTCCAGAACTTGAAACTAAATACGATCCATTTGACATCTCGAGAATCCCTAAAATAAAATACCTTAAAATGCTAAAATCTCTCTGGAATACACTAGCTAAAAAATTAAATATGAAATTTATCATCTTGCTGTTGTTTAATGTATTTATAAGTATATAGAATATAATAATAGTAAAACCTATAGCTAATAGAGAATTGAAAGTGTTTTGAAATATATTGATGCTGCTTTTATCTTGACTTAGTTTTGAAGTTAATTTTGGTGTCTTTTTATAGAATAATATCAACATGATAAATGATGAAATTAAGCTTGAAATTAAAATTAAAATTCCTATATTTTTATCACCGTAAAAAGAAATACCTACAGTGGAATATAAGAAGATAGGATTTGGGTTTGATGATACTGAGCATAAGCTTTCGTATTCTTCGTAGCTAATTTCACCGTTATTATATGCTTCTGTGCTGAATTTGCTCCCTAAGGGATATCCACACAATAGGCTAAGTAGAAATACTTGAAAATATGTAAAATTTTTATTAGAGTTTTTAAAAAATGCTGAGAACCCACCTAAGTTCATAAAAATATTGGTTAAGATTAAGAATATGAACAATGATGGGAATATCTTAAATAGAAAAAATTGTAGCCCTTCAAAGGTATACTTCACTAAATCCTCAGCTTTTATAAATACTAAACAAATAAGAAATAAAAGGACTAAAACATAATACTTTTTTATACTTTAATCATCCCTTAAAATCGATATATTAATATATATTATAGAAACTATTAAAATATTATAGGATGCTTTAAGTAATCTTCAAAAGGATCTACATCTTTATTTATCATGGAATAAGCCTTCGTACATTGAACATTTAAAAGCTTTTCTTTAGAGTGTTCATTTTTATTTATAGAACTGTATAAAATATTAGATCTATTTTTATTTAAAAAATATTTTCCTCTATCGTTGAAACCTAGTATTTTTGCACATGTAACCTCTTCATTTAGCATGTCTTTAATAGGGAAATTTTCAAATCCTATAAAGTATTGAGATAGCAACCTTGATATTCTAGTATATGTATATCTCTTTGATTTTGCTTCAAGAATTGATTCTTCTAAGGAATTTGATTTTATGATGCTTTTTAAAATCTTATTGTGGATTCCTTCGCTGCAGTCGGGTAAAAGCATCAATTTATTTTCTAAAGTCAATGATTTATATTTTAAATATGGGAAAATGAGTTCATTTTTTATAAAATAATGATATTCATTATAAAAATTTAAAAGTGAGTTAAAGGAATTTTGGGTCATAGCATTTTTTATTTCAAAAATATCCTTGTTTAAATTCAAATGGTTTCTTATAGAGCTAGCTGAGGGGAATTCTTCTTTTAAGTCGAGGCTCGTATAAGAAGCACCCTTTCTTTTTATGGTATAAGGCTTAGTATTCGAATTTAATTTTAAAAGATTTTTTAGATATTCTATGGATAAAATATTATTAGAAGTATTTAATAAATTTATATCGTCTGAATTTAAATATTTAGCTAAAGCATTTTTTCTACATGTATGATATGGAAGACCTTCATTTAAAAATGATTTTAAATATTGCCTGTATTCTAAAGGTTCATCTTTTAAAAATTTAGCCATTTTAATTAATGGATCTAATTCACCGCATTCAGAGCCAAAAGAAACGTAGTCTATTGAGAGATTATTTATTAAACTTATTGCACCAAAGGCAAAGTGTTCAGCTGAGGAGATTGCAAATTGTGGTGGAAGCTCTATAACTAGATCAAAACCATTCTCTAAACAAATCTTCGCTCTTTTATATTTATCTAGGATAGATAAGCCTCCTCTTTGAATGAAATTTCCACTCATTATAGCGATTAAAATATCGGGTCTTAAATCATCTAAAGTTTTTTTAATATGGTAAATATGACCTAAATGCATTGGGTTATATTCACAGATGATTGCACAGGAGTTCATAAATTATCATCCTCTTTTTCTTTACAATTATTATAACGAGTATCCTGTTATGATATCAAGAAAAAAGGAAACTTTTTAGTTTATCCTTTTTTGAAAATTGAAATGTGAATCTATTAGATTGTATCAAATTCACATCGCATCCTGATTAAAAATTTTAAATCCTATTGAAAAAAAAACTTTTTCAGTCTATTATATTTATGTATTTGAAAATACTGATGACAGGAATTATATGGAGGATGATGTAAATGAGCTTAATGAACAGAATTTGGGAAAGAGCAAAATCAAATAAAAAGACCATTGTGCTTCCAGAAGGGTCTGAAGAGAGAAATTTAACTGCAGCTTCGATAGTTTTAAAAAATGATCTTGCTGATTTAATACTCATAGGCAACGAGGAAGAAATAAAAAACAAAGCAGAGGAACTTAAACTTGATATTCAAGGAGCAAGGATAGTCGATCCAAATACGTCAGATTATTTTGAAAAGTATGCAAATCTATTCTATGGACTTAGAAAAAATAAAGGTGTAACTCTTGAACAAGCTTTTGAGATCATAAAAGATCCTGTTTACTTTGGTACATTGATGGTTAAAAATGGTGATGCAGACGGTCTTGTATCTGGTGCAATTCACACATCAGGTGACACTATAAAGCCAGGACTTCAAATTATTAAAACTTCTCCAGGAGTTTCTGTAGTTTCAGGCTTTATCATCTTAATCGTTCCAGATTGTGAATATGGAAAAGAAGGAGTTTTGGTATTTGCAGATTGTGCTGTTAACCCAAATCCGGATTCAGAGCACCTTGCATCTATAGCCATTTGTACAGCAGAAAATGCAATGAACTTATGCGATATGGAACCAATCATAGCAATGCTTTCTTTTTCTTCTAAAGGAAGTGCTAAAGATCCACTGGTGGATAAAGTTACAGAAGCCACTAGAATCGTTAAAGAATTGAGACCTGATTTAAGAATCGATGGTGAATTGCAACTGGATGCAGCTATTGTTGAGTCTGTTGCTGAATTAAAAGCAAAAGGGTCGCCCGTTGCAGGTCATGCTAATGTTCTAATATTTCCAGATCTTGATGCAGGAAATATAGGCTATAAATTAGTAGAGAGATTTGCAAAGGCTGATGCGATAGGACCGATTTGCCAGGGATTTGCTAAACCAATCAATGATTTATCTAGGGGATGTAATGCTCACGATATAGTCAATGTTATTTGCGTAACTGCAATTCAAGCACAAAATAATAATCAATAGAAAAGGAGGAAAGCTTTTGAAGATTTTAGTGATCAATTGTGGAAGTTCATCTTTAAAATATCAATTGTTTGAAATGGATAATGAAAAAGTACTAGCTAAAGGTATCGTTGAAAGAATAGGCATTAATGGATCTGTTTTAACTCATAAAGTAGGGAGCGAGAAATTCATTAAAGAAACTCCTATGAATAATCACACAGATGCTATTAAATATGTAATAGAAGCTTTAGTTGATAAGGAACATGGCGTTATTTCCCATTTATCAGAAATAAATGCTGTAGGTCATAGAGTAGTACACGGTGGAGAGAGATATTCTAAATCTGCCATAGTAAATGATGAGGTTTTATCAGACTTAGAGGATCTATCCAAGCTTGCACCTCTACATAATCCTGCAAATATTATCGGAATTAAAGCATGTAGAGAGCTTATGCCGAATGTTCCTATGGTAATTGTGTTTGATACGTCTTTCCATCAAACAATGCCTAAAAATGCGTATATGTATGCAATTCCATATGAAATATATGAGAAGTATGGAGTTAGAAAATATGGTTTTCACGGAACGAGCCATGATTATGTAGCACATAAAGCAGCTGAATTTTTAGGGAAAAACATTGAGGATTTGAAGATCATAACATGTCATCTAGGAAATGGATCGTCCCTTTGTGCTGTGGATGGAGGGAAATCTATCGATACTTCCATGGGTTTTACTCCACTTGAAGGCATCGCAATGGGAACAAGGTCTGGAGATATTGACCCGGCTGTAATTCCTTTTTTAGTGAAAGAGACGGGTAAAGATATTGATGAGATTTTAAATATATTAAATAAACAGTCAGGAGTACTGGGTCTTTCAGGAGTTAGCAGCGATTTTAGAGATATTGAAGCTGCAAAAGATGAGGGAAATGAACGAGCTAAGCTTGCTTTGGAAGTTTTCTGTTATAGAGTGAAAAAATACATTGGAGCGTATATAGCAGCGTTAGGCGGTATCGATGTAATAGTATTTACAGCAGGTGTTGGAGAAAATGGACCTTATACTAGAAAAGAATGCTGTAGAGGACTTGAATTTTTAGGGATAAAGTTAGATGATGAATTAAATAAAGTAAGAGGAGAATTAAAAGAAATAAGTACAGAGGATTCAAAGGTTAAAGTGCTTGTTGTGCCAACAGATGAGGAACTCATGATTGCAAGGGATACAAAAGCATTAACTAGTTAATTTTTTACTTGACTTTTATTCTAAACCTCCTATATAATTTAATTTGCAATGCGAGGTGAGTTTTTT
>Ga0209629_10000396_pt1 | contig 23292 bp, 21 predicted proteins | sample TergutCu122P5_FD_187286 | JGI IMG/M metagenome (GOLD analysis project Ga0209629, IMG submission 187286) | Cubitermes ugandensis P5 segment gut microbial communities from Kakamega Forest, Kenya - Cu122 P5 (SPAdes) (version 2) | ecosystem: Host-associated > Arthropoda: Insects > Digestive system...
CCGCACGTATAGAATGGTCTTCTTCCGCAATCGTAGAACACTCAAATTGAAATTGATTTTGTCCGATTGAAAATAATGGTATTGCCAATAAACTCAATAAAACTGTTATTTTTCTAATTGTTTTCATCGCTTTATAAATTTAAAGGTTAAATAATTATAATCAGAAGAATTTACTTTTATCAAATAAATACCACTGTGAAGTGCAGAAATAGAAATTTTATTCTCAAAATCAGGTTTTGTAGATATGACAAGTTGCCCGCTTGAATTGAACAAATCTGCTTTTTCTACTTTTATCGGTAATTGCACAAACTCATTCCCAACAATCAAATTCAACTGGTTATTGTTTATATCATTTACGCCTGAAACAAAATCACATCGCATCAAATGCAATGAAATGTCGCTGTCGTCGTAACATCTGAAAGAGGGAATATTCATATCGTCCCAAGCAAAACCAAATGGAAACAATGAACCGTCTCCTCCAATTCGCTCAGTAACTGTCGAACCGAAAGAATAAGCCAATCCATCAACAGTATGCAGATGTAATCTTTTCAACTGTACACCTGATATTGTAACCGTTTCTACTTGAGTTACTTCACTTACAAAATAATCGTTATCAGACCATCTTGTAGTTATCAAATCTCCAACGTTAGCCGAAAAATCGTAAAGCAGATAAAAACTTTGGCTGTAATCATTCCAGCAATAAACTTTTTGTTGTTCCTGATACAGATAATAGTATGTGCTTCCACTTTTCAAAACAGAACACAACTTACCATCAATTGTTGTATTATCTATTACTTCGATTGTTTGATAACCATATTCATTTTCGAAAAAAGAATATTGAATCCCATAATACCATTTCGCACCCACTGGCGCAAAAGGTTGCGGATTTTCGTTGTTTTGCGCCGAAATAGAAATGCTGACATGGCATAAAAACAATAGAATAATTGTAAAAAAATATTTTTTCATTTTCAAAAATTTTTATTAAATTAAATTATAATGTGCAAAGATACGAATAAATTTTAATAACAAACAAAATAATTTTAGTTAAAAATTAGTTAATAATTGTAATTAGTAAAATCAAAATTACAGATATAAAGTTCACGTGCTGCGGGTTTATATTCAAAAGGATAAAGCCGAACAGTTACAATACGGTAGCCCAAATAATTATCATCTGATATTATTTCTGCTTGCTTGCCCGGATATGGTGTTGATGAATTGTAAATTGCAGGGTCGGGTAGTCCGGAATTTGAAATACTGTCGTCAATAGAAGTCGGAATTTGGGGCTGAACAGGATTTATAAAATAAGTTCCCTGCATTTTCTGTTTATTTAGCCCGCTTACAATTACTCCGTTTAGTTGAGCATCCATAGGAATCAGGAATGATTTTACATATACAGGCAATTCGGGCAAACCTATACTGTCGGTATAATATCCTTCGCCCCACGATAATCTGTCATAAACATTTGAAATGTCTTTGGTAAATTTTATTTGGCTTTGTGTTATGTTTATACTTTTGTTTATCTGCGCAAATACAGATAGACAAAGATACATTACTGCTATTAATACTATGATTCTTTTTGTTTTCATATCCGTTTCTCCTATTTTTTTATCCATTTAACCGTAGTGGTTTCATTATTTGTAAAACCGATTTTTACTAAATACATTCCGCTGTTCAAAAAGTCGGAATTTATCTTTACATGCATTGCATTATTGAAGTTTTTTGACAAAACTTTTTCGCCCGAAACTGTGAAAATATCAACCCATAAAATTGAATATTGAGATGACTCTATTTCAAAAGAATTTTTTAAATCAATTATTTTAACAGAATGTTTGGCTTCGTTTTCGTTTATTTTAGTATGAGGGGGATCCCAAGGATTTTTTGGATAAGGAACCTTAAGCAAAACCAAACCATTCATTATATACCCAATAGTATCATTGAAAAAAGTTATTTTTGTATAATTTCCAGGTAAAGTAGTATAACTTCCAACATTAATTTCATCTCTAACCTGTTTCCAACTTGAGCCACAATCTGTTGTTTTAAATAAAAAACACATTATATCATAACAACCCCAACAAGTTAACCCTGCAAACCTTACAACATAACCTGTGTTGTTATTAAGAAAAAACACACCACTGGATTGCAAATCAAAATTACTATTATAAGCAAAATTTACATAAATTGGAGAATCATGAACATATCCTGCCACAACAAATACATTATTTTCCGTAATACTTAAATTATGCAAATAATAGACGGTCGGTGTTACAGGTTGAACAACCCATGAAATTCCACTATCTTCGGTTTTATATGCAGTACCCGCTATCCCAACAAAATAACCTACATTGCCGCGAAAAGCGATGTCGTTCAATGTAACAATCCCTGAAACAATATTTTTTACCTGCCAAGAATTGCCACCATCAACTGATTGTAATACTGTACTGTTTTCGCCAACTATCCAAATATTATTAAGATTCGTTGCTGCTATTGCTTTCAGGCGTGAACTTGTCCCCGAATCAATAATATTCCAGTTGACTCCTGCATTTACGGTTTTAAGAATAACGCCGTTTGCTCCCACAATAAAGCCCGTTTCGTGTGTAAGAAACAACACATCTTCAAGGTCAGTGCTTACAGGGCTGGTCATTCTGCTCCACGTATTGCCCATATCTACCGATTGTGCAATCATTCCATTTGCCCCAACAACATAAACGGTATCAATACTTTGTGGAAAAATACCGTACATTATATCAGGTCCCATTTGTACAAGCCCCCAGTTCCAGTCCTGCGCCTGCACATTCATAAATAATCCTGTAAGGATTATAAAAAATAAGGTAATTTTTTTCATTTTTGTAATTTTTTAAAAAATTAATAAAGTGCAAAGTTAGTAAATAAATTTTTATAACAAACAACTAATTTTTGGTTAAAAAATATTTTTTTTAGTTGACAGTAAAATAATCATTGCCTATAAATAAGAAATATCGCAGGACGTTTGTTAAGGTTGGGAATTTCAGAAATTTCCCATTGTGCAATTTTTTTTGTGCAAATAAATTGATTTTCACTCGTAAGGTCGGCGGCAATGCAAAGCCGAGTTTGCAAAGAAAGATTTTGAAGTAAGTCGTTGATTAATTTTGAGTTGCGATATGGCGTTTCAATAAAAATCTGCGTTTGATTTTCTTGCAAAGCGCGACTTTCAAGTTTTTTAATCGCTCGCACTCTTTCCTGCTCTTTTACGGGCAGATAACCGACAAAAGCAAAATTTTGTCCGTTGAAACCAGAAGCCATCAGCGATAGTAAAACAGAAGAAGCCCCAACCAACGGAATTATTTGATAATCAAATTTTTGCACTAATGTAACAAGTTCTGCACCAGGGTCGGCAATAGCGGGGCAACCCGCTTCGGACATAAATCCAAGGTCTTCGCCATTTTGCAAAACGTTTTTTATTTCTTTTTCAAGATTATTACTTTTTGTATGTTCGTTAAGTTCAAAAAACTGCAATTTGTCAATTTCGGCGGCAGGTGCGGCTTTTTTGATAAATCGCCTCGCAGTGCGAACATTTTCCACAACAAAAACTCTCAGTTTTTCAATTATTTTAAAATTATAATCAGGAAAAACTTTGTGAAAATCCGTATCGGCAAGCGGCGCAGGAATAAGATAGAGATTTTTCATAATAAATTTATTTTTTAATTATTCTAAAAAATTTACCGCCAACCACGCCATTGCACTAACTCCGTAATACAGAGCGTTTTCGTCTATTTGAAATGTTGAACTGTGAAGTTCGCCACTGTCGGAATTTGACTCGCCACGCACTCCAAAACGGAAAAATGTTGCAGGAATTTCTTGAGCAAAAAATCCAAAATCTTCTGCGGTCAGCCGCACTTGTAAATCCTTTATATTTTCATTTCCGAATAATTGCTGCGCAAATTTACGCGCTTTTTGGCTGACAATCAAATCGTTATCAACGCAAGGATAACCGTCGGGCATTACAATTTCTGCTGTGCAGCCGAAAGCGGCAGCGGTTTGATTAATAATTCTGCGAATATGCGTTTTGGCATCTTTACGCCAGTTTTCGTCAAAAGTGCGTAAAGTTCCGCAAAGTTGTACTTCGTTGGGAATCAGATTTGTAGCACCATTTGCAATAAACTTTCCGAACGACAGCACCATTGGCACCGTCGGCGGGCAAAGACGACTTTTGACCTGCTGCAAAGCCACGAGCGTTTGTGCCGCAGCAAGAACCGTATCGTTGATTTTGTGCGGCAAAGCAGCATGTCCGCCTTTGCCGATTATTTTAACATGAATTTCGTCGGCAGAAGCCATAATTCGCCCTGAGCCGAAAGCCAAAATTCCGACAGGATAATCTATCGAAACGTGTTGAGCAATAATAAGTTGCGGCTTTTCGTCTTTAAAAATTCCATCTTCTAGCATCAATTTTGCGCCACCGGGCGATTTTTCTTCCCCCGGCTGAAAAACAAGTAAAATTTTCCCTGCAAAATCATTTTTCAAATCGTTCAGAACTTCGGCAACACCAAGCAGGCAGGCAACGTGCGCATCGTGTCCGCAGGCATGCATAACGCCGTAATTTTTTGATTTATAAGAAATTGCAGTTTCTTCCAGCACTGGCAGTGCGTCCATATCGGCACGCAGAGCGATTGTTTTTCCTTTGTTCTTTCCTTCAATTGTTGCCAAAATTCCTGTTTTCGCAATCTCGGCACGAAAAGGAATTTTCATTCTAATTAATTGATTTTGAATATATTGAGATGTTTCTAATTCCTGAAACGAAAGTTCAGGGTTTGCGTGCAAAGTGCGGTAATGTGCGCAAACTTTCTCAAAATATTTTTTTGAAAGAGATTTTATTTGTTGAGATTCAATCATTTTTACTTCCATTTTTTTTCTTTAAAAATTATCCCATAAATTGCTGTAATACAAATATATATCGGGTAAAATAAAGATAATAAAAAAGCGTTTCGTGCTGTGTTTTTGAGTTTGAAAAAATGTTTTATTTTGTTTATAAAAATTATGTCCGTTAAATATTTTAGAATAAAAATTGAAGCGAAAACTGCAAAATATTTTATATAAAAAAAACCTGCAATAAGCATTGCAATTTGAGAAAACGAAATAAGAAAAACCGTTAATGCGCTGAAAATAAGTAATTTATCCGAATATGCGGTCGCTTTGCCAGCCCAGCGGGTACGCTGACGGAAAAATTCCCGCAAGGTCTCACACGCATTTGTCTGTACTACAGCGTTTTGCGATTTTACAAAACTGATTTTCCCGCCTTTGCGTTTAACGCTTTCGAGCAGAAAAATATCATCGCCCGACTGCTCTAAAAAGTGTAAATCGTCTTGCGAGTGAAAATAAACAGATTTTTTAAAAGCCATATTCGCAGCATTGCACATAATCGGACTGCCGCCGCCTGCCGCACCTGCCGCCGAAGCCACAAGTGTTGTAAATTCAAGTTGCTGAATTTGAGAAAAATACGACTTTTTGGCACTCATCAAAATCGGCAAAATCATTAAATCACAATCGTTTTGCGCCTGAAAATTTCGCACCGTTTCCACCCATTGTGCATTTGCGGTGCAATCGGCATCTGTTGTTAGAATTAAATCGCCATTTGCAGAGTTAATTGCTTGATTTATAGCGTATTTTTTGCCAAATTTTTCGGAATTTAAAATTATTATTTTTTCAAAATTATTACGAAATTTTTCAATTTCCGTCAAAGTATTATCAGTCGAATGGTCGTTAATAATAATCAGTTCAAAATCTTTATCAGTTTGATTAACAAGCGATTGTAAAAGGTTGGCGATGTTTTTTTCTTCATTTTTTACAGCAACAACAATGCTTGTGATTGGTAGATTTTCTTTAGAATTAGTATTATTTTTAAAAAAAGGAATATTTTTCCATCCTTTTATAAAAAATAAAATCAGAATGAAATAAGCGGCGCAAATTATTGATATTAAGATAATTATCATTTCAGAATTTGAAGTTTTGCAAATTTTAACAGAAGCGTTTTTTTACCTTTGTCGCCAAAATCAATTTCCACTTTTTCGTTACCGCCTTCGAGGGTGCTTGCGATAACTTTTCCCACGCCAAAAACTGCGTGTTGCACAAAAGTTCCCGCTTTAAAATCGGTCTCAATCGCCACCGACGGCTCGGCGGAAAATTCTGTTTTAAAAGAATTTAAAACTTTAACATTGGTTTTATCTTTTTGAATTACAGGCGTTTGCATTTTTGAACGGCGAAATGATTCAAAGTTTTCGCGCTCGGCAGCCCAATCGGTTTTGATAAATAAATTTTTATTAAAATTATTATCAAAACCGTCGCTTTGAGAAGTGTCAAGATACTGATTATCAATATCTTTGATAAAACGAGACGGATTACTGAAATTTGTCTGTCCGTTGCGAAAACGCGATTTTGCAAAACTGATAATACAATGCTCTTCGGCGCGCGTGATTGCGACGTAAAACAGGCGGCGTTCCTCTTCCAACTGCTTGGGGTCGCCGTAGGAATAGGGCGACGGAAAAAGGTCTTCTTCCATTCCGACAATGAAAACAACCCGAAATTCCAGCCCTTTAGCCGCGTGAACGGTCATCAACGTAACTTTTGAGTTTTTGTCGTTCTGATTTTCGTCCTGGTCGGTAATGAGCGCAATTTCGGACAAAAAATCGCTTAACAACACATTTTCAACGCCTTCCTGCTTTTTCTGTTCGCAAAATTCGTGAACCGCCTTCACAAATTCCTCAACATTTTCGCGGCGAGTAAGATTTTCGGGCGTTTGTGCGGTGTAAGTGTCGGCAATAAGTTCAGTTTGTGTAATTATTTGTGTAACAAGATTATACGCATCTTCTGTTTCAACTTTTTGAGCAAATGACTCTATCAAAGCGCGAAAATTTGCAAGTTTTGTAGCCGTTCCCGCATTGACCTGCAAATTATAACCCAACATATCGCTCAACACTGCCCACATCGTAACTTTGTGATTTGCAGCACATTCGGAAATTTTTCCAATAGTCGTATCGCCAATTCCACGTGCAGGAAAATTGATAATTCGTTTCAACGCCTCTTCGTCATTTTGATTACAAATTATTCTGCAATAAGCAATTACGTCTTTAATTTCTTTTCGTTGATAAAACGAAAGTCCGCCGTAAATTCGGTACGGAATCGCCGCTTTGCGCATCGCCTCTTCGAGTACGCGGCTTTGGGCATTGGTGCGATAAAGCACCGCAAATTCCTCATAATCAATCTTTTGACTTTTATAAAAATCACGAATTTTATTTGCCACCAAAGTTCCTTCTTCCAAATCGGTATGCACGCTGACGATTTTTAGCGGACTGCCGACTTCTTTTTTTGAAAAAACATTTTTATCAATGCGATTCTTATTCTTTTTAATTAAACTGTTCGCTGCATTTACAATATATTGCGTAGAACGGTAATTTTGTTCTAATTTGAAAGTTTTTGCGTTAGAATAATTACTTTTAAATTGCAAAATATTATCAATATTTGCCCCGCGAAACGAGTAAATACTTTGCGCATCATCGCCGACAACGCATATATGTTCGTGTTTTTCAGCGAGTTTCTTGATAATCATATATTGAGCAAAATTCGTGTCCTGATATTCGTCAACCAAAATATAATGGAAAAACTGCTGATATTTTGCCAAAACATCTGGGAAAGCGCGGAAAAGCAAATTTGTATTTAACAACAAATCGTCGAAATCCATCGCATCTGCCTGACGGCAACGCGCCGTATAAATTTTGTAAATATCTGATATTAAAGGCATTCGGATAGATTTATCATATTTCAGATTATCGGCATTATTGTCATAAGAATCGGCGGTAATCAGATTATTTTTTGCAAAAGAAATGCGCGAATGAATTACCGCCGGTTTGTATTCTTTGTCGCTGAGTTTCAATTCTTTAACAATGGTTTTAATAAGATTTTTTGAATCGGAACTGTCGTAGATTGAGAAATTTTTAGTAAAACCGATTTTGTCGGCTTCGCGGCGCAGCATACGCGAAAAAATGCTGTGAAAAGTACCCATCATCAGGTAGCGGGCGCGTTTTTCGCCCACAAGCGTGGCGATTCGACTTTTCATTTCGCGCGCCGCCTTGTTGGTAAAAGTCAGTGCCATAATTGATGCCGGCGAGTAACCGTTTTCCATCAAAAACGCAATTTTGTAGGTCAGAACGCGCGTTTTACCCGAACCGGCACCGGCAATGACCAATTCTGCGCCATCGCAATATTCCACCGCCGCCCGCTGACTTTGGTTAAGTTCATTCAAAAAATCAGGTTTCATTTGCGTTGAATTTCAAGATTCCAATATTTCAAATTTCAAGATTTCAAAATTTCAAGATTATTATAAATCAATATATTACAAATATTTTTTTGTGTAATTATTTTTTTAAATTTTATAAATTCAAAAACCGATTTGCAAAAATACGGAAAAAATTTTGGGTTAAGCCGATTTTCAATGTTTCACGGTACTAACATTTTTAACGCTTTTGGTACAATTTTAAAATCAAGTTCGGTCGAGGCAGGAATTTCTACGCCATCTGTTTCTATGGATGTCGGTTTTTGTGTTTTTGCCATAAAATGTTCTGATACAAACGAATGCACAATGGAATGTTTATCTATTTTGCCCCGAAAAAGATAAATCAGCCCCGAAATTATCTGTAAAAATTTCGGACGTTTGATTGCCGTAATATGCAGCAAACCGTCTGTGGGGTCGGCTTTTGGCACTTGTTTCATTCCGCCGCCCGAAAAACAGCCATTGCCAACTGCGACTGAAAAAAATTTGTCCTCAATTTCTTTGTCGCCTTTTAAAATCATTGTTTGCGAAGGCGTTATAAATACCGCCGACAACATAGCAATATAGTAGGCAGACGAATTTCCCCAAAATTTTTTCATTTTGTTGGTGGTTTTAATCACTTCGCCGTCGAAACCAAAGCCCGCACCGTTAAGAAAAAAACGCTCGTAGATTTTATTTTCGGAAATTTTGCAGGAAAATTTGCCAATATCAACGGTTACAATTTTTTCGTTAGTAAAAAGCAGTTGCAGTTTGCTGATTTTTTTTGACATTTTCCAATATCTTGCCCAATCGTTGCCAGAACCATACGGAATTACGGCAATCATAACTTGTTCTTTATCAGCAATATTTGATGTGTAAATACCATTTACCACTTCGTTAAGCGTGCCGTCGCCGCCAACAAGAAAAAGGTGTCTAATGCCTTTTTCAATCAAATTTTTGGCGATTTCAATAGCGTGTCCTTGATATTGGGTCAAAACTTTGGTAAAATGGATATTCATTTTATTCAAAAAACCATCAATTTTTGAATAATTTTTACCCAACATTCGTGTTCCTGCACGAGAATTTACTACAACGCCCCAATGTGCGTTTAAAATTGTATTCATTTTTTAGATTTTTTGAATATAAACAATTCATTATTGTATTGTTTGTCTCAAAATGTTTATGTTCTTATTTTATTGCAAAGGTAATAAAAATTACAAAATTATAAACCTGTTAAAATTTAATTTTCCTTGTTTAAAAAATAAATTTGAAATATTTAACCTATGCAACCTTTTGGCACAACCGCGTTGTAATTTTGCAGCGTTTTTTACGAAAATAAACGCGTTCTTTGACATTTTGATTATTGATTTTTTGAATTGTTTGGTAAATATTTTGGGCATTTGTGGTGGTAAAAGAAATTTTTTGCGTAATTTTGGGGGCTAAAAAATAAAAGTATATGAAAAATTATTGGTTACATAGAATTTCACATTGTGCGGAAGTATCATATCCACTTCTTGAAAAAGGATATTTATCAATAGGATGGTCTGATTTTAGTACACCAGAATTTATTAATGAAGTTTGCAAAGAAGATGGCTTGAATTATTTTGAAAGCCAATTTTTAGACCCAAAGGGTTATCGTCCACGGAATAGGTATAATCTTTGGCGTTTCATAAAAGAAATGCAAAAAGGAGATTGGGTAATTGTGCCTATTTGGGATAAATCTTTTTCAATTTATGAAATAGAAGATAATTTAGTATTTTCTATTCCCGAAATACTAAAATTGATTGAAATTAAAGATTGGTCGAACAATTCAATTGAGATAGGAGAAAATGGCTATCTTTATAATATAGGAATAAAGGATGAAAAAAACAATGACACCCTTATTGACCTTGGTTTTTTTAGAAAAGTGAAACTTATAGCAAAAGACATTTCGCGATATGAATACGCCGATGCAGCATTAACTTCACGAATGAAAGTGCGTCAAACAAATGTTTGCATTAATGACTTAAAAGATGATATTGAGAAGGCATTAATGGGATTTCAAAAGAAAAAACCGATAAATCTTTATTCGCAAATTGTTGATATTGCAAGCCAACAAATTCTAGATTCAATTCAATCGGAATTAACACCCGATAAATTTGAATTATTAGTTAAATGGTATTTTGAAAGAATTGGGGCAACAAATGTTTACATTCCTTCAAAAAATGAAAGTGGGAAAGAAGGCGACGCTGATGTTGTTGCAACTTTTGAGCCAATAAAAACAATTATATACACACAGGTAAAATTTTATTCGGGAGAAACGGATGCTTGGGCAATAAAACAAATAACTGATTATAAAAAGCAAAAAGAAAAAGAGGACGTTGATAATGGTTATTCTAAAATTGCTTGGGTAATTTCTTCAAGCGATAGTTTTTCAGACGAAGCGCGAGATAAGGCACAAGAAGCAAATATTCAACTGTTTGACGGTATAACATTTGCTACGATGCTATTGGAAGCAGGTATTGCAAATTTGAATGGAAATGTATAACTATTTGAAACTTAAATAAGTAGATAATGTATGAAGACAACGATTGATATACTTGAAAAAGAGATTGATATTCTCTTAGAAAAAATTAGTGACATTAATTTGTCAAAATATGATAAATATGACTTGTGTCAAAATTATATTGAACTTGAAAACATTTCAGATGAAATATTTGATAGTTTGAATGGTAAAAAGTCGGAAAGATATGATAACTGCATTGAAAAAATGCGAAAATTGAATGGACATTTTTATCATTCGCAATATGCCATAGAATATTCTGAAATTTTTAATAAAATTTTGGAGGAAGAAAATGATGATGATTCTGATATTTGGACAAAACCCAACAAAAGGATACCTGTAATGTTTCCAAATTCAGAAGAAGGAGAAGACCCTTTCGATTCTTATGATTTGGATGATTAATATCTTTTTCACTTAACCTGTGCTTTGTTTTGGCATAACCACAGTGTAATTTTGCAGAAAAAACAATGAAATCCACAAGTTTTATTTTTGTGCAAATACTGCTGTTTTCCTTTGCGCTTATAAGTTGTAACAATCGTTCAAATGCTGATAATAAGCAAAATTATTATTACGAGCCAACTGTTTCTGTGATTTCAGGGACAATAAAAGTTGAACCTTGTTTGTACGCCGACGACTCTGTTGCAAACATCAGAGAAGACAGTTACATATTAAATCTTGAAAAATCAATAAATGTTATTTCTAATTTTGATACAACAAAGATTTCAAAAATTCAACTGACATTTAACCCCGATGAAGTAAAAGTACAAAATTATAAAAATAAAAAAGTTCGATTGACAGGAACATTTTTTGGCTGGGATAACGGTCATCATCATACCCCCGTTTTAATAAACGTTAATAAAATTGAATTAAAATAAAAAATACAGTTTCCCCTAACCTGTGCTTTATTTTGGCATAACGCTGTTGTAATTTTGCAGCGTAATTGAAAAGAGCGCTCTTTGACATTTTGATTTTTTGAAAAATGTTTTTTGCCCGAAAGGGCAAAATTTGATTTGATTTTTTAATTATTATTTTATAAAAAAAATATGAGAGAGATGAAAATAACTGAAAATAAACATATTACGCTCAAAAGAACGAAAAAGTTTACACTTTTACAGCACATCGAACAGATTGTTGAGGCGGCTAAAGATTCGGGTTTTGGCGCCGATTTTTTTGAAAAAGCAAAACCGCATATCGATTTTTTGGCTAAAAAACTGAAAATAACACAGATACAGGCGGCGCTTTTTTCGCTTTTTATGGACCGCAGCAACGACAATAATATCCTTATTTCTGAAATTTCAGAATTTGTTAAATGCCGAAATATCAAGATTTTACAATATATGAAAGAAATTGACGGCTTGGTAAATCGTCAATTAATACGCTGCCGCCGAACAGACCACAAATTTTCGTACCGAGTGCCGTTAGAAGTGATAGAGGCAATTACGCAAAATGAAGCATATCAGCCGATTAGTACTGTAAATGTTTCCATAGAAAAGTTTTTTACCGTTTTGAACAAACTTTTTACCGAATGTATTGAAAACGAACTGACTTACAGTTTATTAGAAAAAGGAATTGAGGAACTGATTGACAATAATATGCATTTGGATTTTTGTAAAAAACTTCACGAATTTTTACTTGACGATTTGGATAAAATTCTGTTTTTGTATTTCTGTTACCGCCTCGAACACTACGACGACAATGATTTTGCCTATTATGAATTGGTAAATATTTTCAAAGATGAAGATTTTCGCCAAGTAAAAAAATCGCTCAAACACAAAGAAAGTGAATTGTTTGAGTTGAATTTGATAGAATGCGTCAATGACAACGGCTTTGAAGACCGCGACAGGTTTTGCCTTACCGACAAGGCAAAAAACGAACTTTTGGGCGAATTAAATCTCAAAGAAAATCAGGCGAAAAACAAAAAAGATTTGCTTGCTTTTTCTTCGCTTGCCGAAAAAACAATGTTTTACAACGAAAAAGAACACACTCAAATTCAGCAACTTACGGAACTTTTGCGTGAAGATAATTTTATTAATGTAAAAAATCGCCTTAAAGAAAAAGGGATGCGCACGGGTTTTGCCTGCCTGTTTCACGGCGCACCCGGAACGGGAAAAACCGAAACCGTTTATCAAATTGCCCGCCAAACCCAGCGCGACATATTGTTGGTGGACATTTCGCAAACAAAAAGTATGTGGTTTGGCGAAAGTGAAAAGAAAATCAAGGAAGTTTTCCTGCGCTACAAATATGCGGTTGAAAACTCGAAAATTGCGCCGATTTTGCTTTTCAACGAAGCCGACGCTGTCATCAGCAAGCGCAAAGACGTTACATCGGGCAATGTGGCGCAGACCGAAAACGCTATTCAGAATATTATTTTGCAGGAAATGGAAAATTTGGAAGGCATAATGATTGCCACAACCAACCTTACGGCAAATTTGGACAAAGCGTTTGAACGGCGTTTTCTGTACAAAATTGAATTTGCAAAACCAAATCCCGATGCCAAAAAACATATCTGGCAAAGCATTATTCCTGCGATTTCGATAGAAAATGCGGAAAATTTATCTACAATGTTTGATTTTAGCGGCGGACAGATTGAAAATATTGCTCGCAAATGTACGGTTGAAAGTATAATTTCGGGCGGCGAACCCAAATTTGAAATGCTTGTTAATTATTGTAAAAATGAAAAACTCGAAAAAGAACATACAAAAATTGGGTTTTATTGAATATATGCTTTATTTTGGCATAAGATTTTATTATTTTTGCAGAAAAATTTTTTAGAATATGGCAAATGACCTTTTCAACCGTTATATTTGGCTCGTGGATACAATTTATCGGGCTGGTAAAATCACTTTTGAGGAAATTAACCACCGCTGGCTGCGCAATGAAATGAGCGCGGGCAAGGAAATTCCGTTGCGAACCTTTCACAATCACCGTATTGCTATTGAGGAAATGTTTGACATCAATATTGAATGCGACAAGCGAAACGGATATGTCTATTTTATTGAAAATAAGGAAGATATGGAACGCGGCGGCGTTCGTTCGTGGTTGCTGAACACTTTTGCCGTCAATAATTTGATAAACGAAAGCCATAAATTGAAAAATCGCATTCTATTTGAGCAAATTCCGTCGGGACAACGCTTTCTGACGCCGATTATTGAGGCGATGCGCGACGAAATGACGATTGAAATTACTTATCAAAGTTTTTGGCGCGACGAGCCGAATACGTTTGAGGTTGAGCCGTATTGTGTTAAAATATTCAAACAGCGGTGGTACGTGGCGGCGAATAATTTATATTTCAATTCTATCCGCATTTATGCCCTCGACCGCATTCAAAACCTGCAAACAACGGAAAATTCATTCAAATTGCCAAAAATTTTTCATCCCGAAACCTTTTTTGAAAACGCTTTTGGAATTATTATAGATGAAGAAATTAAACCTTGCACTGTAAAAATCAAAGCATTTGAAAATCAGCGAAAATATCTGCAAACTTTGCCGCTGCATCATTCGCAGAAAGAAACCGAAACAGCCGATAACTTTTCAATTTTCAGTTATTTTCTGTCGCCGACTTTCGATTTTAAGCAGGAAATCCTATCACACGGTGCCGAAATCGAAGTTCTTTCGCCCGATTGGTTTCGCCAAGAAATGACGGAAACAATTCGGAATATGAATAAACTTTATTTTATAACAAATTGATTATTAAAATTTTATTCAATCGTAAATTGTCAATCGTAAATCGTAAATAGAATAATATGTTAAATTTTGCCGCCATAGATTTTGAAACTGCAAATCATTGTCGTACAAGTGTTTGCAGTGTTGGCGTGGTCATTGTCCGCAACGGGCAAATTGCTGACGAAATTTATCGTTTGATTCGTCCAGAGCCGGAATGGTATTCGTATTGGAACACGCAAATTCACGGTTTGACCGCCGCCGACACGGAAAATGAAAAAGTTTTTCCTTATGTTTGGGAAGAAATTGCGCCAAAAATTGCGGGTTTGCCTTTGGTGGCGCACAACAGTCCGTTCGACGAAGGTTGTTTGCGGGCGGTTTTTCGCACTTACCAAATGGATTATCCTGATTATGAATTTTATTGCACTTGCCGCGCCTCGCGTAAGGCATTCGGGCGTTCGTTGCCAAATCATCAACTTCATACCGTTGCGGCGCATTGTGGCTTTGATTTGCAAAATCATCATCACGCCCTTGCCGATGCGCAGGCGTGTGCAGCAATAGCAATGAGAATTTTGTAATTTATTGATTTATAATAATTTTGAATTGAATTGAAAATCGACGTAGTCAAAATCGGCGTAAGCCAAATCTTGAAATCTTGGAATTTGAAATCTTGAAATATAAATATTAGTCAAAGACATTATGGTTCAATATTTTGCAGAATACGGATATATTGGTTTGTTCGTTTTGTCGTTTCTGGCGGCTACAGTTTTGCCGTTCAGTTCCGAAGTAGTGTTTTTGGGAATGATTTTCGGCGGCTACGATGCCTGGACTTGCGTTTTTGTGGCAACAGCAGGAAATTTTCTCGGCGGCTTAACTTGTTATTACTTGGGCTATTTGGGGAAAATAAAATGGATAGAAAAATTTTTAAAAATAGATAAAACCAAATTAGAAAAATGGCTTGAAAAAACACAAAAATACGGCGGCTGGGCTGCTTTTTTCGCATTTTTGCCTTTCGTTGGCGATGTTATTGCCGTGGCAACCGGCTTTTTGCGATGTCGGTTGAGCATTTCGGCGTTTGCAATGCTGGCAGGCAAATTCTCAAGGTATGTGTTTTTAATGTATGTGAATAATTTGTTGTTTTTATAGAAAAAATAAAAATATGATGAAAATCTGCGTAACAAACGTGCCGCATTCAGAACAGAGACAAAAACTACCAAAGCATTACATCTGTCAATGATTACAACTTATGGGGTAAAACGCAATATTTACAGTGGAAGTATTCAGTCGCAACTATCTGTAAATGATTTATTTATGTGATTTTTAAATAATTTATATTTGGCTAAATCTATATATTTTTTAGTAGATTTAGCCAATTATAACCGAATAATTATGCTTTGGAATATGAATAAATTTTATTTGAAAACAATATAAAAAATTGATTATTAATATATTATTAAATTGTAAATAGTCAATAAAAAAATGGTCAATGTTTTTATCCTTTCATTAATTTACCCGCTACTGCAGTTATCCAACTTCTTGGTATTAAGCGAATTGCACCGACCATTGCTTTGTTCCACCAGCAAGGAATAACTGTTTTTTTGCCTTTTAACATTGCTTTGTATGCAACTTTGGCGGCATAACTTGCCGAAGGTAACTTAATCATTTTCAAATATTTGGAATTTTCCATTTCGCAAACTTCCCAAAATTTACTTTCTGTCGGACCGGGGCAAACGGCAGTAACCGTAACGCCCGATTTTTCTACTTCGCTTGCAATAGCATTACTCAATGATAAAACGTAACTTTTTGTTGCACAATAAGTTGCCATATACGGACCTGCCATAAAAGCCGCAACTGATGCCGTATTTAAAATTTTTCCGCTATGGCGTTTTAACATTTCGGGCAAAAAAAGATGTGTTAATTCTGTTAATGTTTTGATATTCAAGATTATCATATCGTTAATTTTGGCGAAATTTGAATCTGCAAAAGCGTGATTATCGCCAAAACCGGCATTGTTTATCAAAAAATCAATTTGAATATTTTGCTTAACGACTTCATTATAAACCTCTTGCGCCGCATTTGCTTGCGTGAGGTCTTTTGCAATTACGGTAACAAACACACCAAGTTTTGATGTAAATTCATCACATAATTCATTTAGTTTTTGCACATTACGCGCCACAAGGACAAGATTTCCGCCTGCAGCAGCGTGAATTTTTGCCAATTCGAGTCCAATTCCACTCGTAGCACCTGTAATAAGTGCGGTTTGAGGTTTATTTAGTTGATTCATAGAAATTTAAAAGTGAAAAACAATTAATGAAACCGTTATATAACAATTTTTTGCAAAAATAAGGCATATTTTTATTTTGTACAAATAAAAAAACCATTACTTTTGTATTTCCAAAATTTTTAAAATATAAAAAACTCGGATTTTAAATATTGCATTGTGCGGTTGCCGATTGTGCCTTTGCGGGCGGGGGCTGACGAGCATTGCGAAATGGTTTCGCAGTTGCTGTTTGGTGAAATGGCAGAGATTTTGGAAAAGTCAGAGAACTGGTTGAAAATCAGAAATTTAACTGACGATTACATCGGTTTTGCCGACAGAAAAATGCTAACGATTTTATCTGAAAATGATTTTGAAACGCAAAAAAAACTTTATCAGGTAAAAATTTGCGTTCCGACGGCAACGGTTTATAATTCTGAAAATCAGCCAATTATTATTCCTTATGGAAGCACACTTTGGCTCGACGAAGAAAATAATTGTTTTTTAAATAAAGAAAAATATATTTATTTTTCAGAACAAATTGTTGATTTAGTGCCTGTTACGCCGCAGGAAATAACACGCAATGCAAAAAAGTTTCTTAATTCGCCTTATATTTGGGGCGGCAAAACGATTTTTGGAATCGATTGTTCGGGCTTGGTGCAGGTGGTTTTTGGCAATTTGGGAATTAATTTGCCCCGCAATGCCACACAGCAGGTTGAAAAAGGTACGCAAATTTCCTCGCTTGCTGCAGCACACGAAGGCGATTTGGCTTTTTTTGAAAATGAAAAGAAAAAAATAATTCACGTTGGTATATTGTTGAATAACAAACAGATAATTCATTCGTCGGGATGTGTAAAAATTGAAAATATTGACCAAAAAGGAATAATTTCGGCACAAACAGGCGAATACACACATAAACTTTCGGTAATAAAACGAATGGTATAAATTTCAAGATTCCAAGATTTCATAATTTCAATATTAAAATTTATTAAAATAAAAAATATACAAAAATGAAAAGGACATATTTTACATTACTAATTGCCTCAGTTACAGCAATTTTAATTGCTCAGGCACCTGCCGGATATTACGATTCGGCAAATGGAAAGGCAGATACTCAACTGCGATTAGCGTTGAACAGTATCATTTATAACCACACCGATGTTGGGTATAACGGGCTTTGGGCGGTTTATGCAACTTCTGATGTGCAAAACGGAAAGGTTTTGGATATTTATTCAAACTGTGATTTTACTTTTAGCAGTGGCAATCAATGTGGAAATTACACCACCGTTTGTGATTGTTATAATCGCGAACACTCTGTCCCTCAAAGTTGGTTTGGCGGTGCTTCGCCTATGTATTCGGATGCATTTCACCTTTATCCGACAGACGGAAGAGTAAATGGACAGCGAAGTAATTATCCTTACGGTGAATGTAGCGGAGGAACTTCGCTTGGAGTTAAAGCACTCGGACGGCTTGGAGGTTCTACTTTTACAGGTTATTCAGGTACGGTTTTCGAACCGGATGACCAGTATAAAGGCGATTTGGCGCGTACATATTTTTATATGGCAACTTGCTATGCCAATCAAAATTTTATATCAGGTGAAGGGGCTACTGTTTTCGTTTATAACAGTTCAAGCAATCCGAAAGCGAATTTAACTGCTTATGCCATTAATCTTTTTTTGAAATGGAGCAGAAATGACCCCGTTTCGCAAAAAGAAATTGACAGAAATAACGCTATTTATGCAGCCCAAAAAAATCGCAATCCTTTTATCGACCACCCGGAACTTGCCGAATATATTTGGGGAAATAAAGTCGGATATGTGTGGAATGTTTCTTCGCAAACCGATGATATTGAGGCAATTGATGTTAGAATTATTTATAACAGACAAAGCAGCAGCATACAAATTATTTGCGAGCAAACCTTCGATTCGTTTGCTATCATTAATTTGAGCGGTCAAACAGTTGAAAGCGGAACGATTACCGGCGATTTTATTCCAATAAATCAACTTACCGACGGGCTGTATTTCGTTGTTTTAAATTCCAATTTGGGCAGAATAACACAAAAATTACTTGTTTATTAACATTAATTTTATGTAAATAAAAAAGAAACAGGGGCAAAATTACTTTGCCCCTGCTTTTTATTCCAACGCCATTTTCAATCGTTCCAATGCTTGAGCAAGTACCGAACGCGGACAGCCGATGTTTAGTCGCATAAATCCTTCGCCCTGTTCGCCGAACATTGTGCCATCGTTGAGTGCAAGTTCGGCGCGGTCGGTAAAAAGCGAAACAAGTTGATTTTGAGGAAGTTGCAGTGCGCGGCAGTCGAGCCAGAGCAAAAAAGATGCCTGCGGAATAACGGTTTTTATTTGCGGAATATTTTTTTTCAAAAAATCGTCGGCAAACAACACATTTCCCCAAATATAAGTTTTTAACTCTTCGAGCCAATTCTCACAATTATTATACGCTGCCTGCACAACCAAATATTGAAAAATTGTTGCATTGCACAACTCGCTTATTTCCATAAATTTATGAAATTTTTTACGTAAAATTTCATTTTTAATAATTGAATAGGACGAGGCAAAACCTGCAATATTAAAGGTCTTTGAAGGTGCATTAAAAGTGATACAATTTTGCGCTGCAATATCCGAAACCGTTGCAAAAGGGATATGAACGTGTTCGCCAAAAGTCAAATCGGAATGAATTTCATCGGAAACGACCAAAATATTGTATTTATGACAAATTTCTGCTAACCGAGCAAGTTCTTCGCGCGTCCAAACGCGCCCGCCGGGATTATGCGGATTGCTCAAAATCAACATTTTACAGTCGTTTTGCGAAGCAATTTTTTCCAAACCTGCAAAATCCATTTTATATTGCTCGCCGTCGAAAATCAGCGGATTGGTTACAATTTGCCGATTGTGCGAATTTGGAATAATAAAAAACGGCTGATATACAGGTGGTTGGACAATAATTTTGTCGTTTTCCTGCGTAAAGCAATCCACGGCAAAGGCAATTCCTTTTACAATTCCAGAAACGAAACAAATTTCATCTCTAGAAATTTCAAAATTATGTCTGCGTTTTTGCCAGCCGATAATTGCGTTATAATAATCGGCAGGGGCAAAAGTGTAACCAAAAACAGCGTGTTGAACTCTGTCAGTCAGCGCTTTAATAATTTCGGGCGCAACGGCAAAATCCATATCCGCAATCCACATCGGCAGCAATTTACTACAGCCGTAACGTTCTTTCAATCCGCCGTATTTCAGCGAATCAGTACCTTGACGGTCAATTATTTCATCAAAATTATAAGTCATATTTTTATTTAAGGTTAAAATATTTTTTTGAAAAATAATTAGAAAAATTCTAAATAGAAATTTTCCCTTTGAGCCGAATATCTGCCGACGATGCGCCGACCATAAACTCAAATGTTCCGCTTGGGGTTACAAAATCGTTTTTGTTTTCGTCCCAATAACTTAATTGCGATTTTGGAATTTCAACAGTTACGGTTTGCGTCTGCCCGCTTTCAATGGCTGTTTTGGCAAAACCTTTGAGTTGCTTAACCGGCATTGGAATTTTCATTTGCGGAAAAGCAACATACACCTGCGACACTTCGCTGCCTTGCCTGCTACCCGTATTTGTCAAATCGAAACTTACGCTGATATTTTCGCCTTTATCATTTATTTTCAGATTTTTATAATCGAAAGTTGTATAACTCAATCCGTGTCCGAAAGGGAAAAGCGGTTTAATTTTCTGTTTGTCGAACCAGCGATAGCCCACAAAAATATCTTCGTTGTATTTTACGGTCAAATCGCCGCTTGTTTTGTCGCCCGGAAACTGCCCCAAAGCGTGCGCACCGCTATCTTCCAAACGCACGGGGAACGTCATCGGCAATTTTCCCGAAGGATTAACTTCGCCTGTCAAAACCGCTGCCAGCGCATTTCCCGCCTCTGTTCCGTTGTACCACGTTTGTACAATCGCCGCAACATCATTTACCCACGGCATCGCCACCGCATTGCCCGAAACATTTACAACTACAAGATTTTTATTTGCTTTTGCAAGTTCTGCAATAACTTTATCCTGCTCGTAAGGCAACGAAAGCGATTTTCGGTCGCTGCCTTCGCAATCCTGCCCGTCGTATTTATTCAGTCCGCCGATAAAAATTACCAAATCGGAATTTTTCGCCACATTTACTGCTTCGGCAAGGATTTCCGCCTGCGGACGAGTGTCAATCACGTCATTTATTTGAACCCCGTCCTGCTTTATTTCGCTTTTTTTATTTAATTTATCATTAACATAACCACGCGCAAAAACCACTTCTGCACGATTGCCAACATAATTTTGTATTCCCTGCAAAGGCGAAATTTCATATTTTGCTTTCAAAGACGAACTTCCGCCGCCGACAGTCATTATTTTAATAGCATTTTCGCCAACGACAGCGATTCTTTTTGTTTTATTAAAATCAATGGGCAAAATATTATTATTTTTTAATAAAACAATTCCTTCCTGAGCAATTTGCCGCGCCACAAGTGCGTGTTCCTGAGTTCCAAACGAGCCAAAAGGACGATTTCTGTTCATCGAAGTGCGGAAAATGAGCCGCAAAATGTTGCGAACCTTTTTATTTACTTCTTCCTCGCTAACTTTTCCTTCTTTTATCAATTTTAAAAAAGGTTTTGCCAAATGATAATTATCATAAGCGTTGCTGTGTCCTTCTGTCATTCCGTTTGTCCAGGTGCCAAATTCCATATCCAAACCGTTGTAAATTGCCTGTTCTGTGTTATTTACGCCGCCCCAGTCCGAAATTACAACGCCGTCGAATTTCCACATATTGCGCAAAATATCAATCAAAAGAATTTTATTTTGGCACGCCCAAAAGCCCTTGTATTTGTTGTACGCACCCATAATTGCCCACGCTTTGCCTTCCTGAATGGCAGCGCGGAAAGCAGGCAAATAAATTTCGTGCAAAGCGCGGTCGCTCACCTCGACATTTACCTCGTGACGATAAGTTTCCTGATTATTTAACGCATAATGTTTGACGCAGGCAGCCACGCCATTACTTTGTACGCCTTGAATATAAGGCGCAACCATTTTCCCCGCTAAAAACGGGTCTTCGCCCAAATATTCAAAATTTCGCCCGTTGAGCGGCGTGCGATAGATATTTACGCCCGGTCCGAGCAAAACATTCTTGTTGCGGTAACGCGCTTCCTGCCCGATTGCAACGCCATAATTTGTTGCCATTTGCGGATTCCACGTGGCTGCAAGGCAAGTGAGCGCAGGAAAAGCGGTGCACGAATCGTTTGTCCAATTCGCCTGATTCCAATCGTCCCAAAGCACTTCGGGGCGAATGCCGTGCGGTCCGTCGGAAGTCCAAACTTCCGCAATGCCCAAACGCGGCACGCCTGCGCTGCTAAACTTCGACTGTGCGTGGCACATCGCTACTTTTTCTTCCAAAGTCATACGCGAAAGCGCATCTTCGACACGCTGCTCAATCGGTTTTGAATCGTCCAAATAAACAGGAACAGGTTTTTGTCCTTTTACATAAATTGCTGACAAGCAAATAATTAATGCTAATGTTATTTTTTTCATTGAAAATATTTTTTTAAATATAAAATATTAACAGTAATTTTCAATATATTTATATAATTTTAAGTTTGCAAAAGTAGAAAAAAAATTCAATTTATGAATAAATATTTTTTTGTCTTGTTAAAAAAACTCTTTCGTTGGCGTGCAAGGTTTCCGTCTAATGAAAAATTTTGCTGCGTCTAAACGAAAATCTCACCGCATCAAGACGCGAAAATCACCGCGTCAAGACGCGGTCATTGCCGTTAAGTAAATTATTGACCATTTACTATTTGAAATTGAGAATTTTTATCGTAATTCGTCAATCGTCAATCGTCAATCGTCAATGGTAAATCGCCTTGCCTTGTCTTTTCGGATTTGCAATCCGAAAATGGTTATTATCAGGATTTTAAATCCTGAGATTATAAAGCAAAGGATTACAAATCCTTTGCGACAAAAGTCAAGACGCGGTCATTGCCGTTAAGTAAATTATTGACCATTTACTATTTACCATTTACTATTTGAAATTGAGAATTTTTATCGTAATTCGTCAATCGTCAATCGTCAATCGTCAATCGTCAATGGTAAATCGCCTTGCCTTGTCTTTTCGGATTTGCAATCCGAAAATGGTTATTATCAGGATTTTAAATCCTGAGATTATAAAGCAAAGGATTACAAATCCTTTGCGACAAAAGTCAAGACGCGGTCATTGCCGTTAAGTAAATTATTGACCATTTACTATTTACCATTTACTATTTGAAATTGAGAATTTTTATCGTAATTCGTCAATCGTCAATCGTCAATCGTCAATCGTCAATCGTCAATCGTCAATCGTAAATCGTCAATCGTAAATGGTCAATCGTAAATCGTAAATCATCAATGGTCAATCGTAAATCGTCAATCGTAAATCGTCAATCGTAAATCGTCAATCGTAAATGATATTAGCGTTCTATTTCTAATTCATTGGGCGTATCATACTGTCGATGAAACCGATTTCTGCGGTATTTAAGC
>Ga0209629_10000397_pt1 | contig 23291 bp, 16 predicted proteins | sample TergutCu122P5_FD_187286 | JGI IMG/M metagenome (GOLD analysis project Ga0209629, IMG submission 187286) | Cubitermes ugandensis P5 segment gut microbial communities from Kakamega Forest, Kenya - Cu122 P5 (SPAdes) (version 2) | ecosystem: Host-associated > Arthropoda: Insects > Digestive system...
CTGATATAGGTACATAGGGAACGAAAATGCCGCACTCGCTCAAAACGTGGACAAGCCCCGTGACAATGGGCTGGCGGTGATTCTATTACGGCTTAAAACAGCTTTATTTCGTCCAGCAATTTGAAAAAACTTGAACGAGGTGTCTACTAATGAGAAATTTTCTCGAAACGTTGAATAGGGATAGGTTAATGGATTTTCTTGTTGAATACGCCGAGAGTGACGCCAAGTTCCTTAACGCCCTCAACGTGCGCTTCCGTGAGCCGGAATTCGGCAAGGAACTTGATAAAATCGAGAATGAGATTGAAAATGCTTTAGCCGGGGCCTCGGATTATCGCCGCCACGACAGCTGGGGCTACATAGACGTTGATGTCAGCGGCATTATCTCTGAAATTACACTACGCGCCGGACAAGGACATATTAAGCTTGCGTTCAAGGAAGCAGAGCTGCTTTACCGCAAGCTGCTTGAGAATTTTGAATACCAAAGCGAATGTGAAATAAGCGACGAGGCGGAAAATTGCCTCGCGATCATGTCGGAAATTGCCGCCAAAGCTGTTCTTGCAGATGATAAAGATTATATATTCCGGCACTGTATCGCGCTTGCGGAGCTTGAGGACGGCAAGGATTACGGCGCGGACTATGAGGACAGATTGCTCAGAATTGCCGCGAAGTTTGTAACGCCTGAAAATTTTGCGGAGTTGGATAACGCCTTGACGTATTTTGATTCCGACTGGCGCGAAGAAGAATTCAAGCTGATACGCCTTGAGATTGTTCGGAATATAGAAGGCCCGGACGCCGCCAATGATTTTATTGCCAATAATTTGCGTTTCCCGAAAATAAGAGAAATCGCCTTTGCCGAAGCGCTGTCGCGCAAAGATTTCGCGGAAGGCGCGAGCCTGTGCCTTGACGCTCTCTCCGAAGGCGAGCAGGATTATGGCATTTCACCCTGGCTGTATAAGCTGTACACCGTACAGGAACTGATGACGGATAACGTGAAAATGGCGGAAACTGCCGAAAAAATCCTGCTCCGCGGTGACTTGGAGTATTACGGAAAGCTGAAACTATTGCTTGAAAGGCAAGCGGCTTGGGACTCCGCATATCCTGCCCTGCTCAAAAAGTGTGAAATGAAGCTGCCGTACGCTAAGTATATGGAAATCCTCGCGGAAGAAAAGGAATATGATCTGTTGCTTGAGCAAACAGAACAGCACATGGAGCAGATTTACAAATATGGGAAATTATTATCGGCAAAATATCCCGCCGAGATACGCGCTTTATATACCGGTCAGATTATGAAAGAGGCGAAAACCGCCTATGGCCGAGAGGCATATGCCAATGTCTGCTCACACATTTTGTGCTTTGCGGAAGCTGGATATAGCGTTGAAGCGGATGATATTATTGATGATTTCAAAATCAAGTACAAACGTAAACCCGCTTTTGTGGATGAGCTAAAAAAAATACGGGAGGCGCCGCAATGAACCTGACACAAGCAGAAATCGCTCAGTTTTACAAAATTTGGTATGAGTTGATATGGGGGATAAATCAAAAACGCGGAATTGTACCTAAATTTATAAAGCCCGTTTATGGAATGCGAGTAAATGAACAACCGTTTTTCATCGTCCGCGCGCAATTATGGGATAACCCGCAATGGATAGACGAATTCCTGCGCGATTACGATTATGGTGCGTTAAATGAAGCCGAACGGGGAACACTAGCGGACTGGCGCAAAAATTTCATCAAAGGCAGATTCATTGTAATGAGGCACCTGGCAAAATATTCCATATTTATGTCCGCGGAAAACACGGGCGAGCTTTACGGCGTATGCGGTATCAGCAATCCAATCAAAGACGTCGCCCGCTATGACGTACCTTTTATGGTCGAAACGGTTTTACTCCCTTTTGGCGACAGAATCATATATGACAGTTTTCTCTCCGCCTTTAATGTTTCCTTCGGCAAGGGCATCAGAAGTGAATTTAAAAGCGCATTTGACGAGGGAAAAGAAAAGATCGGAATCATTGAGCGCATTGGGGAGCCGCCGGTATTAGCAAAGCCGCCGGGTAAAAAGCTCAGCGCTCAGGAGCCGGAAATGCCGGGCGTTGACACGAAAGGCGCGAATGTCCCCAAGGCAATGGCCGCGCGGTATGTTGAAATCGCGGGGATAATCGAGAGCTTCTGCGCAGAGAAGCTGGACGCCGAGTATAAAGAAATTTGCCTGAGCGCCCTGGCGAAACTTTGCCGCAAACGCCCATCGCCCCTGGTGTCGGGAAAAGCGCGAACCTGGGCCAGCGGGATTATTTACGCGATTGGTTCAAGCAATTTTATCTTTGACAAATCCCAGCCAATTCATATGACCTCGGCCGAGCTCGCCGAGTGGTTCGGCCTATCGAAAAGTACGGTGGGCAACAAAGCTGCGGAAATAACCAAACTGCTGGACTTATCATACCTTAACCCGGAATTTCAGTTGAAGCGTCTCATCGACAGCAACCCCGCGATTTGGTATCTAAAAGTAAACGGGTATTTGGTCGATATTCGCAGAATGCCCCGCGAAGCCCAGGAAGAAGCCTTTAGAAAAGGGTTTATCCCTTACATCCCGGCGGACAGGATAGAGTAGCACAAAATGGTGTTCAAATTCGGAGACACCTGATGGCTTTCCGAATAAAAAAGAAGCCTCCTGATTTCTCAGAAAGCCCCATTTTGCAAGGATGCGCATATCGAGACCAGTGCCGCATCCGGCGGGATATTGAACTGCCTTTTCGGTCTTTTTGCCGCATTGCTGCGTCAGCTCCTCCTGGCTTGCCAAAGGCAAGCGTCGTCGTCGCTTCCTTGCCCTGCAACAAAAATCCTCGAAAAATCAGTTCAAATCCCCTCCGGATGAGACACTAGGCTGATGTCGCGCTGCAAGCCGAGAACAGCCGCGCTGCCGCCCGTGTTATACAGCGAGGCGATCTGGTTCTGGTTGCTCAGCGTCAGCGTCCCGCCGGTCATGTCCGCCTGCGCGCCGGCCGCGTCCGTCACCATGATCTTCAGCGCGTTCTGGTTGTACACATACAGTTTCGTCGCGTCCGAACAGGGGCCGGCGGCGTTGGCCGCGATGGCCGAAATTGTATAGATGTCTTTGAGCAGTCCGCTTGCCACGGGTGAAATGGGCAGACTGAACGAACACGCTGGATGCCGCGTCGGTAATGTATGTACTGGTAATGGTCTGAACCTGACGGAGGCCGGCTGTGGGCAGACGATGATTTTGCCTGTCGCGCTGAGTGTCTGCGCCGGATTGTCCGGGTTAGCCGCGCTGACCGTCACCGTATAGGCGGGAAGGAAGTTCAGGGAAGCGTCCTGCCGGAAAGCTTGGTGAGCAGCGAGCCGCCGATCGTGACGGTCAGCGCGGTCAGCCCGCCTTTTCCGTACGTGTGCGTGTATACGGGCAGATTTGTCGCCGTAACCGTGACCGTAAACGCCGTGTCCGCGTAAACCAGGTTTGTCACCCATCTCGGGTTGACGGAGCCGCCCAGGCGCGCGATGAAACTGTCCGCGCCGGCGGGGAAGATAATAGTCGGCGGGCCGCCGGCGTCCACAGTGAAGGCGGGCGTATCCGCCGTGACGGGCGTATCTATGCCGTTGTTGGCCGCCGTGGCCTTCAAAGTCACCGTGCCCGCCGCCACGGGAGAGATCGCGCCGGTGTCCGGGTCGATGGCCGCCACGCTCTCGTCGGAGCTGGACCAGGTGACGGCCGGGTAAGTCGGCGGATTGGCTGTATCCTCCGCCGTTACGGCGGCTTTCAGCGTGATGGGCGTGTGTATCCGCCGATATGTATGGTATTGCCCGCCGGGTACGCGGCCGCGTCAAGACTGACGGCGGTGACATAGTTCGGCTGGGTCAGGCCGACGCTCAGCAGGTGCCACAGGTCGAGCTGCCCGCCGGAGAAAACGCCGGTCGCCGCGTCCCGCGTAACCGGATTATTGTTGGAAGCGTTGCTGTAAAACAGCGCGATTTGCAGGCCGGAGCCGCAGGGCGCGTAAAGATCGGCCGGAATCTGCGCCGAGTACATGACGCTTGCGCCGCTGTCGCCCGATACAGCCAGCGGATAGGTGTCCAGCCCGCCGTCATTATTTCTCACCGCGATATACGCGCCGCCCAGGACGTTGCCGTTTTGGGTGTCCACGGTGTTGCGTAGCCAGGCGCTGAACCGGCTGTCAGCGTTGTCCGTCATTGTAACGGTGATGGTGTCGCCGACGCCGTAGGACGCCTTGTCGGCGGACAGGCCGGCAATGGCCGCAGACGGGATCGGCGTACGGATGTCCATGCCCATGATCGTGGGGGCGCTGAGGTCAAGGCCCTCGCCGCCCACGGGCGCCAGGGAAAGCTGGTTGCCGTTGCCGCCGATGCTCATGTCGCGCAGGTCTTGAACCAAGGATGCGCCGATTCCCGTGATATTAAGTGTATTGGCGTTGTCAATATCCTGCACGGTATAGAGACTGGAATTGTAAGCCGCGCCATTGCCCGCAATCCCCACGACGTAGCTCAGCGACATGCCGTTGGCCGCGAGGACAGGGGTGATCGACAAGTTGCCGCCCGGACCGTTAATGCCGTGCACCCCGCTGACGCCGCCGTCCGCCAGAGTGCAGTTAACCGGGTTGTATACCTGTATGGCAAAGCTGCGGGCCCCGCTCCAACGGCTGTCCGCGTTGGAACCCTCCGTGTAATTTTCGTTTATGTATATTGTTTCCCACGTATCCGCTGTGGTTTGACCGGGTGAAACGGTTTACGTCTTACCTTCGTTCTGCGCCAGCAACAACAAGAGGGAGAATCCCTGCGAGGATGGCAATCTGCTCAATGCTTGGCTTGCGCACTTTCATACACAGGCGGACAAGGATGGTTATCACGGCGAGAAAGATCACAGCGTAAAAATATGTCATAGCGCCTGACAGAAATACTTCGGCGGCTTCCTCGTCTGCTGGTGTCAAGTACCCGCACACAAAAAAATGAAGTTTTTTTGTAAATATTTTGTGAACGAGGTCGAATCCGGTAAGCGAAGTCTTTTACTCCGCTTACCGGAATCATCCTACACGGCAACCTCGTCCACAATTTTCAAATACTCATCGGCGTAATTCAGGACAATCTCAATCCTATCGGGAGCGTAGACGATTATCTCTTTGATAAATTCGCTCACCACCGACTGCGTGAGTTCCGAAATCCCCGTTTGCTTGATATACCGCTCGACAAAGATATTTTCCTCACCCGCCGATAATTCGATGGTTTTTAGTTTTGCTTCCAATTCGGAAATTTTATCGGCATACATCGCCGATTGCTTGGAGATTTTGTCACCCTCGTTTTGGAACGCTTCTTTTGAAAGGTTCCCCGCGTGATACTTTTCCCAAAGCGACATTTTAGATGTCTTGGCTTTTTCGCTCAGTTTCAGCAGGCTTTGAATCTCGCCCTTAATATCGGCGGCGGTCAACAGCGCGGATTTTACGGTTTCTTTTCTGCGTTGGTTGGTTTGCTCCGCTAACGCCACTTGTTGTTGAATAAGCGCAAGCACGATTTCGTGAATGTCGGCTTCTTCAATTTTGCCTGTTTTACAGTCGCGAGTGCCTGTCAATTCATAAAGATTGCATTGGAACACGCCAAAACCTTTTTTGCGCGGGCGGTATAACATCGTGCGTCCGCAATCGGCGCAACGAACCTTGCGCTTGAACAGCGTCCGATTTGTTTTATGCTGCCCTGTTCTGTTTACGCTTCGCTCAGATAATTTCTTCTGAACACGTTCAAACTGTTCCTCCGTGATAATCGCGGGAATCGCTCCCGGAACAACAATCCATTCGGACTTGGGAACGGGAACGCCTTTGCTTGAGCCTAACTCCTTAACCCGTGTCTGCCCCCATATCCATTTCCCTGTATAGCGTTCGTCATGGAGTATGCGCTTGACTACCCACGTTCCCCAATATGCGCCTTTGCCCCATTTGATTTTATAGCCTTTTTTCTGTTTGCTCTCCTGCATGGTCGGGGTATTGTCGGCGTTGAGTATTCGGACAATATCAGCTACGCCGTTTCCCTGTTCCGCAAGGTCGAAAATGCGCTTTACGATAAGCGAATCCTCCGGGTCAACGACTAAACGCCGCTTGTCGTTTTTATCCTTATCATATCCATATAACGGATATGCCGAGGTTATACTTCCGCTTTTAGCGGCCGTATCCTTGCCGGAGCGCACCTTTTCGGATAAATCTTGGCTGTACAGGTCATAAATGAGGTTCTTAAAAGCAAGGTCTATCCCGCCGGTCGCGCCGCTGTGCGCCGCGCTGTCGTAATTATCGTTGATGCTGATAAAACGAACGCCCCATTCGGGAAACTTCTGTTCAAGAAAATCCCCGACATCAAGGTACGAACGCCCCCACCGCGATAAATCTTTCACTACGATGCAGTCAACCTTGCCTGCCCGCGCCAGTTCGATAAGACGCTGAACGCCGGGGCGGTCGAAATTCGTACCCGTGCGCCCATCGTCCAACGCTTCAAGGACTTCGCTCCCGGCAAACTCCGGCATCTTCGCGATAAAATCGTCTAAATAGGCGCGTTGGTTTTGAATCGAGTTGCTTTCGTATTTCACTAACCCGTCAAGGTCAATATCTTCCTCCGATATGCGGAGGTATTTGTATATGGTGTATGGCATATCATCCTACCTCCGCATATTCGGCGATTACGGCGTATTCGTCACGGAACTTGAACGTCACGCAGACGCGGTTCCGTTCGCTGACTTCTATACGCTCTATGAGTGCGTGAGCCATATCAGCGGTTAATTCTCTTTCGTCCGTAAACCGCTTGAACGCCGCAAGCCATTTGTTTGTAGGCGTGGATTTTTGCGTGTACTCCGCTTTTTCACGCCTTGCCAATTCGAGCCGGGTTTTGAGCCGCTCCGTCTCGGCGTTGTATTTATCCGTGGCGAATTTGTACTCCGATAAGGTAAGCAGTTTCTCGGCATAGTCCTCGTAGACAGCTTGCCGCAGGGACGCGATACGTTTTATCTCCCGTTCCGCTTCCTCTATTTCAGCTTCAAATCCCATAAGCCGCGATTTATGACCGCTCTCCCTGTTCAACTTATCAATAATGCCGTCAATATCGGCGCATTTCTCGATTTCGTTGCGGATAGCTTCGTAAACCGCGCCGTTAAGGTCTGCCTCGTTGATATATTTTTGCGAGCAGGCGTGATGCGTTTCGTATGTCCGGCAAAAATATCCCCACACGGCAGTCCGTTCGCTTTTATAAACCGTTTTCTTACGCATAAGAGCCTTTCCGCAATCCGCGCAATAAACCAACCCGCTGAGAATAAACTCAGGCTTCCCGAAATAATCGAATCTGCCTACGTTTGCCTCATACTTGGCTTTTCGTTCGTCTTTAACAGCGTTCGCCCTGTCGAAAAGCTCTTGTGAAACGATTGCTTCATGGGTATTATAAACAATGATTGCGCTGTCCTCATTGCGTTCATGTTTTATCTTTCCTTCGTATAACGCGCCGTTCCATGCGCCTTGCGTCATATGCCCAAGATACATCGTGTTACGGAGCATACGTCCTAAAGTACGAGGATTCCAACGACTTTCGCCGTAATTTTTCCCCATTCCTTGTTGGTTATGATGTTTACCCGGCGACGGCAGCCCCAATTCTTCAAGGCGGCGGCAGATTTGCGCGTCACCCACGCCCTCAGCTTTCCATTCAAAGATTTGGCGAACGGCCGGGGCGGTTTCAGGATTTATGATTAGACGGTTCTTATTATCCGGGTCTTTCATAAAACCGTATGGCGCGAACGCGCAGCAGTGAAGCCCCTGCTTCTGCTTCATACGCAAAGCCGCGCTTGATTTACGGCTGATGTCTTTGGCATAGATGTCATTGACGAGGTTTTTCAGATTCGATACGAGCCTGCCGCCATTGGTGAGCGTAAGGCTGTCGTACCCATCGTTTATGGCGATTACGCGAACGCCTAACATCGGAAAAATCTTTTCCAAATATTCGCCGACTTCCAAATACGAACGCCCTATGCGAGAGAGGTCTTTCACGACCACGCAGTTGATTTTGCCGCTTTTAATCGCGCTCATCATATCGCTCCACGCGGGGCGCAGGAAGTCAACGCCTGTTTCGCCGTTATCGACATATACGCCCTTCGCGATGAGTTCAGGGCGTTCCGCGATATAATTTCTGAGCATTTCCTGTTGGTTCAGTATGCTTTCGCCGTCTTTTTTGCCGCTGTCCAGCACAGACAAGCGGGAATACTGAGCCGTATTCCAAACATCTTCGCGGATTTCGGGGGCGGCTTGTACATTTTCCGTCTTTCGTGATTTACGAGGCATTTAAGACACCCCCTGCCGCCGCGACGAGTTTTTCATATTCGTTCATATATCTGAACGTGACCTCAATATGTTCCTTGTCGAATATGCTGACCTCTTGCACCAATTCCGCGACAATCTTACGTTCAAGGGTATCGGCTCCGGCATATGCGCGGAAACGCTCTATCCAGCCATGTTCCGATGCTTCGCCCGCCGCCAGTCTTTCTATTTCTTCCTTTAATGATTGGGCGGCAGTTTCCGCGTTAGCGATTTTTACGTCATAGCTTGCCTTAAAGCTGATGAAATCCTCTTTTGACAGAACTCCCTCGCGGTAGCTTTCATGCAAGGACAAGCGCAATTCGCAATACTTGGTAATCTCGTCCTGTTTGGCTTCAAGCCGCGCCGTCAGCTTGCGTACATTTTCTTGCAGATACGGCAAGTTTTCAGCGCAAGCGAGTACCCTGTCCATATCGAGCAGTACGGCGATATGGTTTTTGAGCGCGAACAGCACGGCGTTTTCACATTCCGTAATCGGGATTAAATGCGAACCGCAAACGCTTTTGTCGGCGCGGTGCTTGGAACAGACATAATAACCGTATTTTTTACCGCTTTTGTTGGTGTTTACCTTGCGAACCATAGCCGCCCCGCAGTCGGCGCAAACAATAACGCCGGACAGCGGATTGACCGTTGCACCGTTTGAAGCGGCGCGGGTATCCTGTTTCAATATTTCCTGAACGGTATTGAAAACAGACTGTTCAATGATAGGCTCGTGGACGCCCTCGGCGCGTGTCCATTGTTCTTTCGGCACTTCCACGCGCTTACGGACTTTATAATTCGGTGTAACGCGCTTACCCTGCTCCACAACGCCGAGATAGACCTCGTTGGAGAGTATACGGAAAATAGCTTTTGCCTGCCATTTCGCGGATGCGTTCACTTTGAAGGATGTGGCATACCTTAACCCGCAGAAGCGTTTATACTCCATCGGCGAAAGGATGCCGCTTTCGTTGAGCCTGTCGGCGATTGCCTGAGCCGACAAGCCCTCTAACTTCCATTTGAAAATATCACGAACCACGTCGGCGGCGAAACTGTCCGGCACAAGCCGGCTATGGTCGTTTTCGTCCTTCACATAACCGAATACGGCGAACGCGCCCACAAACGCGCCTTTGTTACGTTTTGTTTCAAGATGTGAGCGTATTTTCATTGAAATATCGGCACTATAAGCGTCGTTCATCATATTTTTGAACGGCACGATGATGTTGTCGGTATAGCCTTGAACTTTCGCGCTGTCGTACCCGTCGTTTACCGCCACGAATCTAATGCCCGTGCGCGGAAATAACTGCTGAATATACTTGCCGCTTTCGATATAATTTCTCCCGAAGCGGCTGAAATCCTTGACTACGACGCAGTTCACAAGACCGCCGCTGATGTCCTCAATCATTTCGGAGAACGCCGGACGCCGGAAATCAACGCCGGAATAACCGTCGTCTATCCGTATCTTGTGAAGCCGCATATTGGGCTGATTGTTAATCCAGTCAACCAGCAAATCACGCTGATTGGCTATACTGTCACTTTCTTCCTTATCGCCGTCCTCTTTGGAGATACGGAGATATAGGTCGGTATCGTATATAATCTCTTGCATTGTGAATCCCTCCATGTTTTTGGTTCTCGGAAACCGTAACGGGAGGGCTTCGGGGTTTGGTCTATTTTACTTTAGCACTCCCGATTGTTTTTCTCAATGCCGTCACAACATCCGCAAATGCGCTTCCACACAGTCGTTGATGGTGGTTGCCGTATTGATATGACTGGTTTTCACCGCTATGTTTTTATATCTGAAGAAGTTCGGTCTGCCTCCAAGCTGACGGGCGTTGTCAATCATGCGCTCGCGTTTGGGGAGGTTGGTGTCAATCACAACCGTTTGGATGTCAACGAGTTGGAGCGGGTCAACGGTGCGTATATCAATGTCATTCATTTTTACTGAGGTCATAATCGTTCCCTCCTATCCCCCGGCCTTTTATCAAGTTGATAAAAGGTCGGGCTATATTGAAAAAACTCCTGTTTATAATGTTTATGGCTGCCTGCTTGTCTGAAATACCGCTGTACAAGCTAATTCCAATATTCGGGCGGTTTTACCAACCGCAGAAAGTTTTCTATATCGCTGACGTTATTTGTCACGCAGCACTCCGGCAGAGCGGCGATTACGGGATTGTGGTACGGCTCGCCCTCGGCGGCGCGGATGTCGAGAATCGCAACCACACAGGTATCGTCCTCTGTTCGGAATCCTCTGCCGTGACCTTGCCTAAGCTGTAACAACATTTCCGGCGTTAAAACATCGTTGAGGTACGCGCCGAAAGTCGCATACTTTGACCGCTCATACTCGCTGATAACGTCAGGCTCGGCGAAGGGGAGCTTTACTATAATGAGAAGGCTCAAAATATCCCCCGGACAGTCGATGCCCGTCCACATACTGCCGCAAGCGAATAGTACGCCGTTGCCGCTTTCCTTGAATTTATCAATAGCCGTTGAAGAAGCGCGTTCCAAAACGAAGTCCTTCATATCCGGTTTACGCTCTTTCAGTCTGCTGTGAACAACGCGCATACTTTTATAGGAAGTGAAAAGCACAGCTGCGTGACCGTTGGAAGCGGTAATCAGCTTGTCGATTTCGTTCGTCAAGGCTTCTATGTAGCCGTTTTTGCGGTAATCCGGCACGTTTTTTGTCAGGTACAGCAGGCTGTTATCCTTATAATTAAAGGGTGAACTGTGCGTGACTTCCGAAAGTCGGATATTTTTGTTGTTAAGCCCGATGGACTGTTTAAGTGCGGTAAAATCGCCGCCGACAGATAACGTGCCGGATGTAAGCATGGTCGGAATCCCGCGATTCCATAGGTTTTGGTAAAGCCTTCTATCAAGGTCTTTGGGAACGCCGCCGATTGCCGTTCTGGTTTCATCTTCCGACTCAAACCACCGAATCATCCCGTCACCGTCAGACAATTCTCCCACTGCCTTGCTTATTTGCTGAATCTCCCAAAGCAGGTTGTGTTTGCGCTGTTCGTCGCGCTGAACCTTAAATTCGCGGCTTTCAGACAGATATTTGTGAAGCGTGTCGGCAAAGCCCCGGATATTACGAAGCGGAAGGTCGCATTGCTCCCCGGCGTTATTGCTGGAGAACAGCCGCTTATTCGCTGTATAGAGTTTTTCAGAAAGCAAATAAACTTTATCGCGTATGGTTTTCCACCCGTCCGTTTTCGGCTTTTCAAGCGGCGCAAAGTTCAGTTTCAACAGCGACCGCGTAACCATTGGGATTGCGCCGGTTGCCAGTTTTGAGCCGTACATATCGCGGGCAACTTTGAGCAGAGCGTGGCTTTCGTCTATGAGAAGCGTTTGGAAAGGCTGTAACGCCTGACCGTTGCCGTCTGCCCGAAGCTGCGCGTCCTGAAAAAGCAAGTTGTGGTTTGTAATCACAAAGTCGTAGCCTGTTTTGCTCACTTCATCCCTGAAAGAGCGGTAACGGCAATGCTCCGTGAACGGGCAGTTTTTATAGCATTTGATAGGGACGTTGATTTTCTGTTTGACTTCTGCTGATAAGCTGTTTATGCCGCCAAGGTCTATCACGCGCCCGTCAAACGCTATCCGTTCCAGTTCGTCGCGGGTATCGTCGTCGTTTATAAATGGAAGATACTCGTTAAGGTTGTATTCGCAAACGTGGTGACTGCGGCCTTTGCGGAGAACCGATGTTATCGGGTTACGGATAACTCCCCAATCCATGAGAATGTTTGATATTTCAGGGATAACTTCGGTATGAATAGCCTTTTGAAGCGCAATACTGCTTGTGCTTATCAGTACGCCCATCCGAAGCCACTCCACGCAGGACATTCCGGGGAAGAAGCTGCCGCTCCACGTTTTGTTAATTTCACTTCTGCGGATTAGGATGCCGACGATTACCATGACAATCGACTTGCCGTTGCCCGTGGGCAGTTCGGCTAAAAGCGTCCGCCGTCCCGCGAGAGCATCCAAGAGTTCCATCGCCAGTGATATTTGTTCTTCGCGGATTTTGTAGCCGTATCGCGGAAGTATTTTTCGGAATACGGTCTGCGTGACCGTTTTGAGTTTGGCAAGCGACGCACCCGCCGATACTTCGAGCTGCCCCAGCCCGCAGACACGGGAATCACGAACCTTGAGCGCAAACTTCACAAGCTCGTTTTCGTCCGGCGAAAGAGGGTTGCGTCTGCGTTCAATGGGCGCCGATTTGCCGCTTTCGTTGTTGACCGCCGTGTAATCAACCCTGCGTTCGCTTATGTATTCCTCGAATACCGAGCATCCGTAGACGTTCATCACGAATCCGGGGCGGTCTTTGAATCTTTCAGGCACTTCGCGGCTTATTTCCGCGAGTACCGCTTCTTTTATAGGCATAATGCCGCCTCCTGTGTTTGGCGGCTTCGGAGCAGACAGGGAGCGGCGCGAAGCTCGCCCCCTGTCCGTAGTCGAAACCGTCAAACGGTTAGTAGTGGTTGTAGTTTTCAGCACCTTCAGGGCGTTTGCCCTCCCGAAGTACCCGCCGCCGCTGTGGGTTTTGCATACTTCCATGCGTTTCTCTGCATCCGCATCCTCCGTTACCAGCCAGTGTTATGGAGGGGTATCATTGTCACTGTGGCCGTTATGTGCCAATCCGTCGTTCTTTTAACTTTGGATTAGCACCCTCACCGCCACACACTGCGACGGTCGGACGCTCGCGCTCATCCGCTTGGCTGGAAGCCATGCGGGCGGCGGTTACGGCATTGGGCTCACAGATTACGTTTCAGGTGCTTACAGTGAGGGGAGCGAAATATCCCCTCACTACTTAGAATGGGTAAGGGTTTCTGAAAAACCGTGAAGATTTTTTAGTTTTTTTCAAAAAAACTTTTCAGCGTGTCGTTTGACCGCAATTTGTTAAAGAGAAGCGTCTGCCGGTATTGGAACTTGTCGTCCGTCCACCCGAACAACAGCGCGATGTCCGTTTTCTTCATGTCAGCGGCAAGGCACTTCCACAGCTTGCGTTCGTCACTGTTGAATCCGTCCAAGACCGTGTGAAGCGTTGCGAGCAGATAACTGGTTTCGCATTGGCGGCTGATGTCGATGCCGGAATCAATGTCGTGGCGACATGACATATCGCCGTCCTCCTGTTCCTTGTCCAACGCCACGAATACGACCCTTTTCGGGCAGCGTTCGCATTTAATCTCGCCGTCAACGACTTCCTGCCAGCCTTTGCACTTGGAACAGTCCGGGCTGACGCAGCCGAGTTGTTCGGCATGGAGCTTTTTGTCCTTGCGGCGCAGATACTTCACGGCGCTGTAAAGCCGTTCGCCCGCCTTATCGCGGCTGAGGCGCACGATATAATCCGACTCGAAATCGCAGTACCACCGCTGCGGGTATTTTCCGGTGAAAGCCGTCGCCGGGTCGTAGGACACACAAACGAGCCTTTCTACCTCCACCCATTCGCCGTTGCTGTTTTGGGCGTAGTAATGCTTGTAATTCCGCTTCAAATAATTGCGGAGCGGTGCTTGATTTGTTTGATTGGGGTTCATAACCCGTACCTCCTGTTTGTTTTTTGTGGTGCTTGTCCGAAACAAACAGAATAGGCGGGGCGCGGATGGCGGGCTTATGTAAGCGGCGCATAGCTTGTACCTCCTTTGAAAATGAAAAAAGCGCGTTTCGTTCACCGTGGAAGTGAAGCGAAACGCGCTTTAGAGGCATAAAAATAGCCGCAGTAAAGCACCCGCGGGGTTTGTAGTTTTACACAACTACCCCGTCGATTCGCTTCACTCCGGCTTCCTGCACCTATCCGTAACCGCGCTGTACACACGGGGCTACGGAATCAATGCCGTCCATCGAAAATGAACTTGGTGTCTGCGTTTTTAAGGCAGATACCGATATATTTACTTGATTTTTTAGTCCCCTCTATCCTCCTTTCGCAAACATAATTTCGATTTTACAAAAACGATGTTGAAAAACCGCGCTTTTTGATGTATAATTGTGTGTTGAACAGAACGGTTGCGGTTATTGCCTGTAATCCGTTCTAACGGCTTTTCCGCAAGTGCTTGTCCCAACTACTGCCTGTATATATTTTGAAACATCCCCGCTTTGATTGACAATGAGATGTTCCTTTGAAATGCCTTTGATGAGGCTTTGATATTTCAAAACATCCTTTGATTTTGTTCGGAAAGGAGGTCGCCCGATGAAATTGTGCTTCGGAACATACGCGAAAGTGCTGACGCTGTTCCTTAAAAATGGCAAGTCCAACAAAGAGCTTCTGCATATAATCGTTCATTCGGTTGACCCCGCTTGCAAACTTTCCGACAACGCGGTCAGCCTGCTTCTTTCTTGTAAACAAAACCTCCCTAACAACCGCGCAAACGGCTTGGGGCAAATCATTGATAAAGCTAAGAACGCTGATGCAGAAACGGTCGCTTGTTATTTCTCAGCCAAGTTGCCGGATTTGCTTGTACATAAAAACCGTCAGCTTATCGTTCTCGCGTTACTCGACCTAATTTTTCACGATGACACAATCGACGGCGATACGGTCGTTGACAAAGTGAGCGGTATTACGAAAGATGGTCTAAGAAAACACAACCCTTTCGCGTTGTCAGATTTTCTTGCCGGTGTGTTTCTTTATACGGCTGGTGTAGATAACAACTGCGGCAAACATGAATCTGATGCCATAACCCGCGATTACGTTGACGGTTTCGCCGACAAGATTGACACCATCCGCTTTGTTGTAAAGAAACGCTCAGGTGACAAGGTTACAGCGGACGAAGCGTTCATCGACTACATGATTTGCGCGAAGATGAAGTATGGGAGCATTAAGACACTGCTTTATAAAAACGAACCGAAACCGTTTTATAGCTTTTATATTCCTAACCATGTTGAGCATTGGTCGGGGCGGTCGCTACGTTCCTCGATTAGCTCCGTGACCGTCGAATCACTCACGGCGGTTTCAAATTTCATAATCCTCGGTGGTATCAGCGGCTTGGGCAAGTCGATGATGCTGCGCCATCTGCTTTTGGATGCCATTGAGAAGTACGATACCTTCCGCCATGTTCCCGTTTTCGTTTATTTGAAAGACTACACCGGCCAACCGTTAGTTGATTTCATATTCTCCCGAATCACAACGCTCTACGATTCCGTCAGCCGCGCCGCTTTTGATACCGCTCTGTCAAACGGGTTGTGCTTGTTGCTCTTTGACGGTCTTGATGAAATGGACGGTGAACGAAGTCGGCGTTTCGAGGGTGAGCTTGAAGAATTTGCCGACAGATACCCGAAAAATCGCTATGTCATATCATCGCGCCCGTATCAGTCGTTTTCGGCGTTCACGCGGTTTACAGTTTTACAAATCAAGCCGTTTACGAAAGAGCAGTCGGTAAACCTCATAAAGCGTATGGACTTTCGGGAGGATGAGCCGGACATCAAAGCAAAATTCCTCAGCCTAATCCAAAGCTCCCGATACGAAACGCACCGTTCTTTTATTGAAAACCCGCTGTTGCTCACGATAATGCTCCTAACATTCGAGCGTTTCGCCGATATTCCTACGAAGATGCACAACTTCTACCGTGAAGCCTTTGTTACCCTCTACAAAACACATGATGCGAATAAGGGCAGTTATCGCCGTACTTTCAAAAGCAAACTTGATATTGACGAGTTTTCGGACTACTTAGCCGAGTTCAGTTTCCATTCCTACCGCGAATCGAAGTCGGAGTTCACGGACATTGAGTTCGCCGATTATTTCGGCAGACTTCAAATCAATGAATCCGGGGTAAAGCCTGCTGACTTCGCTTTCGACCTTTACGCCAACCTGTGCCTGATGCTCTTGGACGGTAATAAATACAACTTCACGCATCGCTCATTCCAAGAATACTTTTGTGCCGTGTTTTTCTCGAAGCAAAGCGAAAAGTTTATGCGGCGGTTAGGTGATTTCTTCGAGCTTCACAAGGGGCGTATGCTCGGTGACAGCACTTTCGATATGCTCTACGATATGGCTAAACCCAAAGTGGAAACCAATATCCTCATCCCATACTTGCAAGACCTGTTCGGCGAGTGTGACAACGGAAACGGTTATTGGACGTTCCTCGAATTGATTTACCCGGTCATCACCTACGAAAAAGGCGAAGTGAACGACTACACCACCATCACGCCCTCGACGTATCTGTTTGGCTTCGTCGCCAAACACCTTAACGTCGATTGGAAACTGCATTGCGAGGACTTGCCGGAAAACGACCATTTCCTTATTAACGAATACGGCAGCGTACATACAGGCGATGGCACGTTTGAGCTTGTGAACATCGACGATATGGAGCGGGTCTTTGCCGAATACGAATATCTCCAAGAAGAACCCGAAGCTGAGGGTTGGCGGTATCGTTTCACGATTGACCAAGTACGCGACCGCTTCACGGACATCACCGATGTGCTTGAAGATGACCGCTTTGTTTTCAAAATGGAGTACAACGCGGCTCGGAGGTATTTCGACGAGCTTGTCACCAAGCACCAGCGCAAAGAAGATTTTTTCGCGGGTCTGTTCTAACGAGCAGACCTTTTTCATTGGCTTCGTTTTATATCCGAGCAGACATCGCTTCGTTTACCTCCCCTTGTAGATTTTTAATTTTGCTTACCTTTTTCTTGACTTCAATCGTCATTATTTCGCCTTTGCGAAAATATTTCTTGATTTTTCGTCAAAAATATGGTATGCTTGTGGTTAAGGTTTCTACCAAGGCTCTACCAAGCGGATAATGCGAGGTTTTGAGAAACCTTATGAACTAAGCATACCTTATGTCTTTTTATCTGTAAGGAGAGAAAAAGGGGACATTTTAGGGACGCCCCAAATAAAGGAAAAAGGAGATTCGGCACATGAGATTCTGTGATTTTATAAATGCGCTTTTTCAAGAATCGTCCTGTTCAAGTCAAGGACAATTCGTTATGGAAGTTTTTTCTGCTCTTTGCGGAGAACCGAGTCCAAAAACTACCAACCACGAGGTTGTCAACAAAGATGATTTTGCGTTTTGCAGCCCCTTTCTTCCTCCTGCTCTGTCTAATACAGACGACGCAACCCTCAGAAAAAGGCTATTTCAAGGCAATAACAAAAGGTATGACGGTTTACCGGCATCCATCAAAGCAGATATTTTAGTGTCTAAAAACAAGACAACCTTTGTTTCTTATTGCAAAGAAACTTTTTCAGATTCCGTCACAGGACGGCTCTGTAACAATCTCGGTATAACAGACAAGCCGCAGGATGTACTGTTCACGGCAATTTTTGAACAATTCATTGAGTTTGCTAAAGCGCCTGATGATAACGTGAACTCCGTTATGGAAAAAGCTGAACTCACGCCAAACAATAATCTTCCCGATAGGAACGAATACTTCTCCGGCAGAAATGAAAAATTGGATTCGATTGAAAAGCTGTTCAGACAGGATAAAAAAGAAGCCGTCAGCATTTGCCAGACTGTATCAGGGCTTGGTGGAATCGGAAAGACACAGCTTGCGATTGAATATGCCTACCGCTATTGCGGCAATTACATAAATTGTATTTGGTTCGTCGTTGCCGAAAGCAGCACGACCGCTTATAACGACTTCAAAGCCTTCGCGGGACGCATGAAATTAAATCTCCCCCCGGAGTTCAAACCAGAAGAATTGCAATGGGCGGTCAAAGCGTGGCTTGCCGAAAACAGTAATTGGCTACTTATCTTTGACAACCTTGAATCCATCGACGTGGTAAAGCCGTATTTACCACAAAAAAATACGGGACGCATTATTATTACGTCCCGCAGTACAAATATTGATTTCGGTACATCGCTTGAACTCGGCGTGTTCGACATGGACGAGTCGCTGTCCTTTTTGCGTAAACGCTTTTCAAACGATGACGAGCTAAAGTTGGAAAATTATAAATTTGACGATTTTGAGGAATACGCGCCCAAACTGGCTGTCCGTTTAGGGCATTTACCTCTCGCGCTCGAACAAGCCGCCGCGTACATCAGAAAAATGAAGTACCGCATTTCGGATTACATGGATTTATTGGGAGAATCAAGCGTGGACGCATTTTCGGACGAGGATGCGGGCGCTTTGTATTATGAAAGCATCGTAAACGACACTTGGAAAATTTCTTTTGAAGCGTTAAGCACCAGCGCAAAATATATAATGAACCTTTGCGCTTATATGGCTCCCGACAGAATACCCGTGGCGTTTTTCGTTGAAATGCGCGATAAATTGCCTTCGCCGCTCCGTGAGGATTTGGCTACAAAGCAAAAAACGAACCGAGTATTCGGCGATATTAAAAACTACTCTCTCGCACAAGGCGACGCTTATTTTATCAATATTCACAGGCTCGTACAGGAAGTGACGCGAAAGAGCCATGAGGTAGAAGATGGCAAGTAAAAAACACGATTGGTTAGGGATATGCTTAGAGATGATGTCGGAATATTTTCCGGTAGAAGTCCACACAAAATCCGAAGCTGATAAATATTGGTATATCAACCCTCATCTTCTGTGTGTTATGGAGTTATCGGAACTAAGCCGCCGCCGCGACGATAATGAAGAATTGAACAGGCGAAACGACGTGGTAAAAGATATGATTAGATTATTTACAGCGTCCGTTATGAACTCGGCGGATAACCCGGAGAACGATACCGAAGCGGAAAGTATTTCCGATAATGTCGCGTTGAACAATCTGCTGCTCCTTAGCATTTTGGAATGATTCAACCGTAAAAAACTTAGAGGGAGGGTATGTATGTGATTAAGCAGAACTGGCTTGATATATGCTTTGGCGCGATGTTGGAATACATACCCGAAGAATTTATCACAGCGGACACAACGGAAAGATTTCGGTCGGTCGCCGCGCATATTGATACCATCGGCGGCTATTTGTATGCCGAGGAAACCACCAATGATGAAGTAGCGAAAATTTTCAGCATGGCGGGCATTGGGCATAAGGAAATATCGAATTACAAAATGGCGTTGGATTATTATTTCAAGTCCGTATCTATACGGCAAAAAAACAAGAACGAGAAGATGTTGGGGCTTGTTTATAACAACATCGCCGCAATTTACAATATCCAAGCAGAGTACAGGCTTGCCCTTGAATACAGCCATAAATCAATAAAAATTTCCGAAAAGCATAACGCGCTGCCGATTGATTTGGTTATAGCTTATAATAATTTGGCAATCATATACTCGCAATGCACCGATTACGATACAGCCCTTGAATGGAATACAACAGCGTTAAAGACATTGGAAGATAACGGATTGACCGACAATCCAATCTGCGCGGATATTTTCATTATGAGAGCGGCTATTTTTTATGCCGGAGAAAAATTTGAGGAAGCCTTAAAGTTGGATTTTAAGGCGTTGGATTTATTAAAACGCCACTACCCCGAAGATAATGCTGACATCGGCACGGTTTATAATAGTATAGCCAGAGAGTATTTTTCGCTGAAACAATATGAAACCGCTCTCGACTACTATCGAAAAACGCATGGAATATACAATAAAGTTTACGGAGAAGATGATTCTGATACGGCTGCGGTTTGCGGAAACATTTCAAAAACCTATGTGGAGTTGCGGGAATACAATCATGCGTTGGATTGGTGCTTAAAGGCTTTGGAAGCGCAGAAAAAGGTACTCGGTGAAGAACACCCGGAAACTATTTTAAGGCACTCGTTTATTTCTGAAATTTACGAGAGCTTAGAGTTATATGAAGAAGCCATCATACACTTGTTGAAAATCCACGATTTTTACATCAAAAATAATCAAGACAAAATTGTAAGAATTGTAAACGAGAGAATAGCTGACAATTACGAAAAACTGAACAACCATTCAGAAGCGAACAAGTATCGTAAAATGGCCGCAGAAGCAGGTGAGCGAGATGAATAAATGGCTTGATATTTGTTTTGATATGGCAGAGGGATATGTTCCGAAAGATAAGGACTCGTATAACGAGGGCTTTCATCTACGGGAGCGGTTTCTTGGAATCTCCGACCATGTTACCGCAGTGACGGACTATTATGTGTCCGCTCATACCGAAAAACCCGCGCAAGAGAGAATTATTTATATGTTCCTTTATCTTGGCATCGGGTATAGCGCAGTCGGTGATTATGGAAATTCGATGACATATAAAACCAACGCCTTGCGTTTACAAGAGAAATACTTAGATGACAGCCACCCGCTGACAGCCACGATTTATATGAACATCGCCACCGCTTACAACGACGAAGGCCGCCATACCGAAGCGTTGGAATGGTATCAAAAAGTGTTGACAATCGTGGAATCTCTTTACGGCGAGCAGCACATTGACATCGCGAGAATATGCAACGGTATCGGTAGAGCGTATTACCACCGGGCAGAATACAATACAGCCTTTGATTATCATAACAGAGCTTTAGCCATAAACAGGGAAGCCTTTGGGGAGAAGCACCTTGATACAGCGACAACGTATTCCTATATCGCGGATATATATAGCGACCGAAGCAAACACGCCGAAGCCTTAGATTATTACTTCAAAGGCTTATCAACACGGGAAGAAATTTTAGGCGCAGAGCATCCGACAACGGCAACGACTTACAACAATATCGCCCATGTATGTAACGCGCAGGGAAAAGCAAACGAATCTTTGGAATGGTATAAAAAAGCATTGACGGTCTTTTCAAAGGTCTATGGCGCAGACCACCCGACAACGGCAAGAACAATCGGCAACATAGCGGGAATCCTCCGCGACAGAGGTAATTATCTCGAATCTTTGCAATTATATATGAAATCGTTTGAAATCATTGAAAAGTCACGCGGCGGCAACCACCCTGATGTTGCGACAACGCTCAACAACATCGGAAGCGTATTCCACCGGCAAGGGCAATATGACGAGGCGTTGAAGTGGCTGGATGAAGCGTTGGCAATTCAAGAAAACAACGCAGATTTGGAATCCCACCTCACGGCGGCAATATACACAAACATCGCAAGCGTTTACCGGAGCCAAAAGGAATACGATAAGGCATTGGATTTTTTCCATAAGGTTTTAGCAATACACAAAAAAACCTTCGGCGAAGAACACCCGCGCACAGCATCAGCTTATAATAACATCGCGGTAATTTACTATTGGCAGAAGCAATTTGAAAGAGCATTGGATTTTTATGAAAAATCTTTGCTGATACGCGAAAGGATTTTAGGGACTGACCACCCTGATACCGCAACAGCTTACAATAACAAGGCGACCGTATTTTATGAGTTGAAAAAATACGATACCTCGTTAGACTGGCATTATAAAGCACTTGCGATTCGCGAGAAGCACTTGGGGCGTGACCATATCACCACAGCTTCCTCGTACAACAATATTGCGGCTGTCTACCAAGAACAAGGCAAGTTTGATGATGCGCTTGAATGGTATGGTAAGGCTCTATCCACCAGAGAAAAGGTCTTGGGGTTAGAACATCCCGATACTGCTTCGATGTATAACAACATGGCAACTGTGTACTTGAATCAAAAAGATTACGACAAGGCATTAGATTTATTTTGCCGCGCGGTTATTGTCATGTCTATATGCGGATTGGACAAGCACCCCGATATGGAAAAATATACGGACTCAATGTGCGATTGCTATGACCTTTCAAGTCACAAAGACGGCGATTTTACATCTTGGTTTGAAGAACGCGCGGAAACTTATCCGTCATGGTGCATTTCTTTCTGTGCGGAGGTGACGGAACATGAATAAAAACTATTGGCTTGACTTGTGCTTCGATTTAATCGAGGGATATATCCCAAAAGGCATAGACCCATATGACGAGGGCAGCCACATTAGAAAAAAGTTTGAATTAACGTCCGACCACGCCGTTACAGTCGCAGGGTATTTTCAATTAAGCAATTCCAGCGAAAACGAGCAAGGGCGTGTCGCGGATATATTTATAAACACCGCTTTCGGACATTACGCCGAGGCTAAATATAATATTGCGTTGCCTTTATACAAAAAAGGCTTAACCATAATGAAAAGCATATTGGGTTCTGAGCATCCGAAAGTTTCCGCAATGTGCGGTAATATCGCTCTGGCATATCAGGAACAGGGTAACTTCGATGAAGCGGCAATATGGTATGATGAAGCCCTGTCAATCAGTGAAAAACTTACGGATATGCAATATCCCGAAACTGTGTCCCTGTTGAATAATATAGCCATGTTACATCAAGAGCGAGGCGAATACGAGAAGTCGTTGAATATACTCAATGAGGCTTTGCCGATTTGCGAAAAAATATTGGGAGAGCAAAATCCTCTTTCAGCGACAACATACAGCAATATCGCTTTGGTTCACAGGGATAAAGGCGATTATAACACCGCTTTGTCTTGGTATAATAAGGTTTTGAAAATCCGAGAAAAAATATATAGTGAAAATCATTCGGCACAAGCAGTGATATACAGCAATATTGCCGATATTTACAAAAAACAAGGGAAGTATAAAGACGCGCTTGATTTATACGTTAGAGCATTAAAAATTCGAGAGAGTGTTTTTGGTTTAGCTCATCCGGCTACAGCAGGGACTTACAACAATATAGCGGGGATTTACCAAGACCAAGCTGTCTGCGATAAAGCGTTAGAATGGTTCTACAAAGCCTTAGAAATCGAAGAAAATGTTTTAGGTAAAAATCATCCTACCACGGCGGCAATGTATAACAATATCGCGCTGACGCTTCAAATAATGGGGAAATACGAAGATGCGTATAACTGGTACATCAAGGCTTTAACGGTACGGGAGAATGTGTTTGGAACATACCATCTGGCGAGTGCGGAAACGTATGACAATATCGCGGGATTATATCAGGAAACGGGCGATTATCAAGAAGCCTATAAGTGGCACTATGCGGCGTTAGAGATTCGAGAAAAAGTATTAGGACTAAAACACGCCGACACATCAGCGTCTTACAGTAACATCGCAATATTGTTCCAATTACAGGGGGAATATAAAAATGCTCTTGAATGGAATCATAAGGCTTTAGAAATCC
>Ga0209629_10000398_pt1 | contig 23281 bp, 10 predicted proteins | sample TergutCu122P5_FD_187286 | JGI IMG/M metagenome (GOLD analysis project Ga0209629, IMG submission 187286) | Cubitermes ugandensis P5 segment gut microbial communities from Kakamega Forest, Kenya - Cu122 P5 (SPAdes) (version 2) | ecosystem: Host-associated > Arthropoda: Insects > Digestive system...
AATCTGGTGCACCGGCGGCAGTCCGACCGTTCCTATGGCTTGTTCCATAATGTTACTGCAATGGGTTACTGGACTGGTTACTGCCACAAGAAAGTAACAGTTCTTTGCCGGTTACCCGTTCCAAGTTTTCGGTAATGTTATTAATTGTTTAACGGTGAAACAAACACAAGAGCGCCCAATTGTGTGTAGACAATTATGGGGTTATATTTTAAATAATTAGCGTTCTTGTGTTTGTGTATGTGTGTGCTTGTTCTGACGACTATTTCGTTGTAATTGGTATGTTTGTAAAAATTCATCTAAGTAAACACGTCTTCTTTTAACTTATAATATTAAAATTCTGTAATAAAGAATACTAACGTTATTAAGTAGGGGATAATTTGTAGACAATAACATTGAGTACTGTAAAGTATATTCTATAAAGTTGAAAAAACTTCATCACTGTTTTCCATTTGATTTCAAGAAAAGCTTTGGTCATCTTCAAACTCGCACGCACACAAACAAACAAACAAAGAAGAAAAACACACACACACACTTAATTACAACTAAAATATTCGTGGCCTTATGACTGGCTTCTGAATTACTTGCAAATACTTATTATAACCCACCTCAACTCATCAGTCTTTTCGCGTGTCCTGACCTCAGGGAATCTATGTGTTCTAAGTAGGAAGAATGCAATTTCATCAATAACTGGACACCATAAAATATTCTTTGTATTGTATCAGCAGATTATTAAAGTTTACAGATGTTTGCGTTTAAGGATGTGCCGCTGAAGTCTAGACACCTTCTGTCTCAGTGTAATTTCAACACAACTTATCACATCCTTGCTAGAACAAGATTACTCGCTTACGTTAACATTTCAAACTCGCACAGTTTCAAATCCACCCCCCCCCCCCCCTAAATATTCTTACTCTTCCCAATTGGTTAACAGCAAAATTTCACTACTCCCTAATAGAATCAACAGTCAAAATTTAAATACTTTGTTTCTACTGGCTCACTTACGTAACGCTGTTCCCGTATCGTAACTAGCGTAGTCCCCTCGCGTCCTACTGGTCTTCTCTCTCTATCTCTCTCTCACTCTCTATATCCCTCTAAGCTCCTATACAAATCCGATACCATCGCCATTCCACCCAAAACTTAAATTACTAATTTTAAACAAATCAAATGTGTAAATTTAAAACCTCATAAAACTTAAACTAAATATAACTGATATAGTATTCATCCCCATTTTCCATGCGATCTCTCTGACCGGACCTGGCTCAACAACTCGTGTATTATTTGCAATTTCTGTCTTGACCGATACCTAGTTTATACAGCCTATTAGATCTGCTGAGAAAGCAAATGGCGGAGTTCCTTAACTGCCCCATCTGAGTGTCGCAGTCTTTATACGTAGAAATGTCCAGGAAAAGCGTTAGGAATGTATTTGTGTTGAAGTACCTTCCTACTCAAGGGTAAGTTACGTCAAGAAACACAACAAATTACTTATTGCTTAATATATAACCTTGACTAATAGTTTTGGCTTACAAAGTCATCTTCAAGCCATATTGAACCGTAGTAGTATAGGTACATTAAGTGGCAGTGCACATATTTCGGATCCCAAAATGTTTACAGAGTAAAAACTTATAAGTATAAAACGAGTAGTGTATATGAAATAGAAAGTAAGAATGTCCAAATATAGACTGAAACAGGTACAGATGTAGTTATACATTAATAAAAATTTTAAGAGCTCGAATGTGCGTGTCGTAGTAACCATATATTCGAAGGTTGTATGTGAAGACGGCGAGGAATATAGTGCTGAGGAGACTGTCAGTTACAGCTGAGCGTTATATCTTATACTTTAAGTTTTGTATTTCTGTTCGCAGTTGTGAAAATTAGGGAGGTCCGTATCAGGACGATGATTATCTCTCATCGTCAAGAAAAGAGCAGAAGAACTGGGTTAATAATAAAATGTCGAGCTGATATACATGGAACTGCAATGAGCCTGGGGCTGAATATTCTGGCACCTACGTTAGCCGCCGTTCACTATACCTTCCTGTTATGTCTTTATTTACTTATTGGCAACCAGTAATTTACGCCTGACACAACTGTAAACGCACATGTGCAGTATTTCGGCTACATGGATCATTTATTAGACAATCATAACTTTCGTGTTGATTTATTTGACTGGAAACCTGGACCGTATCCTGCCATTTCGCAATACTACAACAAATTGAAAGGCGAAGCCATTTCTTATTTCAGTTTAATTATTCCAACAACAGTGGCAACTTGCTTGACGTTGTGTTTTATAAATTTACTTGTCGTTCTGTTATCCATGATGCACACCTGCTGGTGTCCACTGGCACTTAACATCCTACTTTTGTCCCTGAAATACTTTTGCCTATTTGAGAATCAAATCAGGCATCTAATATTTCTTTTAAAAATACCTTCTGTTGATCACTTATTGTTACACAACACACTTACCACCTAAGTTTGGCCTTCTCATTACAGTGAGACCTCTGTTGACACAGTTGTTCAGAAGACTCGCTGAAACCGCTGTTCCCTCTGTGTGTATTTAAGAAGTGAAAATTTCTTGCAAAATTTTTCTGAGAATTTAAAATATTACATCAAGAAAAATTACTGGTACAGGCGTTTTAAGAAATGTAGGTCTAATTGCTTTTAGGACAAATGTTTCTCATATCGTAAGCTTGTCAAAGCAACCATGAAGTGCGATAAACTTAACTGGTGTAAACGTAGAGATAATAACCTGAAGACAAATCCGGTGCATTTGTTGAAGTATGTGTCTTCTATCAGGAAATAGGACCAAAATCCTATTGAAGTATAGACCGATGGAAAACTTCTGACCCAGCCATGTGAAAACGCAGAGGCTTCTGCTGCAACCTTTAGAGTGTCTCCAACAACCACTGCATGAGCGACTTTTCTACTGACTTTCCGTCCATCTGATTGCTTATACATATTCAGACTTTGACGAGGGCATAAAGCGCCCACGCCCTTCGAAATTTATTGGACCTGACCACATTCCTGCTTCCATTATAAATGGTTGTTCCTATATTCTGTTTCCTGTTCTGAAATATATATTGAGTCTCAGCTTATGTTTTCCCTACCCTCTGGAAGTAAGCTGCTTTGTTCCCCTGATTAAAAAGGAAAGACTGCCTTACAGAACAATTACACACCTATCTCCATTCCAAATACCTTTGCATAATTATTTGAAATTATCATACATGTCACGTTTCACACAATTTTACCTCTTGAGTGTAACAAATGCACATTGACTTGCGCATTGCACATTGCACATAGCACATTATGTTGCTGGTCCTCACAGAAGGTCTCACGTTTTCGAGAATAATAACACTTATGTTTTTATAAACCTACTGTAATATAAGCAAACGTGCTTATAAACGCAGTCTACCGACGGTAGCGGCAGTTCTGTGTATCGTACAGTTAGAACAACTGCCTATTGCTGTGCGGAACACAGTATAGTATATTTGATATTATGTAAAATAGAAAGCATAACACTGCTGATCCTTCCACATGTGTTCTTTGCCATGGTCCCTTATTGCACAAGCACTACTATTAGTTTACTTTAGATAAGTGTGTATCGAATTTAATGTAACATCACTACAGCTCTCACACAGTAAATATTTCAACAGCAGGCATACTTTTCCTGTTGCGTCCTTCAATATTTGCTGCATCAGAAGACTGACAATCAATCATCTTAGGTGTGAATAACACGTCCAGTTAATAATATTTGCCAGTTAACTTATGCATCCAACTAACGGATTTTCGAGTCTACCGATATAGTTGCGGTTTGCGACGTATTAGGCTTCCTCAGCGGTGTAAACGAGGTTTTAGCTGTACTGGAATGTTAGGCAGATTGACCAGTTTTAGGCGCATTCTTAATTTGTGAAAAGCGACTATTAGCTTCGTCACATTTGTCCGTCCGTATGTACTCATGGAACAAACTGTCTTCCACCGGACGGATTTTCATGGCATTTGATATTTGAGGATTTTTCGAAAATCTGTCGAGAAAATTCAAGTGTCATTAAAATTGGGCAAGAACAAAGGGTACTTTACATAAAGACCAATATACAAATTTCTATAATATATCGTTAATTTCTTCCTAGAATGAGAAATTTTTCAACAAAATTTGTGGAGAAAATCAAAACGCGTATTTTGTGATCAGTGACGTTTTGTCAAAAATCATAACCTTTATGGGATAATGTGGAAAAATATTGCAGGGGGGGCAGGCCAAATCTGACAACATGGAGCATGCGCATTGCATGCTGGATGTCTGAAGCTGCAAATATACACACAGGTTGAGTAGAATTTTCTGCTTTTCCACTACAACAATGGTGGCACAAAGGCGCCTCAATTTTATGGTACACTTACATTACCTGTCTTGAATTGTTTGTTGTAGAAGGATCACAGAACGTCGCGCCATGAAAACTTTATCGTCCTGTTATCTTTGCATTGTCTCTTACTGTAATTTGCACCATACTTGTATTTAGACAAAATACCGTTTCCCTCCATCCTTGTAGATTGTTTTCAGGACCGCTTAAAATGGCCGAAAGTGTAGTTATTACGAACTTGTAGATAATCCATTTCTGTGCGCCATACCTTTCAAATAAGAGAATTCCATGGAATTTCTGTATGTGTTGAAAAATCGTGATATAATTCTTGAAAATCACCTGAATTCATCCACTGTTATTTAATATCACATAGAAGTAAATTTTTATTTAAGAAAATTTGCTACTCTGTGAAAACAAGTCTTCCTGCTCCACCATTACCCAATTTAATAACACATACAACTGAGACAGAACCATACACAGGACATTTGTGCGTCTCTTATTGAGAAAATGTTGACTGGTTAGCAGAATGTGAAACAAAAAAAAAATTATTTTTGGTCTGTTCATTTTTTCTAACAAATACGAATTATATAATACACAGGGCTTCTCAGATTTAAATAACTTGTCAAGTGCGCAGCAAAAACACTAAAAACCACAAACTTATGTGAACGAATTTTAAGGTTAAAATTATTTGGAAACAACAACGGTTTGACCTGGTCCTCGAGGCTCAATGCAGAAAAGATGTCACCAGGCAAAGTGAACGAGTGAAGTAGAGGTGTAATATCACGTCAGTATATCGATGCAGTAACTAATACCAAATTTGTTGATACCGGTCGAATGAAATTTTTGAACATTCCTAATAAAAATAACCTAATTCTAACAGGCAGAACGCCCTTGTTTTTTGCTCAGCATACGCCACTGTAATAGTTAACTTTTAACATGGCAATGCAACGTTTTGTCTCCTGCACATGGTACTCTCCAACATTCATAATCTAGAGCGGACACAGACCGGACGGAATGACGCAATTCAGGAATGTGGCGTGACCAGATATGTCTTGTTTGGCAAGATGTTGACTGATCATGCTGAGATTCCTTGTCTTCTTTCTCTGTATCGATGGTAGCGTCTAATTTCCATTTTGAGAAGATCACGAAATATTAATTTAAAGATTCATTAGACGTGCAGTGGAGTTCATTTTCACTAGACAAAAGTGCACATTGTAATGGCATAACGACAGGTCTTGTTGGCAGTACAGAAAGAGTTATCTGTGGCATCAATAAATTACTTTCAGATACGTGAATGGATTCGAAAAACTTCTGGCGTCATGGAAGCAAGTGGTTAATTGATATTTCACCAAACTCACGTTCACTAGCCCGTCGAAATTCTGTAACTTGGGGGGCGGAAATTATTTGCGGATTAAAATAATATACGCTAATAGAATTTTAACAATATGGACGTTTCATTAAAGTGAAATAAGTAGTACGTAAAATCTAGCGAAATTCTGAAAGGGGGAGGAGGCTTTATGAAATCTTCTAGTGAGGGGAAAGGACAAAGCTTTGTGAGGACAAAGGAAACAGTGCATGAACAAATCTGATCTCGTTCAGAGGAAAAAAAATCGGTTGTGGAACAGTTGTTAAGAAACCGTGATAAACTGCTTAATGTTGTGGGATATAATTCTTTATTAAAATGTTGAATACGAGATGAGTTTTTGATTAGTGATTGTTCCAAATGTTTGTAATTAAACGTTACTTATTAATCACAGACATATTTTGATGACAAACTGTGCATTGTGGTGTCTGGACTACTTTAATTGTGCTCCAAAATCCACTTTGCGCATTAGTATGAAGATGATACCAATAGAGTGCTCTGCATGTGGCACTTGTAGTGTCACACCACTATGAGATCCTTTTTGGAGGGTAAATGAGCCCCATTTAATTGAATGCTCTGGAGTTTGATGATGCAATGGGTCTGTGAAAATTAACGGAACGTTTAGTGTGATTGTTTTGTACGCAGTAATTCATATAAAGAGCACATACAGTATTTAACGTAGACTGTGACATAATGCTTTGTGCCTTAAGCAAACCGGTAACTGTCTATGACTGTCAATTCATCTGCGTATTAAGAGTGACTGGTGCACAGATACTACTGCAACATGTTTCGGCTAATCAGTGTTCAGCCACATTCAGGCTGTGTTACAGAAGTACAAATACGTTAAGTGCATTTCAGTGAACAGGTTCGTGAAATACTAAAATTAAATTATCAGATTTATACATTGTCATCCAGTATGTCGTTTGTAACATTAACCAGTTAAATACTAAAGCTGTCACAATATCAGATATGTTAAACTGCAGTGCCACTGTCAAGTACGATAGCTGAACATGGCGACTTGGAGTTTTCCTTCCAGACCGATATAATATCTTCTTGTGCTTGCGATAATTTTGTGAAAGGGATCTGAATTTTGGCTTTTCTAGAAGGAAGTCTGTTTTTACGTGCGTGCCTATACGTACTCGCACGCACACACACATACACACACACATATGTATATTATAACTTCGTCTTTGTATTCCTGTTTTAGCAGTATTCTCTCACGAATGGAACCTGTTGTATATTGCATGAACGTTCGTCCGCTATTGGAATCTTTTCAGGTCTGTGGTGAGTCAGCCGTATTTATTGGTGATTATTGATGAATACCGGATGTATGAATGTCAGGTTTTGTAGAATAGAACGTTACGACATAAAATAATGTAAAATTATGTAGGATTTTGAATATATCAAAATTTACATACGATATGGAGTTCTGAGTCTATACTTAACAAACTGAACGTAGTCTAAATTAGTAATATTGAAGCTACGAACAGAAACGATTCACAGAGCTGTAAGTCTGTAACACATTGCTGTGAATACCTGCTAGCTACATGTAAGTTAGTGCAGTATTGGAAGAAGATTAAAAGTTCATTTCAGAAACTCCCGATTTAAATGTTATCACACTGTAGACGTTCTACAGTTGCAGTATTGTCGGTGCATATCGGAACGACAGACACTAACAGCCTGGCTGTATTGTGTAGTTTTATTCTAACGGCAGAACGTCTACAGTTGTCACAGCTGGCAATTTCTTCTTAGGTCACAGAGTAATTTTTCTCACGCTACAACGTTGGCTCAAACCGTAACTCTTTTGACATGCATTCGTGAATTTCACTGTTAGAATCCTGGCAGGGGCTGCAGATTTTTTCTGAGTTTATTGATTTTCCTCAGTATGGCCGTTCAAAATCCGAAGAGTAAATTAAGGTATTCCACTATCTTAGACATAGTTTATGATTATTCACCTTCGCAGGTCATTCGGAGCTGCAGTCTGAACTATTTTGGAGGTTGCTAATATTTGTTACCATTGACCTTCAGAATGTCTAAAAAATTTGTGAACAACCCTTATATACTCGTATTTTGTTATGTATGTGGAGAATTAATAGTGGAAGCTCAAAGACGTAGCCTTACGCCTTTTTTGAAAAAGACACATGAATTACACTGTTGCTGAAAATTTGGGGACCAAGACAAGCTTTGGGCCCCTCATATCTGTTGTGGTACATGTGCAGGTAAGATAAACAAGTGGCTGCACGGTTCACGGCCATCAATGCATTTTGCAATACCGATGGTATGGTGTGAGCAAAAAGATAATTTCATGGACTGTTATTTCTGTTTGACCAGTGTGAAAGACTTCTTTGCACAGTCGAAGCATGGTATGCAGTACCAGAATTTACCCTTGAGAATACGGCATGTCCCACATTACGGTTCCCCCATTCCAAAGACACCAAACGACTGGACCATTGATGGTGAAGTCTAGGAGAGCCTATCAGACAACAGGCACAGAGCTAGACCCATTACAGCTTGCCAGGATCCAAATTTCTTTCCTCTAATTGCAGCGTCACATCATCTTATCACACAAGAGCTTAATGATCTTTTTAGGGTTTCAAGCTTTCCCCATACACAGTCAGGGTTGTTGGCTTCATAGCTGCAAGGGTGTAACTGCTATAGAATGGTGTTAAATTCACTTCATTTAAGAGACGACAGCGTGATTTTGAAAAGTTTGTCTTGTCCTCAGAAGATGTTTTGTATTGTAATGATACAGAAAGCTTGTTTGGAGCATTTTGTCATGTTCGTAATCCAAAAGAACGGCGGCTTTTTATGGACTTACTGAAAGTCAGTTTGAAGGCAGTGCGTCTTCAAAAAGGCACCATTTATTCTTCTGTTCCAGGAACATACTCTGTTTACATAAAGGATCCTAATGAAGGTATGCGTACATTGCTCAACTACATTGACTATGAGAATTATAGGTAGAAAATATATGGAGATTTTAAGCTTCTGGGGCTGTTAATTGGTGTGCAGCAATGTTAAAATAAATACTGCTCTTTCTTATGTGAAGGGGCAGTGGTGACAAGAAATTGTTTGCTTGAAGACCGGCCTCTTCGACATATTTTCACTCCAGGAGAAATGAGCTTTTCTTGTGAACCATTAGTGAATCCTTAGGATCTATATCTCCTGCTCTGCACATTAACCTGGGGTTGATGGAGATCAATGCTAAAGTTCTGGAGAGGGATAATCAAGATTTCGCTTATATGAGAATCAAGTTCCCCAAATTGAATGAGGTAAAAATGAAAGAGTGAATTCTTATTGGCCTAGAGATATGAGAGGTTATAGAGGATCGGGAGTTTAACAGCACTTTGAGCGATACTGAAAACGCAGTGTGGAATGCTTTCAAGGCAGTGTGCACTAAACTCCTTGGGAAATACAAAGCTGAAAACTGTAGAGAATTTTTCAGTGAAATTTTAAAATATTTCAAGACTGTGAAGTGGAACATGTCACTGAAGCCACATTTCCTCGATTCTCATCTGGAATTTTCCCCTCAAAACTTGGGAAATATTAGCGATGAACACGGTGATAGATTTCGCCGAGACATTGCCATCATGGAAAAAAGGTTCGTAGGAAGATGGTTTCACTGTTGGTGAAGGTTATGTTTGTATTATTTATGACTCTGGGGTGAAAAGTATCTTTCTCGTGGTGTTACTGTTTGTTCTCGAATTAATTTGTTTAGTTTGTTGCCTACATTCATGTATTAGGCTTGTATTTTTTTCGTAATTTTTCTTCAATTGTATGTTGAATATACGGCCATGTGTTACTCCAAGTATTAGCTACGTTTAGGTGCAGATGGTATATTTGTTGGTTTAAGTGTTGTTTCTTGATGTACAAGTATTTGATTTCATCTTTGATTCTTATGTAGGGCACTTTACCTTGGGTGTGTTTGAAGGTGGGGAATATTTGGGGCTTTTATATTGGCGTAGGTGGGAATGAATTGTTTTCCAAAGTATTGTTGGATTAAATAAATATTTGCAATGTAATTGTTTATTTTCCCTTTCAGGTTCTCGTATTTATGGATGTAGCCTCGACTGGTGTTTATAACTCTCAGGTGAGACATACCCGTTGTGTTAATAGGATCACAAGTATCGATAAAATGTAGTCAAACACAACTATAATTATTTGTATTGCTAAGAGGTGTTTCTACAGGCCTGGTCTTAATAACGACATGTTTTGGCCGGCATATCGGCCATCATCAGGTTGTACATTCTTTATCTTTAAAGCACACTCTACAATATACATTGGTTTTTTTTTGTCAACGAGATCTCTTGCACATCTGTAAAATTTGCATTTTAAATAAATACTGATTGAATATCTGAAGATATATAAGACACAATGAACAAAAAAGAGCCTTTCGGAACAATAGTCAGTCCTCAAAATTTGTTCAGCACCTAAATGAACACATGCATTCCTTCGGAACCATCAACAACACCATGCAAGTTTTGCATTTCCAGAGAAATTGCTCTCACCACAATACAATAGAACGCTTTTATATCCATGTAGAAGCTACTTCTAACAACCGTCTTATTGACAGCCATACGATATTTCCTAATAGAATCTTTGATACCATTCTAAAAATCCACCGCCCATAATTTACCCTTCCCTTCCCCATCCCCCCTTACCACATTCCCCTCTCGATCAATACCCCATCAGTTCAACGCACGACACAACATCCGTACAACGATACCAGTCTTCCTCAAGAAATCAACGCAGACTCACACCATCGCCCTCTAATTACAGCATGAAATAATTCAACAAATTTCAAGTAATTATTTTAAATCTTGATTTCTACAAGTCAAACTACACTTACAAAGATTCAGAAACACCGTCATATCAGCAAAGATAACCATGCCATTCAGCATCTCTCCAACACGTAAGTAATATTCAATAACATGAATGGCATAATCCTCGTAAACTCAGATCCAGCTTAACACGCTATTTGATTCACAGACAAAAAAAAAACAGAACAAAACAACTAAAGTGAATCTTCACTCAGTATTACCATACGGCCGAAATAGATATTCTAATTGCAATACAATATTCAAACCTGGACTTTCCAACTACACAACGAAATATTTTCAACCACCTGCGACTGTTGAGCTCCACCACAACTGTTGGAGATCGACATCTACGTAACATCTGCCAATCTCAGAATAATTTTTAATTCTACTGTTAATGCATTTATTTTAAATAAAAAATTTTACAGATGTGTACAAGATCTCGTTGACAAAAACAAAAACCACTGTATGTTGTATAGTTTTCTTTAAAAATAAGAGAATGTACAACCTGATGATGGCCGATATAGCGGGCGAAACATGTTGTTGTTAAGACGAGCTATGTAGAAACATCTCTTAGCAATACAAATATTAATATTTGTGTGGACTACATTTTATCCATGTCTCACTTGAAAGTTTTTCCTTTCCCTTTCCTTCCCCGAAATCCTTACCTTGGTGTGCCATGAGTTAGTGTGTGGACTGTCTGGGCTAAGACGAACATCCGCTACCGAGCGTCATATCTAGGAATGCACTGTCACAGTATCGCCCTGCTAACACCCTAGTGTTAGTGTGTCTGGCGCCTGATACAACAGACTGTGCTTGTGGGGTACAAGCTTAAGAATGTCACCAGTTGGGAGTTGCGTTTACCGTGACGGTGTGAAGTGGGGAAGTGAGATGTCGACCCAGCGATCATTTGGGGGGGGGTGTGTGCGGTGTTAGTGGCTGAAATTCTTCCATGCGAATTATGAAAGGGCCAATTTATGTCACTGAACTGTACTTCATGAAATTGCATAAGTTTTGTGGGTGTAAAGTTTCACTGTCCTTGGACTCCTGAATAAGAGAAAATTGCCTACTCTGATTTGCCCTTAGCCCTAATTAGATGTCAAACAAATGTATGCATCTGGTCATTGGAGGGAATTTGCATGTGGTCGTATAGCCAGTCTGAACAATATGTTGACCGGCTGAATATGACTGCATCTACCGAAAATAAACTTTGTGCCTCTAGTCCGGTAGGCCAGTACACAACTGACTAAGGTACACTATTACAGATCCAGGTTATCTTGGACGGTATACAGACCATGCTACAGGAGGGACACTAGGGGAATCTTTCGATTTGTGGCAGGCAAGAGATTATTCGCTTCTTCAACTCGTCCAGATCGGCTCTAGGTATCACACAGCCTCACATTCTTCGCGGTTAAAGCAACCGATGCCTCAAATTGACCACTCATTTACATTTTGTGCTTAGGTAAGTAATGGCTAGAGCTATAGATGCGAGCAGAAATAAGGAACTTGTATCTTTAATTGCACAGTTCACAATATTTTATTGAAATTAAAATCAGACGACGCAATATTCTACTCTACAGTTTATGACTTACTGTTGCGTAGTTACACCTTCTTTTACATTTCGTAACATAATGGGGATATAATTCCATTTTCCTGATTCAAAGGTTCAGTACGTTCTCTGGTATTCACAACCCCATAAAAAATATTGGCGTCTCTGAACCCTTGCTCCAGCAGGTAAGAGGGAGGTATTTCTTCTGCATTCCTAGCATCACTCTCCTCACATTTCACCCAGAAGCACCAAGAATACTTTACCAGTTGCTGTACGACTGATGGCCCAGTCAATGACTGTCTTGCGTACAATAACACTTGAATACATTGAGGCATCGCGTTTATCCACCAACGTGCTGATATTATGAAAAGAGAAAGTCACTATTTTCTTGCAACAGCAGCGTCTACCAATGGAGCCCATTTTGTGTTCGCAAGGATACCGGCTAGATACTGGAACAGTAAATTCTAGGTTTGCCTGCAATATCGTCTATGATTTTGCCACTATAAGACTCGTCGCCTACCCTGTCCCTAATGAAAGTCAGTTCAGTTTTCTTACAATTCAACCCCACAGCAGCTGCTCCACACCCTGTTCCCTGTTTGTCTTGCATACTCCAGTGGAGTCCAGGATAGCACTTTGTCCTTGGTGTCTACAGTAGCTCCGCCCTCCAGCAGGATTTTAGTGATTTCCGCGCATACAAGATCACCAGGTCCTTGTGCTGCAATAAGGTGCATCGCAGTCCTGCCACCACTGTCCACAGCATTGAAGTCAGACTTTTCATCCAATAGAGTCTGAACAAGTTCGGTGTCCCAGTCTAACACCGCACAGTGCACTGGACACCCTTTTGCCAGTATCCTGTCGAAAACATTCCTTACGATCCCATACGAACGGTCGAAAAGAACGTGTACCAGGACGCTTCTGTTTAACTCGAAATTTTTGCTGAACCAGTGTGCTGTGAAATAGTCGGCGATTGTTCGATGCACGAAATGCGGCCTGTCCTCCACCACATTCATCACAATACCTATTTTGTCCTTTCCTTTCTTGACTCTTTTTACGAAGGGCTGTATTGTTGATTCTATATTCACGTCTCTTAATCGATTTAGCAAAGAAGGCAGTGTGACTAACAGACTACATTTCTCGAGATTTCCCAGCGTCAAAATCTTCAAATTTTTGTTGTCATCTTGAACGCTAGCATTCGATAAGTCTTCCCTCTTCTTGTCCGTTCCGTAAGTATGTAACATACTTTTAACAATTTTGTCACCTAATTCCAAAAAGTTGAGATTCCGTGGCAGACTGTCCCTATTTTCATCTAAAGATTTTTGTAAGCAAACTTTATAAGCACTGACAATTTGCGTGAAATAAAATGGAGAGCCAGTGAATTTTCTCTTGTAGACTGAACAATTTGCCTGCGAAAGAATAGGCTTGACATACATGTTTAGAAATACTTTTTTCTCGATATTTGCTGTGTCTTTCCAGATATCCCAAAACATCTCTTCCTGAGATTCACATGATAGTTTTTTCATACTAAAGGCGATAACAGACAACACATTTTCCAGTCTCTCTTTCTGCACAGGACGTGACGTAACCCAGACTCTCCCCACTTTAGCCTTCATGAGTTTAGACAGAATGACAGCAGCTTTCTCCGCATGGGTTGGACTGATTTCATCAAACCCGTCCATGAAGACTGTTACATTTCCACTGTACTGTAGTGCCTGTTTGAGCAGAATCCTCTCAATGTCTGTATATTTTGATTCAGATAATGCAGTGCTACAGAGGAATTCAACAAGGGAATCGAAATTGAATGTTGCTGTATTGATTTTCTGTAATTTTCTAGTGTGATCATTCCAGTTGATACGTACAACCCATGATGTACGATCGCGTTCTTTTGTGTTCCACGCCACTTGTGTTGTAGTGCTTGATTTTCCCATACCCGGCTCAGCGACCACTAACACTCTCTGCTCATCCAATTCCCAGATGGAATCCTCTTTAACCTCAAAACTCTCACGCTCCTTAAATTCTTTTACACTCTCTTTGACTGTACCATTATTTTTAGCGTCGATGCAAATCAGTAGATTCTCAATGTTTCCACGTGTCTTTTTCCACAACAATTTTCCGTCTTTGTACTTCAACCAATGCAGTGTCTTTTCGCTGTTATTCTCGCAGAGCTTCGAAAAAGAAAACTTCAGATTTCTGCCTTGTAGTACAATAAATCTCTTTCCCGACACGTTGTTGTTGTGTGTCGAATTTTCAGTTACAGAATCTTCGTCAAAACGGAAGTACCCAACTCTCTCCTCTGAAGGTACAATGTCAATAAGATGAATTTTTTCTATTCCACTCACTGCAAATACATCAGGAAAAGTATCTCGCCTCTTTAGGATATCAAAGGAGAACCATATCTTTTTTTTTAATACCCTGGATATATAACACTCTGGTTCTCGTTGCAGGCAAGTCCCCATATTGACGGTAGTTCCTTCTGTTACCAGGTCTGTGACCAGTTCCGGTCCCAAAACATGCTGCACATTACCGTGTCGCTCTAACACACTTCCCATTGTCACTTCACATCCTTGAAAGTTTATCGTCTTGCCGAGCACTATTGCCTGTGACTTTTTTGACAGCTGCTCAAAATGAAACTTGTGTTCTATTAGAATAAAATCTGTTATCTTCGGAATCGAACATGCTGTAAGAATTATTACACGTTTGCTCGAAGGGGCACATGTAATATTTCCAGAAATTTCAAGGCATATGTCTGAAATGTCACTTTGCCGAATTGCTGAATCACAGAACACAGTAAGCCACTCCCATTGACCTCCAAGCCACGCATGCAGCAGCATGTTTTTGTTACTCTGCAGTGATTCGAAAGTGACGAAGATGCCTTTTGATTTTGACACACACTTCATCAGAAGTATACTGCAGAGTGTGAGTGCATCTGACGTCAAGTGAACAGCACGACTGTTGGATATATTGGTACGAAGGATTGAGACTTCTTTGTCGGAACACGTAATATTTGTCTTGAGAAGATTTTCCGTGTAGATTTGATACAAACAATTAATACTAGGAGTAAAATACTCCGTCTTGGCTCTCTGCAACCATTGTTTTAGCATTTTCGGCGTCATAACTTCTGGTGTCTTCTTCCTCCACCAAATCTCTATCAGCGTTTTGAAATGATGTAACATTGTATTGTACCCTACTCTGTTACCATGAAATGTATCATTATCTCTTATTTCCTTAATAATTAAAGTGTCAATTTCCCGATGGCCTTTCTGACCTGTGGCCATTATCAACTTATTGAGAAAATCACTAACCATGTGTTGTTTGCTTTCCTCCACTAAATTCCTTAGGAGTGTATATATGTCACAATTCTTGTTCTCGTCTGGAGTGAATATGAACACTTTACTTTCGCACGTTTTAAAGAAGATGTCTACTTCCACCTCTTTCTGTTTATGCTCTGACAATTCTGCTACTAGATCTCTGTTCGTGTAAATTATTAACTCCGACTTACAAGTTTTAGCGTCTTGGAAGAACGCGAGATTTTTGCAGTAGGATTTGAAACATTTTTTCAGAAGTTCTTTCAGTTCAGCTTCTTCCAGGCATTTACCCACATCAGTGTGTTTCAGCTGCAGGAAGTACCGCCGATCACCTGCTTTATACATGATGTCATCAAAGTTGCCAGCACCTTGGATGTTGCAGGAGAGTTCAAAATCTTCACCCCTATTCAGCCCCCGTAGACCAATGAGGGCCGCCATTTTGATCTCGAATTGGAACCCCGCTTCACCTGTACCTGCCCTTAAGGATTGCGGTTGTGTATTGCTGTTTTGCTCCACGAAGCTCGCCATATTCACTGTCGGCTCCTCTTCTCCATCAAGTGTCTGCAAGGAACATCAATATGTCGGTCGGAATGACATGACGACATGGATAGTAACGGTAGAAGTGAGATTCAGAATTTCAATGTAGGCATCTTGTGATTTTCTGTGCTTGTTCAAGACCTGTTCAGTGCTACTACTCATGGTGCATGGAAACCATAGAATATTAGATTATAGGGATACTAAACACCTTCATTGGGGCGACAAATTTAAGCTTTTTGCCGAAATTTAAATTGTATTAAACTAAATGGTTTCTCCAGGACAAAGAGCTGTTAGCAGGTTATGAGTGACAGTAGGTTCAGCAAAGTGCAGTGTAGCATGCAGCGACAATATAAATAAAAATTAACAAGAGAGGCAATGTACATATGACGTAAAAATGACCCGCGTTCTTGCAACTATTGTTGTAGTGGGAAAGCAATGAATATTACATATTGTGAGTGTGTGTGTAGCCTTAGTTATCCAACATGAAATTCGCATGCGCCATATTGTCATCTGCGGCCTGTCCGGCTGTACAATATTTCTCCACATTATCTGATAAACGGCACGATTTTCGAAAAACGTTATTGAACATGAAATGTGTGTTTTGATTTTCTCTACAAGCTTTGTCCAAAGTATTTCTTATTGTAAGAAGAAATGAGCGAAGTGTGATCAGGTATGTACATTGACCTTCATGTAAATTGCCCATTATTTTTATCCGACCGTAATGAAACCTGAATTTCGTCAAGAGTTTTTCGAAAAATATTGAAATACTAATTTTCAAGAAAATCCGTCCAGTGGTAGCCGAGTTGTTCCATGCGAACAGACATGACTAATCTAACCATCTTTTTTTCGAAAAATTTCGAACGCGCCTAAAAATAAACATAGAAGTTCAATATAGTTACAGATCCGATTATTACCATCGCAGTCAAAGCTAATGAAAGCTGACATTACATCCTATCGCATACCATTCTCCCGTCTGACGAGGGTATATGACACATGAACTCATTAAATTTACGGGATTTTCTCATCGTACGTATTTAAATTCAACGCACTACTTTTCGGGAACAGGTTCGGTCCTGTTCTTCTAGCTTGCTTCTTCCGAATCAGATGTTACTTTACAATAACTACTGGCATTCTGGTTAAACACTGACTAGAGCCACGTTAGTGATTGCATCATGTTCCAGTTGCAGTTTACAAAATATTGTTAAGCAAATCGCACAGAACATCAGATACACGAAATACGTCACGGTCACTCTAGGTATTTTCTCCATCTAAACAATGACAAAGAGAAAACCTAACCTTAAAACAGCAACTTGGTCCTTACCCATACAACCACTAAACTTAACTTTGGGTACCTCATCGATTCACCTTGTAAATTAGTTTTATTCTCGGTTTCTGTATGTTGGTACCAATGACTTTGACCATCATCGTATATGACGACAGTTTTGTAACGTGCAGCTGTAGGGAACTTAGACAGAGAGGCATGTACAGTGATAGCAGTTGCGTGCACTCTTTGGTTTATTTGAAGACATAATGTTACCAGGATCGTAATGTTGGAAGAAAACTAACACGTCTGAGAGTTATAATTCGCGTAATTATTAGACGGCAGTGCGCAATCCACCACGAGTACCTTGTACTTGTTCATTTTTAGTTTGTGGCTTAGAAAATGCAAATACAATGAAGTGTATTATTGTGGGGTGTGAATGACAGTAGAGCTCTTTTTGTCCCTTTCAGGTATGTAAATGTAATGTAGCGAATTTTAGAACGTCATTAATTCGTAATAAATTGAAATAGGGTTAAAAGTGGTTTTTCAGGACCTAGTAATGAAGCATTCCATCGGATTTTGTTATACACCAATAGGGGTGTTGTGTGAAGGCAGGCAAATATGTCGTGTAATAATATGAATAGTTAGGAAAAACCAGACAGTCTGAAAAATTTGAAGTCACCTATGGGTAGGGTCCTTGAGAAACCAGAAATACTTGAGGCAATGGCAAATAGTATAAACTGGAACAAATTTTGGTAAAATCATCCCGTTGTGTTACACAATGGCTATCAATTACAACCGCACAAAACACAACACCAGAACACTATGTGTTCAATTTATTATCATCCACTAAAAGTGTCTCTCAGTTTTCGTGAGCATCATCGGGCAGTCAACATACAAGCACGAAAAAAACTATACAGAAGGCCTCCAATTAACAAATTAATTACTAAAATATTAAATTTTACCCCAGAAAGGGGAGTAATGGAATTATATAAAGTATAATACATAATAAACCCGTCTTATGAAATTGGAAACTCAAGAAAAACCTGGAACACGTTTTGGGTGTAAATGCCTCAGGAAAATTCCAGTTGATTCATTCGTAGTGATACTTCTTCTGAATGCGACTCTGATACTACCACGTATTCAGATAACCTGAAGAACACTGTGGAAGTGATTCCACTTGTTGCTGGCGCTCTGCTGACAGCAGTGTAGTCAGGCAGTAAGGTATTTCAGATAAAATTCACAGACGTTTGTTCCTGCTAGGAAATCATACAGAGATGGTGGCACGAACCACGAATTTCACTCTGTTTCAAAATTTCAGATAGTAAATAAGACATAAATAAAATTATATAGCATTTTGTTCTATTAATCACGGCGTAACGCTAACCACTTCACTAAACCCAAGTCTCCGGAGTAAAGTAGGCACTCGAAATAATTTAGTTAGTTCCATCTCACGGGAGTAATGTTAATTTTTCAATTAGATAAATTGGCGAGATGGTGGCACCCTATCAAGTTTCAGTTTCTGGTACTCTAACCGACAAAGGTTGCTTCACCCCTACTAACATATGGAGGTCCTTCTTCATGGGAAAATTGTTGGCAGCGTCTGGAATATTGTATTGCGAATTTTACCCCATAACACTTTATTTATATGACGAATATCATTTGTCATTTCTTGTCGGCTAGCTTATCCCATATAAATGGGACTGTTCTACAACGCGCTGTTCTCACTCTATGGCAGTGAGTTTATGTCTGCAGTCGTCATAAGGTTGTCAGTGTTTATAGGAATTCCATTGGAATATCGCGTGTTTGTTTGTGCCAAAATGCTAAACACATTTCCTACAAACTGGGAACTTTGTTAACCGATACATTCATTGGTGACATGATGGAAAAAGAGACCGTAAATTTGGTCTGTTTAGTCATTCAGTTTGGTTAGGTTTCAGTGTATATATGAATATCCAGAGGAATAGTAACTGATGTGCAGAAAATATCATTTTTATCCACGAAGTGACATTAAATGACATGAAGTTTGGCTTATGTGGTGCTGTGATTGCTACTCGATTATTGGGGCTGTTTTTTTTTTGAGATCATAAATTCACTTTAATATATTATACACATTCAAACTGCGTTGTTAACTTCGTCTCCAATTACAACTAAACCCATACCTTTTCCAGCAACACAATACAAAAATTTCAAGACGTCAAGATAGTGTTTTGGTGGCAGTATTCTAAACAGAGAACTGTAGGCGTCTCGTTCTCCAGATCTGTGTGTTTTCCATTTCCAGGTGTGAAGAATGTTAAAGGATAAATTGTGTGGTGCGCAGTAATAATCCTCGTTCAGAAGACAGTCTAAAAATTGTTAACGTCTTAGTGTGTTTACTGCCACCAGCAGAACTGCCACGTGGATTGAACGACATGTTTGTTACACGTGGCGTGCCTACGAGCCAGAAGAAGCAATTTCCAACACTTAATTTAATTACTGTGAATGAAGTCCTAACATTTACTTCAGTAAACTGAACAGCAGCATTTTTACTCTGACTCGCGACAAATGGGAACAGAGGCAATCGCTACGCTATGAGCCGCCTGAGGAGAAGGTCTGAGAAGTTGTAAATAATATTTGTCAGATAAAATAATTTGTAATGTGGTCTTGCGATAGTAAGTGTAACAAAATGATTACTGCGAGACATCAGGGTTTTGGCATGTTGATGAAAACCACGTGTCCTTGTGACGTAATATTTGATATTCGGGTGGTGACCTGTCACAGCAACGACTATAACGTTATGAAAGACATCATAACTTTAGGAACTAGTCCTTTGGTCCTTAACCGACGCCAAAGAGTGGATATCTTTAATAACACTGCATGACAAAATAATTTGTATGTTTTGTCACAAGAACGAATTTAGTTGAATCAAAAATAATTTTTCACTCTGAATTCAAATAAGATGCTAGTTTTTTCTCTCAGGCAAGTTTTCTTAAGTGACATGCGGTTGAAATTTGAAGAAACTCTGTATGTACACTACATTACAGAGAGATATGTACTCTCCTATGGTGCTGCAGCCCAACGTGGAACATGGCCTCCTCATTTACGAGGTTTCTAGATCACACACAACGACACACCACGTTCGGTAGGACTCCTCTGGACGAGGGATCAGCTCGTCGTAGAGACCTCTACCTTACAACACAACGCTCACAGCAGACAAACATCCATTCCCACTGAGAGATTTTTTTTGTAAAAACATTTCTTTATTTCCCATTCGTTATTGTACATAAGTGGCAAACTCCTGCCGGCTGTGAGAACAAAGAATTCAAGAGAAGTTAAGACGATCTGGTCTGTGGCTCCGAACCCACGATCTCAGCAAGCGATCGGCCGTAGACCCACGCCTTAGACCGCACGGCCACTGGGACCGGCACAGAGAGTACAGGCCTATACATTACCTAAAGAATATTAGTGGATCACTTTTTTGCTAAATTCTGCCCTTGGAACTTCCTTATGGGTGCCCAGCAGTAATCAGCCAGCATAATGGGACTCTACTTGCCTTCGTAACGCATCCTCGTGGTGGAGATATTGTGGTGAAATCGCTTTTCATGCTTATCGCTCACTGCCCCGAGATTTTCTGGGAAGAATTCTAAGTGTAAGTCTACGAAACGCACAATTAAAGACACATTACACCCCACAGCTTTGTGGAAATTTACAAGATCAGCCGCCCTATCACGACTGATATCTGCCTAATGATTTCCCAAAATATTGGTAGTGATGTTTTTGAATGATTTTCATGCTACTTTTCCCACTGCACTCAGATAGTCTCCAAATTTTACGTCTTGAATTAACTATCTTATTTGAGGCCCAACAACTACACTTTGTTTGATATTAGCATCATTTATCCTGCGTGACATCTTCTTCAAAACCTAAGACCGGCGTTATTTTGATCCAGTAGTTTGGAGAAATTTTTTGAATTCAAGTTTGATGTGCAGCACAGGTAATTAACTTTTTCACGGTTAATGGAGTACTAACTACATTTTTCTGTCATGGAATGAGCGATTAACCACCAGCATTGCAATGTTCCTCAAACAGAGGTTACTGACATTTTCGTGTCCCAAAGTGTCAGTACATATCGGAACTTGTAAATTCAGACTGTCTGTGATTGGGCTCACATTCCTACTGTATTTGTTATGAGTTTTCATGCCTACATTATGTGTAAAGGCATGAATGCCTAACCTGGACTTAAACAGTGTTGCAATTTGAAGAAAGCCTGTCACGCAACACGCACTGCAACAAAGTGCCACGCCTATTGATATGATAAAAGTTTATGTCTCCAATATGTGCTGTCATCAAACTTCTTATTCGCTGTGAGGCCTGTCGTGTTGTCTGTTAGTTCTATCCAGGGCAGTTTTCGGGCAGAACCTTAATTTCTACAACGACAATTTCCCCGTAATCCTTCCTTGCAGATTCGCAAATCCTGCCATTTTTAATTCAACACGATATAACTTTTGTAGCTGAAATATCGTGTTTTAACTTTCCCCATTCCCTAAAGAACCCTACTGTTATACTTAAGGTGTTTCACTTTCTCCCTGCCACTCCTAGGTTTGCACAGCGGCCACTCAGTGTGTTACGTTCTTTTCCTGTCGACATGTACCAAGCCTAAGGAAGTGGCTAACTGACCGTGTACATAAGCGACGTAAATAGACGTCTACATAAGTGACCACCTATACAGATAAATAAACTATTTGGCAGGTCATATATTGTTAAACAGTAGTAAAATGAAAAGAAGACGGACTTTTCTGAGATATTACGCCATACTGAAGGGTAAATAATTGCCGATGATTCGGAGGAGTGTTTTGTTTCCATCATCAGGATAAAGCAGTCCGACTAAAGGTATATCCGACTGCAGCTGCCATAATAATTTTTGGCTCCACAAAGTGTTCAATTGGAAGGCCAGCACCCTGTCGCTTGCAGGTGCAGCGGCAGTGTTAAGCTTTGTCTTCTGCTTCGAGGAGGTACACAAAAATTACGCGTCCTGAAACTATGCAAGTCCCGAACCGGAAGTGACGTGACGTACTGTTGCCATCATAATTCGAGTCTTTCGTAGTTTCTGTATATTTGTGCATTCGTAGCTTTTCTCTGTCTTCCATTCACGCCTCATATGTATTAACCAAAGACATCAATACTTTTGCGTAATTTTACCTTAAAATGTTAATTAATGTTCATTAATTTTCCGTGTTGTGTGGCTAACTAGCCCTGCTTTCAAGGTCTGATAATACGAACAGTGCAGATCATTACCTTTTTCATTTACAGCCAAGTAGGTTAAGGCACGATACCAGTAATCTTTGGAGACCAAATATATTGTTTCAAGTCCCAGGATCGGCAATTGTTTTCTTTTTGAATACGTTGATTTTTCACAAACCCGAAGGGGCATCACTATTTCTGGGAGGGAGGAATGGCCAGGTTTCCTGCAATGTCATCTCCACCTCAATCCATATATTCTCGATAGGTTTCATATTAGGCACTCGTGGGGCCGGTGTTTGAATTTGACGTCATCCTGCAGCGATAACCATTCTTGAACCACAAGAGAATTGTTCCTTTCTCATATTTTCCAAACTGTATGAACGAACGTCATGTCTCTTGACTTATTACTGCCCGGAAGCAACAAAGATTTTTACATGTCTCTTCTAGGTGTCATTCGAACGTGTACCTTTTAGATCAGAATACCAGTAAACATGAAATTAAGGAAAAATAACAAAAATATCTACGTCACTCTCATGTCTAGCTTTGTCACTGGAGCACAGATAACCTTGGGACGTATAATTACATAACAAATATGTTACTGCACAGTTTAATTTAGTGTTTTTGAGAATACAGAAGATTTTCAAGAAATCTGATATGAGCATTTTCCGAAAGTCAGTCGAGAAAATTCAAGTCTCATTAAAATCTGACAATAATAACGGGTACTTGACATGAAGACTGTATACATTTATGATAATATCCCCCTCTATTCTCTTTAGAATGAGAAATGTTTCATACAGAAGTTGCAGACAAAATTAAAACACACATTTTATGTTCAATAATCTTTTCCAGAAAGTCGTGGCGTTTATAAGATAATTTGCATCAAGTCCTGCTC
>Ga0209629_10000399_pt1 | contig 23262 bp, 19 predicted proteins | sample TergutCu122P5_FD_187286 | JGI IMG/M metagenome (GOLD analysis project Ga0209629, IMG submission 187286) | Cubitermes ugandensis P5 segment gut microbial communities from Kakamega Forest, Kenya - Cu122 P5 (SPAdes) (version 2) | ecosystem: Host-associated > Arthropoda: Insects > Digestive system...
TTCGACTCAAGGTTAGCTGACGTGGGGAGCCCCTTAGTTCGGCAACTCGGCAGATATTTACTCTGGCCGAGGGTTGGCCCCGTCGCCCGAAGTGTAAACTGAGAGCGACGGGTGCCAGCAGACCAGTCGAGGCCACCGCTAGCCGGTGGCCAAGTCGACCAAAAGAATCGTGCTCGGCAGTGATTAGCCAAGAACTTTTCGGCTGCCCTGACTGAGGTTTTACCGTGATTTTCCTCAGTTGTAAGGTAAATGCCAGGGCATAATTTGATGCAAAGACGGTGCACGGCCCGCACTCCCACCCCTAGGCGTGGAGGCCTCACCTAAGCGCCTGAATTTTCACTTAGATCGCCAGTCTGGTTTCGAACACCAGACAGCCAACCAACGAAATTAGGAACTTTCCCCCAACTACGTACAGTGCCTCATAAGCACTAAGCTTTTGTTTAATTAGTCAAGGCCCTCAGCCTGACTCGATACCGATAGCGTTAGCATATCCCCCACTTAGAGTAATGGTGTGTGTCCGAGTCCAGCAATGCGCTCAAGCGCAAGAATGGCTAACAGACAGAGGGATGTCGACTTGCGCGAAGCGCAAGTCGACATCCCTCATTTAGAACTTTGGCTTGGCTTGGCTTGGCTGCTACGTTACGGTTTCTATGTAGTTACCTTGTATCTGAAGAAGATGTCATCAGCAGTTGGACATTTTGAATTTTGCGAAATTCCTTTGCATAAAAAGCACTGTCTCTTTCACAACGCATAATAATAGTGGTCCGAGGAATTCTGAGCCAGTTTCATGGGATCGCACCATCTCAATCGGCTTCTGAATATCTATCTCATAATTCGCGCATTCCAATTGCAAAATACCGCCATGTTTAATCAGTCAGTACTGCTGTGTGTCTGCTCCCCTCACGTGTCTTCATAGCGTGGACAAGAACAACTTCAGGTTTCAAAATTGCATTACAGTCTCTCAGTCCTTCAAATGACTCCATTCAAACAAATAATTTATTAAAATGATGTACGCATTTCTTTTTTCCAGCGACATGATCTTTGCCATTTTCTTCCCTACTTTTTTCACTCCTCGGCAATGAATTGTTGCAAATAATACTACAGCACTATGTTTGTCACACAAATTAACTGAACCAGTCCTACCAAAACGTATCATAAAATAAAAAATTTGGTTACGATCGAACAACAGACAACTCGGTGGTAAATTGCGAATATTTATCAGAGGATGAATGTAACGAAGCACTACATTTCCCACTTTTTTAACACTGCAAGGATTACAAAAAAAAATCGTAGTTATATTATACCGTGCATTACGAAATTAATATATGCGTTTCAGTTGAAAATATTTCAATTAGGACTTGTTATCGAATAACGAAATTTATGGGGTCTGCTCTTACGGGCTTCATCAGGCTTGCGACAAAAGACTGTTACCTTCGTTATGTCTGTCTGTTGCTCCACATGGAACAACTTGGATCCCATTGAACGGATTTTAATTAACATTGACCTGATAATTTAATGAAAATTCGAGTTAATGTAAGGAAAACAGGGCAAATCTAGTTACGAATTTAATATCATTATTGATATGGTCTGAATTTCCCGTATGAAAACGTGAATAAGAAGACAAAATTGAGATGAATCCTAAACATACAGTATGTGAGGGGAATGTGAATTGGATTAACTTGGCTCAGAATCGGATCAATTGGCACCGGTATGTCGACTTATTATTCCACCTTAAATGTTCATACAAGGTGCTCCTGGGTAGGTGAGCGAATTTCAGCTGTTCAGAAATACCTTGTACGTACATATACTGATGTAGTTCATTTCGTGCATATCCAAATGTGAGACACACATAACAATATGCAGCCTACAAATCTTGATTCAGCTGCTTTTGAAAAGTGCTCATTCCTAATCAGAGTTGGTTCATAACACGGCATAATAAAGTAAAAAATGACCTTTGTGAGAACGACTCCAGTGTACTGTGATAGATGGCTCTGTTGTGGGTGAGTGGTGGCTGATCTTTCAAGGATCATAGCATTGTACCTATTCTGCTGAGGATATTGAAGTGAATATGGCGAATGAAGGCAATAAGCCCCACCAAAATGGCGAGCACTACACACACAGCTGTACGGCGTCACATCACAGAAGATCAGGATCTTCAGCAACACCGCTGTCACAATATTACATATCTCAAATTCAGGTGCCTCCGTTCCCATTCCTATAATCAGGCGACTTGCATGTGGTGTTATCTCTTGTTCACGCTGAGTTCAGTTTATATCAGCAGTCTTGTTTCAGTTAGCTGCGCTACAGAGCCATCTACATACCACAGTACTTTCAGTTACTCTGAGATTAATTTCTCATTTTGATGTCTAATGCATCCTCAGCAGTTTTCTGTAACACACGACGTATCTTATCTGCATTTATCTTTAAGAACTTTCGATATTCTCCGGTCTGTTCCATTCGGCCAATAAACGTAGTTACCTATAATATCCATTTTGTATCGCTTGAAACACACCAACTGGTTTGAACTTTAAACAAGGTGTTTTCGTGATTCAAATTAACCTAAACTTAAGCCCTTAAAAAATAATATTACATATGTCATTAAAACCCTGTGACAAATATGTAACATTTAATAAAACCAACCAATAATCCGTCAACATGTCATACATTCTAATGTCTAAATTACTGTGGTTACACATGTAGCCTTCTTCTTGCTGAACATAAAGAATTATGTGTAGATACACAACTGAGAAATAACTAACAAATCTCGAACAACTACCAATAATTCATGCACAAAATTAGTGCAAATTTTGTAACGTAAATTAAAGTGTATTATACCTAATCAAAATGTCTCAATTGGTTTCCTTTTCATTTGGCATTATAATCCTCTGGTATCATCATATGCTCTTTCCTCACAGCCATGAGTGAGTGTCGTTCTGTGGAATGTCCCATGTGAAAAGAATGCTCGATTTACAGGTGATACTGATAATGAAATATGAAAACTTTTGGTTCCTCATTACGTACCTAATTTAAGACAAGTGTTTAAGTCGGAGCGATTCTGGTGCATTATCTTCCTGTTGAATAATCATCCAAGAAATTGTAGTACTTTATTTTTGTTTAAACATCTAACCTCTGTATTTCAGACATATTATGGATGTAATATTGAAGGACATTTTAATGACACGGGATGTGAGAATGTGGACTGCATTCGCCTGGTTTACGAAAGGGTTAGTTCGCGGCCTGGTGTTCACAGAAATGAAACATCGAAGTAGCCTGCACAACATAACAATACACGAAGTAGAGACAGAAGTATTATTTGGGTACCTCTTATGATACAGGTAGTAAAAAGAGGGGTATTGTGTGGGTTCCTATCATGATACAGGAGTATTATGTGGGTACCTCTTATGATACAGGTAGTAGAAAGAGGCGTATTGTGTGGGTTCCTATCATGATACAGGAGTATTATGTGGGTACCTCTTATGATACAGGTAGTAGAAAGAGGGGTATTGTGTGGGTTCCTATCATGATACAGGAGTATTATGTGGGTACCTCTTATGATACAGGTAGTAGAAAGAGGGGTATTGTGTGGGTTCCTATCATAATACAGGAGTATTATGTGGGTACCTCTTATGATACAGGTAGTAGAAGCAGGAGTATCATGTCGGTACCTCTTATGATATAGCTAGTAGAAAGAGGAGTATTATGTGGGTACCTCTTATGATACAGGTAGTAGAAAGAGGAGTACTATGTGGGTACTTCTCGTAATATAAGTAGTAGAAACAGTATTATTATTATTTGGGTACCTCTCGTAATATTATTGGTAGAATGAGGAATATAATATGGGTACTTCTCGTAATATTTGTGGTAGAAAGAGGGATATTATGTCGGTACCTCTCATGATACAGGTAGCGGATACAGTAATGTTTTTGGTGTATATATCGTGATACAAGTGGTAGAAACAGTAAACATTTGGTAGGTACATTTGATAGTTTAGGCGGGAGAAACAATTTGCTTTCTGCTAAATTACTAACGCTACAACAGTACGGAATATTCAAGACAGAGAACCTGAGGGAACGGAGATAGAATTCGTGTCTATTCGCGAAGTGTGAGCAACATACACAAAAAACGCAGACAGAATTTATGTATAGTGACCACAGATGAAGAAGCATACCAAGTGGCAAAACGTTTTAAACAGCCAATAAACTGCCAAAACAAACAAATGATACCCATAGTGTAACCACTTCCGCCCAAAACGAACCAAATCAGAAACGTGGAATTTTTTATTCAAACGAATGAAGCATTTTTAAGAAAAACTATTTTATATGAACGTTGTAATAATTAGCACACTGGGTTCAAAAATTAACAACGTTTATTTAAACAAAAGTTCAAATAATTAAACATTTTGTTACGGAAAATGAATACTGACAAGAATTAAGAGAACTGTTCACAAGAAATCACACTGGACTGACTTATGAACACAGTACTCCAGATCCATAAGCCCTATAAACATTTTTTCACTTCTGTTTTCTCCTGTTGTTCACCGCACTGGTCACTTATTTCCTAATTAACAACTGTCAACTGTTCACACTTCCTCAGTGGCTCTGACACTGTTCTCTATCACAGTACTTCACGGATTTATTTAACATCTTTCGCAGAGAACTATGCAGTTCCAAAACCGCAATCGTCCCGTCGCTCCTTTGTTCAGTTCCATTCTCGCTAAGCTACACTCACACGGTAGCTTCGCCGCAACTCTCACTCCAGCTGTCCACCTGTCCTATGTGGCATTTTTCTCATTTCTCAAATACCCCGCTCTTTTCCGGCTGGTCCATTCTAGAACACTGTGGAATCGCATGTCTCGCTGTTTCTGCTCGGGATAGATTCACGCCTGTTCGCGTGACGTCAGAAACTTCGCGGATCACTATTCCACTAGGCACTGCTTCAACAAGCTACCATACCTTAACTTGTGAAATATACCAGAAAATAAACTTCCACCACCACAAAATTTAAAACAAGACTGTACAGTCTGTGAGCTCACACACTCAAAATATTCAGCTGTCATACAGAGGACTGTTGTGTTTTGTTTTAAATGTATATTTTTTGTTCTTGATGATGGTCCGTCAGAAGGGCCGTACAAGCAGTGAACGGTTGTTGATTTCGATTGCAATACAATAATAATACTAACTGCCATTTACTGGATATTACTATGACGTCGATAGCATTTGATCAGAAGTTGTGCGTTGTTAGTTTCATTGAACAATGACTGTTGTGTCTGCTTAAGTTGATTGGGCATGTTGATTGATCCACAGAATATGAATGCAGCTGTACACATAGCCTGATATTTTGAAGTTAGGGTCGTGCGTTCGAATCCAATTTTGGGTATGAATGTTCGTGGTCCCTTTTGTTGCAATGCCAGACGCACGACTACAATTGAACCCAGTGCATCCTTTTAGTTATTCAGTGCGATATTTATTTCAGTAAATTGGGGAACACGTGATGGAATGAAATGGAGATATGAAACACTGAAAGACAGCAAACGAAACTGAAAAGGAGTAAATGCTGTTAATGTTTTGTATTGCTCACTTTCAGCCTGATAGTGTGCTCTTACTTAAGAACGAGCAAACGACAGGAAAACGGACTGCTGCTTACTGTTCTTGCCATGAAGGAATAAGAAATCAGACAGGCAATGTTCGTGCAACCATTGTTCAGGTGGAAAAGCGATAAAAATTACATATTCTGAGTTTGTGTCTGTAGCCTTAGTTATCCAGCATGCAATGCGCATGCGCCATATTGGGTGGGGCGTCCGGCTGTACAAAAGTTTTCCACATAATCTCAAAAAAGGTAAACTTCTTCGGAGAATGTTTTTGAAAAATGTTTTTTTTTTCGACAAACCATCTGAAACATTTCTCACTCTAAGGAGAATGCAGGGAGGTACGATTACAAAAATACACAGCTGAAGAGTTGTGTATTTTTTTAATCGTAAGTGTAATTTTTCAAATTACCCAATATTATTATCAGATTTTTATAAAACCTGAAGGGGTAGCAAAGATATTCTCCTGTTATGCATGTGTTTGTAAATTTATCAGAACGAATTCAAAACCTAGTCATTTTTATTTTTGGGACCTACAGCCCCCCTGCGGGCCAGGGCTTCCTCATTCACGAGGTTTCTACAGCACACACAACACCGTACCGCATTCGGTAAGACTCTTCTGGGTGGGTGATCAGCTCGTCACAGAGACCTCTACCTAACAACAAACAATACTCACATCAGGAAAACATCCCTGTCAGTAGGTGGGTTTCGAACCCACAATCTCAGCAGGAAAGCGGCCGCAGACCTGCGCCTTAGACCGCACGGCTACTGGGACCGTCACCTAGTCGTTTGCATTGTAAGACATCTAGGAAACAGAGCATGCAGAAAAGAATATAGACTTAACGCCACACGCTGGTAGTGAGTGAGTTGCAAATTGGGGTTTGGAGAGCGGTGAATATTTAGGTTGCTGTCTTGTCTCTTATGTGATGTGATTACAGACGTTTCGATGGTAAGTGCTGCCTCCATATTACGGTTTGAATTGAAAAATATACAGAGCAAACCTCTCCCAATAGATGCTACCCACGTTCCACGGGCTAAGGAGGCCAATTTTCTGAGCTGTTGTGTGAGTTGCATTTCCAACCATTGGTTCAGTGCATGGAGACTTATTTTAATGATTCCTACAAATTGTCTTATTGTAAAACTATGTAATTCTAGCATAATATAACCTACACGAAACGTAATATATTGTATGATTATCTGACAGACATTGGAAAAATTACATGTTTAGGCGGCTAATCAAAATATTATTTTCTGGCTAATCACACGCGAACAAAGCTGATAATTTCGGTGTTTTTAAGCTAAAGCTCGTATACAGCGATGTGGCTATATATAATACACCTGCAGATAGCCTGGGAAGGGGGGAGGGAGGAGAGGTGTTACACCAGAGGAGATTCTGAGCACGGAATTATCAGAATTGCGAACTGTAGATGGACGTGTAGCTTACCTGTCAGGTACAGTTTAGATAATATAAATTAAGATATACGATGACAGATAACATGCAAATTATCGGACAGAAGGAGTGTGAAAACAAGTCCAGGTACTTGAGAGTGTTACCTTTCGTATTACGCACCAAAATTTTCCCATCATTAATTTCGAGCAGGAATGGATACTTGACAAAATGGTGAGACAGGTAATGGAGAGCTGCGCTCTTCTGGGTTATTACGCAACGCATAGTGGCAATTTCTTACAGACGTTTCGAGCCAACCTATCGCTCTCAACTTCAAGACGGATCAGATATGTTGCCCGAAACGTCGGTAACGAATTACCACTATACGCTGTGTAATAACCCAGAAGACAGCAGATCTCATCTACTTCGCTGCAAAAGCCTGAAATCACAATATCTTAGGCAGTAAACATTTTTATGATTGTCCCCCGTTTGTACACAGACGACGTGCGTGACTCCACGCATTTAAATGCTATTTTTGGTGAACCGGCGTTCCGTCAGTTAACCAAGGAACACTCCACATTTTATGGAACACACACGACTAATATCCTGAAGACGATTAGAGTCCCAGTTGACGCATTCACACATTTTTATTTAGGATTCAGTTTAATATTACCCTCTCATCTTGTCAAGATAGTGGAAATTAAGGGCACATTAAAAAGGTAACACAACACTGTCAAGTATTTTCATTTCCTTCGTAATTATGACTGTAATTTTAGATTATGTCAGTTATATTTACTGTGCCAGTGTGCACAGGAAACAGGAAGCTGTAATACATTTTTAGGCGTTTTACGCAAAATTGCAAAATGGCCTATTAGCTTCCTGTCTGTCTGTCCATCCACATGGAACAACTCGGCTGCAACTGGACGGATTTTTAAAGAAGTTTTACATTTGAGGATTTTTCGAAATTCTGTCAAGAATTTCAAATTTCATTAAAATCGGACAAGAATGGAAGGTACGGTACATGGAGACCAATATATTTTTTTGATTACATCCCGTTCAGTTCTTAGAATAAGAAATGTTTCAGACAAAAGTTGCATAGAAAATCAAAACACGCATTTAATGTTCAGTAACTTTTATTTATATGATGATGATGATGATGATGATGATAATTTTGTTTTTCGAAAAAAAAATGGCGTTTAAGAGATAATGTCGAAAAAAAATTGTAGAGTCTCCCAGGCCGCAGAAGTTAATATGGCACATGCCCATTGCCTGCTGGATACCTAAGGCTACAAACACACACTCACAATATGTAACACTATACCAGACTGGGAAGTCTGTGGAAACAGCGCTTCATCAGCTCGTGGTACGTGTTGAAAAGGCTCTGGACCAGTAAGAGATAGCGTTGGGCGTCTTCCTTGATATAGAAGGGGCGTTCAACATTACCTCCTATGACTCAATGTGTGCAGCTCTCGTGCGACATGGAGTGGATTACACCATCGTACGATGGGTCAAAGCTAACCTGGAGGGTCGCCAGGCCACTGCGATGCTTGGCAGCTTTTCCAGGAGTGTTGCGGTATCTAGAGGATGCCCGCAGGGATGTGTGCTGTCGCCCCTTCTGTGGTGCCTTGTTGTGGATGAACTATTAGCAAGGCTAAGTGGGGGAGGTCTGTATGCACAAGGATATGCGGATGACATCTGTCTCCTGGCGGTGGAAAAATTCCCTAACACGGTATCAGGGCTCATTTAGTTGGCCCTTAGTATCGTTGAATTATGGTGTGCCGAGCTCGGCTTGTCGGTTAATCCTGACAAAACTGGGCTCGTAGGTTTCACGAGAAGAATAAAACTTGAAGGTTTCTTTGAACCCCGGCTTTTCGGAAAGACGTTACAACGCTCCAGTCGGTCAAGTATTTGGGAGTGATCCTAGACTCACGGCTGACTTGGAGGAAACACATGGGTGCTAAGGTGAGAAAGGCTCAGGACTTGTTGTGGGCCTGCAGGAGGGCCTATGGCAGGGCGTGGAGCCTGGGACCTAGGGTGGTAAATTGGCTGTATGTCTATGTCATTAGGCCGTCCGTCACCTACGCATCCTTGGTATGATGACATGGCTGCCAGACAGCCAGTGCCATGAAGACACTAAGCAAAATCAAAGATTGGCTTGCTTAGGGATAACAGGGGCAGTGCGCACCACTCCCACACGTGCCATGGAGGCGCTCATCTGTCTCCCTCCTTTGGAGTTAGTTATGCAAGCTGAGGCACGGATGGCTGCGCTTCGTCTCTGGAGTCTGGGGTGCTGGTCTTACCTGCATCCCGATAGGGGATACAGCAGTATTTTGAAGCGGCTTCAACAGTCGGATCCTGTCTATAGTACGGGGCTCGACGCTATGAGGTCCACATATAATTTAGAACCCAAATATAGGGTTACTATGTTGACAAGGGAAAATTGGACCAGGGGCTCGGGAGCCCCTCCGGAAGTCAAAGGGCTCGTATGGTATACCGACGGGTCCAGGATGAAGGAGGGGACCGGGGCTGGTGTCTCTGGGCAAACTTTGAGGAGGAGGCTCAGCTTTTCCCTGGGTAGATATACAACAGTATTCCAGGCCGAGATATATGCTATTCTGGCCTGTGCCTATGAGTTTCAATCCCAGTATAGATCGGAGAAACACGGTAGTATATGCTCTGATAGTCAAGCGGCACTGAAAGCACTTCAGGCCGCTAGAACAACGTCTCCTTTGGTTCGTCAGTGTCAGGAGGCGCTGAATGATATCTCTGCCCGGCATGTGGTGGGGCTTTATTGGGTCCCTGGACATGCCGGAGTACAAGGGAATGAAATCGCCGATGGGCTGGCAAGGGGTGGCTCTGCGCTGAGATTTCTTGGACCTGAGCCGGTCCTGGGGGTCTCTAGACGGGTCATAAGGACAAAGTTCAATCAGTGGTTATTCAACCAACAATGGACTAGTTGGCGTGACCTTGCACATACCCAAAGACAGGCTCGAGAGTTAATCTCGGGAACTTGTCCGGGTTTCAAGGCCAAATTTCTGTCCTTTAATAGGACTCAGTCCAGGGTTGTGACTGGCATTCTTACTGCACACAACACCCTGAGAAGACACCTTCACCTGCTGAGGCTGATAGACAGTCCGTTGTGTAGGGCGTGTGGAGTAAAAGAGGAAAACTCGGCCCACATTCTTTGTGAATGTGAGGCCCTGGCCTCACTCAGACACACATATCTGGGCTCCTTTTTTTTTGGAACCAGAGGATATTAAAAGTATGAGCTTAGGGGCCGTTTGTAGCTATGGTAGGGCTACAAGGCTCCAAAAATTTTGGTATGGGGCACAAATGGCCCGTTTTAAAGGCCTAGGTGCATCGGGGCCGAGAGGTCCCGTACCCACATGCAATTCAATTCAATTCAATATATAACACTTATTCCTTTTGAACAGCAACAATGGATGCACGAACTCGCCTCACTGTTACGTTATCCATGCATTGTCTGTCTTCTCTAGCTATGTCAGTGTGCTGCTGTGGACGTGTTTCTAAGCTCTGTGAGCTCAAATTTCCTCCCCGCTGAATTATAATGGAAATGGGGTAGGACGGCAAAGACCGGTTCTGGTACCCAAATATACAATGGATGACGGTGACTTTCCCCGGGAGAAAAGCGATTGGGGTGTGGGGTTGGCCACGCATATCTATTTAGCGTCGAGGATAGAGAAAGAGTAGAGCTACACTTCTACTCCCCCACTGGGCCTTCATGGCGTGTTATAGAATGAAAGTATACGTACTGCAGACTGCGTTTGAAATGAGATGGCACACGCCCAGGAAACGTATTTCGTCTCTCGGCGAAACCGACGAGTCCATTTAAATCTGTGGGGGGTCAGTTCAGTCGACTACTGGCAGTCGAGGTGTGCGCATCAGCGGTAGTAATGGTAGTAACGCTGGATACACCACCTTGCGACGTAGTGTGAAGAGTACTGGCAACCCACTCCATTCGCCAGTTTCCCCTTCACTTCCCCTCACGTGCCTCACCGTGTGCCATCACATTTCAACTGGACTCTACAAGTAAGTCAGTCTAGCACTGTTCCAAACCTGAGGTGGCAGTAATTAATTGCAAGGAACCGAATTGCGTCCGTCTGTGTGACGTCGGTGACTGCTAATTGAAAGATCAGCCATTGTGTGATATTCATAAGCTTAGTGTTATTGACTGCAGATATTGCTGATTGCATATGGTGGAGCAATCTGCGATCGGAGTATTGTTGAGCAATTGTGTGATTGGTGTGGTTTGCAGCAGGCGATGGGATGATGATGTCACAGTCACTACGTCACACCGTGCAGATCTTTGAGAGTTACAAGGTCTCTCCAACACCAGGAAAATCCGACTTCTGTAAGCTATTTGTTATTGAGTCATGATTTGCAAATAATTTTGCCACGGCTATAATTAATATTTAGGTCTCCAAACAGCATTCTGCTTTGTGAGTTCCGTGTAGACCACAAACACTCACCTGGGAGGACTCGATATATTTATTTTTGATGGGACTTAATGGGAAAAATGTCCCTTTGCTGCTTAAGATCCATTTTCGTAATCACGCACGCTCGTTGCTGCAGACAATACAAGGAAGAAGTGCAACCAGCTGTCTTCAATTTCCGAATCAGAAGAAATACAACTTGAGTTACTTTGGATAAATGCAGAAAGGCGTCCCCAATCCAAGAATCTAATTGCATCTTTATCTTTCTCTTATTAGTCTATGCAAATAGCACTGATATCCGAAATCCGCAATTTATGGTTTTATCTTTGTAAGCCCATCGCGGACTGAAATATTGAAAGGCCACGCATTACACGTATAAAGAGCAAATTATTTTTGGTACGTAAAGCTTGCAACAAAGTGGGTAAGGCTGTTGTACTGACTAAAATACGTATATACAACTGGTTACACTTTAGAAGTAATGCTTCTTTCTCTGTGGCGTTTTGACCCGATTCCGGGTCATGGCCTCCCAACAATGGGCTTCACGATCACACTTATGGACATACCACGCTCTGTAGGACTCATCTGGATGAGTGATCAGCCCGACGGAGAGACCTATACCCACAACACAATAAAATCACAACAGACAGCCATCCACGCCCATCGGCCGGGTTCGAACCTGTAAACCCAGCAAGTGAGTGGCTGCAGAACCACGCCGTAGACTGCGCGGCATCTGGGATCGGCAGAAGAAACGTTAAAAAATATAGCTGAAACGTGGACAGTGTGATCTGCAAAGTATGCTATGTAAGTGTTAGGACTTTAAAGGATAATGATTTTTATAAAAATTACTTGTTTTATCTTATTTCTTTATTCTATAGTAGCAAATCTCATATATAGTTTTTCAATAAAATATCAGTTGTGGACCAATGCAACATAACTTAGCAACAAATACCAATATGTCAGAAATATATTACAGTCTTTTTTCCAACAACTAAAATTTGTTAGATGTTAATTACATATCAAATAACTAAACTCCGTATGAAACCAAAAAATACTCTAATGGCAGATCCAAAAATCTCCTCATAAAATATCCCTACCTCCCCTCTGCTAATGTGCTAATAGGTCAAAATATTGTGCATGTTAGGGAAATCCTTAACATTGTAATTATTATCCACGAAACACTTCGGAATAAACGTTTGGTAAATTCGAAGGGTTCTTTAATTTTAGCAAAGTTTAAAATTAAGATAAAGAAGGAATCAAATATTTGTTTGGTGCTTGCGATTGAAAGAAGAAGTGTTTTGACACATCAAAGTAGATATCAAAATGACAGACTGTGAGAATTACGTCTTCAGTGTAAGGAAGGAGAAAATTCGGTAGATGCCAGTTACGTCGGAACACAGTTCAGTCTAATCGTTGGAGCGAACATAGCTGGAATGAATGTTGACAACAACATGTGCAAAGTGAAGATGAACTCTGAAAGTACTGCAATAAAATTGGATAATTACAATCTTTAAGTATGGCAAAAAGTCGAGATTAAATTTAACTGTGTTCTAGTTTTATTTTTTGTAAGTTGCATAGCTTCGATTAACAACGAGAAGAGAAGCGAAACATAAGTGGGCAGAATAAAGAGAAGCGGGGATAAGGAATATATGAATTCACTGGCAAAAGGGGAACAGAATAGTGTACGGTTTTTGAGATGGGGGAGGGAGTGTGGTTATTTTCAATTGAAAACTGAATTCAAAACTCTATTTTACTTACATAATATTCTAATGTCTTTTTATAACTGATCGCGTATTGGCCAGAAAACGCTTGCTGTTTTGTTAGCAAATACTGGTAGATGTAACAGAAAATGCTCGCCGATTTATTAGCAAATGCTTGGCATTTAATTAAAAAACGCTAGCTATTAAGTAGAAAATGCTCGTCCTTATTAGATACGCTACATTAACCAACATGCAATTATGACTGATGCTGCCTTCACAAATTTCAATAAATCTTTTTCTTCGAAACTGTATTAATCATCCCACCGCACTCCGCTACGTATGTGGTTCCTTCACAGCGAAAGCTCAGCGACGTACTGTCACTTCAGATCTTTAGAAATTGTACCAGTTTTAATTTAGCAGTCCATTAAGAGATCAAGAGAGGACTGAGCAAATCATGTTATATATACATCATTTTCAAATGGATAAGGTGACTAAATGAGCAAAAGGAAAAGAGCAACGCCCCTCGCTTTTCCTATGACATGGCGGGAACCAAAGAAATGTTGCTGATGAAATCTCTTTCTGAAAGAAAACAATAAATTAATCATTTTTAGTCAAACAAAACAATAATTCATTTAAGATTCTACACAATTCTTATTATATCGCAGGCAATATAATTCAACGTTTTAACAGAATTTTAACATTGCTGTAAGGTTTATGGGATCCCATACGACATGAAATTAATGTGCACTAAATGTAACCTGTTTTACATTTTATGTATGGACAGCCTGTTGATGGTCTGATGCCCGAAACTGGTAGTCAATAAAGTAAATAAATTATAATTGTGTTTCAGTGAAACAAATTTGTTTATTGTTGTCTTTCAATACTACGACACAAAGGGATGCCCTCATAAAAAAACCGTTGTTTCTGTTGTGTAAGTGTTACAGTTTTCTCAGGAAAGAATAAGCATTACATTGTGTAGGCCTACACAAACCTACACTCTGAAATGAGGCCAATCCCTCATATGACAGTTTACGAGTTCCGGAACCTCCAGAGGATGGACCGCTATTTTTACGACAGAATGCGTAGACGGTTCTTCACCTGAATCCATTCGATACTCTTCAGACCATCAGTATATCCCAGAGAAGAGGACTTCAGAAAAAAACGATTTAATCAGCAGGAAATAAAAGATCTCATTCGATCCCCTTCTTTGTGAAAAGACAAAGCAGAACTTCTTGCTTCTAGATTGAAGGAAAGAAATCTTGTATTGAGAGCCGACAAAGTTTGCCAGTACCGAATAAGGAAAAATGATTTTAAAATATTCTTTAGATTAGGTGTTCCCATTGTCTTCTGCCACAATATCAATGGCCTCATTAAGGGACTGAAGCAAGAACACAACCCATCATATTGAAGGCTTTTCATCGACTCTTCGCACCGAAGTCTAAAAGCTGTCATTCTCCTCAACGGGATTCCAAACGCGCAATTCCGATTGCTCACTCTGTATACTTAAAGAAAACTTGTGATAACACGAAAATACTACTAGAGGCATTTCAGAATAATGTTGATCAAAGGAACATCTGTGGAGGTCTGTTGGTGATTGGTGTGCAAGGAGGTTTTACGAAATTCTGCTGCTTCTTATTTCTTTGCGAAAGTCGCTCTACAGCCGAACATTACATCAAGCGTGACTGGGAACCAGTGAAGACCTAAGCGCCGGGAAAAGGCAGTGTCCAACACATTCCTCTCGTTAATCCCATGAAGATATTCCTTCCTTCTCTCCACATAAAACTCGAGTTGATTAAATGTTTAGTAAAAGCCATTGGGTAAGACAAATTCAAAAGGATTCTAATAACTGAGTAAACAATTTCCCAAAATTAGCACGGCAGAACTGAGAGAAGGTATCTTCGTGGAAACTCAATTATGAGAAATCCTGGGAAGTTTGATTGACTTAGAACGAAGCGGCTTGGGAAAGCTTAAAGAGGGTCTGTTCGAACTTCTTAGGGAAAAAGAAATATCCTGATTTCAGTGATGGTATTCAGACACTACCGGATGCGTACGATATAAGGAAATGGAGAGTTGTATGTCACTTGAAGTTCACTTTTGCGTTCAATTTTAAATTTCTTTCCAGAAAATCTTGGTGAAGTCAGCGACGAGCAATGTGAACACTTTCATCAAGATATTAAGTCAAAGGAACACAGCAGTCCAGGTTTCTGGAAAGACTCTATGTTGCCAGATATTATACCGTGATGCTGCAGACACAGTGCACCCCAGATAGAATTCTTCATATTTTTAACTTTTGCTTTCAGTACATCTAATAATCTAGTTTGTACAGAATTAAGATTTATGTCCTGGAAGTGCGCCTATGGATCTGAATTACTACAATTTTTTGAATATCATAAAATAAGTTGTCTTGTAAATAGTGCATGTGCCAGGAAAACCTTAAAAATCTCGTTATTGCTGCTGTTATTACTGCTGCCGACACTGCACTTGCTGCTCCTGCTGCTGCTGACACTGCTGCCCATGCTACAGCTGCTGTCGACGATGCAGCTGCCCCGACGCTCGCCCAATCGGCGGCGGCAGTTGCGGCGCCACCAGCAGCCACGGCGTCACCGGCCGCCGCGACTGCCTCCCCTGCCTCAACGGCGGCGGCTGCTGCGGCCTAAACCACAACGGCAGCCGCTGCTGCTGCTGCTCCTCTTCTTCCTTCTCTGCAATGGCCCGAGAGCCGGAATTGGGCCCTGAACTACAAACGGCAAAACAAACTTGTAAAGATTCCTGCATGTCCTCCACAACAAAACCCTCCAACTTCCATTTTCTTATTTCAATTTCACAAGTTAACTTCCCGTGTTCACCAAGACAATCCTGTATTGTACCATAATGAAGTGTAGCACACTTCCCAGGCCGAATGTTCTTAAGGCCACCTCCCAAGTAACTGTGACAGTTGCGAGTTACTGCAACATATTCTGCAGAATTACCTATTTTAATCCCGTATTTGAAATCATTAAGTTCATTTTTAGGACCGAAGTGAAATACTCCAAAGCTAAAGACGTCGCCCTCTGTTTCCCAAGACAAATAAAATAATTCCCCAAAAGTGAGTACCGCTCTACGGTAAGACCTTCCTATAGCAAAATCCAGCAATTCCACCTTAAAATTTCCCGACATTTCAGCAGTCTCACTTTTGTGTTCGCTTAAAATATGAATTGTTATGTCTGGCATAGTACCAGTCCAGGGGCAGTCGACGCCAGATAGTATCCTAAACGGACACTCTTTGCTCTGAAACAAACACTCGGCTAGGTGATTGTCCCTGTCTTCCAGTGTGAACGTCTCTTTACATCCAGCTTCCTTGTTCTTGCACGGATATATCGCGGTAGCCGCAAGCTTCTCCAAAGTGATATTTCGTCCCTTAATAAACGTTCCCCTACAAGTGGGACATTCTTGAACACGTTCCTTGCAGCCTTCACAGATGTTGTGTCCGTTTTCGCACATTTTGATTGGAGATGCCATGTACTCCGCACAGACCGGACACTCCAGTAACTCTAAGATTTGCCAATCAAGATGCCTGCCGGACATTTTCTGCGTTGTGCTTTGGATCTCGGTTGCCACACCTCATCATCAGAGACAAAAACAGAACTAATTAATTGCAGACTTATAAATACACATACGTGTTAAGACGAGTTAAATATTTGCAAGATTACTTTACTGACCTTGAGACAAACACTTGAACACCTTAACGTATAGATACAGTTTATTGTCACGTTTTGAATGACAGAACAGACATTAGTCAACTCGGACATAAAATTATTTGAATTTTTCGTTTTATCTTTACCACTGGAAAAGTCACACATGCATTTAAGAATAAATCAAACTAATTTTAAAAGCCACGTCACAGAAGAAGGGAAGATAATTTTCAGGTGAGGTGTCCCAGTTGTGTTTCAGTAATTAATAAAATATATAAATTTGACCTACAACACAAACTTATTACGTAATAATATTTAATTAAAGGAAAATGACTACTACAGTATTTGGCTTTCATGAAGCCATCTTCCGGCCGTAACTTAAAAGGATTTTATATGCAACTGGCCTCTCCTTAAAATTGCGAGATCACTTTTACCTTTCTTGATAAATATAATACAATACAATATAATATAATATATAATATAATGAAGATTGCTTACTTACTTGCTCCATGGAGCAGGGTCCTTCTTGAGAAGCTAAGCTAGTCAAGAAATTCCCCGCATTTTATGGAATCCGAAGTTTCATTACCTCATCACAATTGCCCGCCACCTGTCCCTATCCTGAGCCACCTCGATTCAGGCCACACCACAAAATCCAACTTTCCGAAGATCCGTCTTCATATTATCCTCCCATCTAAGCCTGGGTCTGCAAAGTGGTCTCTTTCCTTCAGATTTCCCCACCAAAATCCAGTATACGCCTCTCCCCTCCCCATACCCGCTACATGCCTACCCAATTACATTCTTCTCGATTTTAGCATCCGATCACTGTTGGGTGAGCGGTACAGGTCATTAAGCTACTCAATATGTAGTTTTCTCACCCCTGTCACCCCGTCCCTCTTAGGGCTATTCTCAAACACCCTCAGCCTTCATTCCTCCCTCAGTATAAGCAACCAACTTTCACACCCATACAAAACAACAGGCAATGAACCTATGATTACAGAAGTTGATAAATGAAATCCTATAGTCATTCTTCCTAAACAACACTACGACATTAAATACAAAATTTCGTAACTGAAAATCACTTCCAAACTTTCCAAAATCAAATCAGAAAGACAATAAACCATTGTATAACACTTACACCACAAGATTCCAGTTTGAAATACTTCAACCTAAACCCCTCTGTTCTTACCAAAAAAGGCCTCATAAAAGTCCACAAAACTAACAAACCCATCCACCCTATTGTAAATTAGCGAAACGTCCCAGCAATTAAATTTTCAAAACTATTTACACAAAAAATCAACCAACTAACTCCCCTACAATACACATTCAACATAAAGAATACCAAACAATTTATACAATTAAAAAAAACCCCAATAACCCCTAACTTCAAATTTTCCTCCATAGATATACCTAATATGTATTCGAATATCCCCATTTTAATATACTGACACGTCTTTAACAGTATCATGACATTTAGTCTACTAGATCCTCACACAAACCAAGAGATATTAACTTGGTATGACACAATCAAAAAACAAAATTATTTTACCAACATAAATGATATAATTATCCAAAACGACGGAATATCTATGCTGCTCTATCTTCTGGCAATTTGTCAGAAAACTTCGTACAATAAATAAAAACTTTTCACATCCCACACCTAACAAAATAACACATGATAAAAAAGTATTTCCGTTACGTAGACGATATCCTGCCCATCTTTGATTCTAACCACACAAACATAAATACCGTCCGTACAGATTATAACTCCGTACACCCGAACTTACATTTTCCAGCAGAAACAGAACAAAACAATAAAAAACTATCTAGATATTTCCATGCAAAAAAATGCATACCATATAAGAATAGCCACTTACAGAAAGCCCACATTTCCAGATATTGTCATTTCCTACTCTTCTAACCATCCCATTCAACATAAATATGCTGCAATTAGATACCTATATAATTGACTTCACACATACCAGTTATAAAAAGGAAAGAATATAATCGGGAAAAACTTCATCCGTAACATCCTATATAATAATTCCACCCATGCAAAATTCAAATACACAAACATAACCAGACAAGAAACTCACAAGCAGAAATGCCCAAAGAGAAATGCGCTACATTTACCTATACTGACAAGGAAACAAAATACATCACTAAAATATCTAAACACACAAATACGAATATAGCATATCGCACTCATAACACTATGCAAGAAAACTTTACTCCCAAAACCCATAATAACGGAAACTTTTCAGCTACCGGAGTATAGAAATTGACATATCCAAACTGTGGTAAAGCTTACATAGGTCAAAAAGAAAGGAATTCTCCAAAGATATAATGAACACATTGCGCGCCTTCAGAAACAATTGTATTTCCTCAAAATTTGCACAATATTTAAATGAATTTATGCATAATTTTGGATCCTAAGAAAATATTATGCAAATATCAAACTATTAGAAAAATGGCCCACATTTAAACAATATGGATCGTTTTTACATCCACAAAGAAGCCTCATTTGACAATCAAAGTAATGAAAAAAAAATATCTTCCCCACTAAAACCTTTGGCGCTATCTTAAACATCGGAACATAACTAACATTCACCCCCAACACAAAACTCACTGGAATTTAGTTGACACCACAATCCCGATGTTATTATAGGCAAGGAATCATGGCTTATGGAGGATATTAGCAATTCTGAAGTCTTCAGGACGGATTTTACAACATTCAGAATGGATAGGTCTGCGCGTGGTCGTGGGGATTTTATCTGTGTTAAAAATATCATTGCCCCTACTGAGGTATGGGTAGATGATGATTTTGAGATGATCGCAGTCGAAGTAAAAGGAATGGATCTAAAATATACGTGGGAAATTATAGGTATTTACAGAGATACAAATGCGGATATATTGACGATTGAAAGATTAGCAGCCCGTAACTTACATACGCGAAACATAACGAAGCGAAGCATTATAGGTAGTGATTTGAATTTGTCTCAGGCGGAATCGAAACGGGATGCGGAAAAATCGTGCGGATTTCAGACGACTGTAGACAACTTAGTTTGGGATAATGGTTATACTCATTTAGTAAGCGGCCCCACAAGAGAAGACGCGCTGTTGGATATTTTCCTTTCCAGAAGTGAAGCTTCGCTTATCCCTTTTAATATTTTGCCCGGAATCAGCGACTATAACGGAGCTTTATTGGAAGTACAGTGGGATGAAATTTTTCGGGAGTCAAAAGTTGAAAGAATAGTCCTGTTGTACCACCAAATATATATTTTAGGCTTGCAAGTCGTCCTTCGGGATGAGTTTAACCTGAGGGCCGGAAAAGGCAGTTGGGTACAGGAGATATGGGAAAATTTTAAAGATATAATTTTCGAGGCTATCAAACGTTATGTAACTCAAAAAATTCTCAGTAAAAATCTGGACCCTGAATACTATAATAAGAAAGTTAAACGGCTAAAGATAAAGGTAAGGAAAATAAACAACAAGAGAAAGTTTTGGCAGCCTTACCAAGTGGAATTCAAACGTTTATCCAAGGAGTTACTGGTACCAAAGAAGGAGGCTAAGGAATCATTTTTACGTTCCGTCTCACAAAGCGACTGTAGATGCTGGACAGAGTTCTATAAGTGTGTTAACTTGTAAAGGAAATACAGAAAATATTCCGGCGATCAAGGCACATAATGGCAAGCTCATAACAGATCCAATAGAAAAGGCCAACTCCCTAAACCTTTATTATGCGTCTCTATTCTGTTGCGAACGTAATAATCCGCAAATTAAATCAAATTCTTCACCATTAGTGTTAATATTATAAGGAAGCGATTATCAGCAATGGGAAAAAAATTCGTAAGACCAGATGGAATTAAAGTTTGGCGGGGAAGCCATGATTCCACACCTCGAGAGAGATTGCTGGATATTACGATGAATAACAATGCTATCCAAGGTGACTGGAAAAAAAGCTATAGTGTTTCCCATTTACAAAGGGGGAGTTCGATCGGTAGTTGGAAACTATAGACCGGTCAGCTTAAACTCGGTGGTCTGCAAACAATTGGAGCACGTTATAGCAGGGTACCTAAGACAAGTATGGGAAATGAGAGGGTGGTTATATGAAGGTCAGCAGGGTTTTAAAGCGGGGTACGCATGTGAAAGTCAGCTAGTTGCGGTTTGCAGGATATCGCGGATTCACTGGACGAGGGATTCAGGACAGACGCGATAATATATTTTTCAAAGGCTTTCGATTTATTTCCACATGATAGGCTGCTATCGAAAATCGATGCCACCGGAGTGGATTTGGGGGTAGATGTATGGGTAAAGGAATTTTTCTTAAGACGTTCGTAGAGAGTTAGAGTAGACCGGCAACTATCTGAGGAAGTAACCTCAGGATTGCCGCAAGGGAGCGTATTTGGTCCCCTTATTTTTCTAGCTTATGTTAATGATATTTGGAGAAACACTGAGTAAAATATACAGCTGTTCGCAGATGATTGTAAAATATACAGGAAAATAATGGATAGTAGCAGTGGTACTGATAATTTAAAGACGGACCTAAACAGATTAGGTGAATGGGCGGTAGAAAATGAAATGAAGATAAATCCGGGAAAAGGTACGGCAATAAGCTTTACAAAATCTAGGGTGAAAGAAAGAATAGGGTATTATTTTGGGGATCAATTAATCCCAGAGGCAAGTAGCTTTAAATATTTAGGAATAATTATACGCAGCGATCTACACTGGGCATCTCATGTCAATTACACACTCCAAACTGCATGGAAGGCACTTCATTATATAATGCGTAAACTCAAAAAGGGAAATAACATTACGAAACGTTTAGTCTACACGGCACTAGTGAGACCGATACTTGAGTATGGAAAGGTGTGTTTGGACCCATATAGAGAAGGCCAGGTCAGCCCTTTAAATCGAGTGCAAAGAAAGCGGCTAAATTTGCAAATAATATAAATGAGTGGTGTTGGGAAACTTTGGCACAGCGTAGATTGATAGCCCGAATATGCGCCTTTATAAGGCATACACCGGGGGACGAACTTGGAAAGCGTTAAGTGAAAGATATCTAAAGCCATGTTACCTGAGTAGGGAAGATCATAATCGGAAAATTAGTACTAGGAAACCAAGAAAAAATGTTGCTTAGATATTCCTTCCTAAATAGGACCATTAAAATTTGGAACCAGTTAACTGCAGGCTTACTAGCGTCTTTCCCCTGTAAACTTAAAACTTCTAGAAAGGGGGTTAAGAATGTAGTTACAAAGAAGGGAATTCAAGTGGCGGTTAAGTGTAAGTAAGTGAAGTGATGTGAAGTGCAGTGATGTGGAGTGAACTGACGTGATATATGCGAAGTGATTTTGTTTTGAAGTGAAGTGAAGTGAGATACGTTGAATTTCTTCGGGAAAAAAGTATAATGCAAATTAGGGGACTTTATACTGAGGTTACTTGATAGTATTGTGACTATTTTATTTGGTGTGTATCTTGTACTGTGGTTGTTTTAACTTGTTTTGTAATATGTTGTGTGTATGTGTGGGTTTTGTAATGTGTGAGTGTGTGAATGTATGGGTTATGTAATGTATGGTTGTGTCTATGTGTGAGTTTTGTAATGTGTGGATGTTTGTAGTGTGGGTTTGAAAGGTCTCAGGGTCGCGAAACCCGCTAGGCGGATTTCTCGCGCTAGATGTTGCACTGAGAACTTGCAGACCCTTATGCTACCATTAACTGCCCAAGCGATCAAGCTCCGGGAAAGTGGGGTTCCTGTGGGAGAGGTTAGCACACTACACAAATAAACAGCGAAGTAACAATATATAACGCCAGTATGTATTAAAGCCAGAAACAGCATATATAACACGCCAAGCACGACAAGGCAAACTAAAAGCAAAAGCTATTTTAAACCTCGGGCATGCGGCTGGCAATACTAAATACAATACAATACAATAATAGAAAACAGTGAATAAAACAGTCGATCACCAGCATGCTCGACTTACTACAACACGCTCAAAAACATTAATAACGTAACTTGGCGATAAAAATCACAATAAAGTAATACACAATATAATGCATATAAAATATCTCTGGCGGCGTATCAAACAAGCAACAATAAATGGTAACAAACTCACATCGTACAGAAGCCTCTCTCTGTCATGCACGACAATAGCACACACCATCAGGCTGTTACGTGACTCAGCAATATGACGACCTCGCCGCCGGTTTCTACTACGCGAAAACACCCAACAAGCAATAGCAACACAACTATTACGCGTAACGTCTTTAACCTTTTGGCGCCGGAATTTCCTTTTAAATTTTAGCACACCCTGTATTTAAAATGTAAATAATACAGGAACCAAAAAAGTCTTGTAAATAAATCACCAACGAGATGCAGCTTGTTTCACTTTGTTTATTTTCGCTCTACATGTTTCGGACACGGTGCGTGTCCATCATCAGGAGTGGTATGCAAAAACTGTAGAGGCAGCCACCA
>Ga0209629_10000402_pt1 | contig 23215 bp, 16 predicted proteins | sample TergutCu122P5_FD_187286 | JGI IMG/M metagenome (GOLD analysis project Ga0209629, IMG submission 187286) | Cubitermes ugandensis P5 segment gut microbial communities from Kakamega Forest, Kenya - Cu122 P5 (SPAdes) (version 2) | ecosystem: Host-associated > Arthropoda: Insects > Digestive system...
CAATCCATTGATATGCAATATGCTGGATTGCTTCGCCTAACGGCTCGCAATGACGGCATAATAGAATTAACTTAACACTACTGCAAAAGTACAACTTCTTTTTGATATGGGAGCAATTTTTAACCATCCTAATGAACGAAGCGAAGCAATGACGAAACCTCTTCTTTTTGCTGATGCCGAGCATGCCCACGCCTTCGCGGGTGATGAAGCATCTTTGCCCGCATTTCCTCGTTCCCGGGATAACCGGAAATTTTTTCTTTTAGTTTGCCGTTTGAATCAAAGAGCAAATAGGTGGGAATTAATTCAAAACCCCTCCATATCCGGGACTAAGTATTGAACCGAAAACTGTTGAACACTCGATGGGGGTTTCAAAATGGAAACTGCCGTCTTTCTCAACCGGTTTTTCCAAAATACTTTCACTTGCAGTAACAGGATTTTGAAACCGAATAATTAGAGAAGTTATTCGTGAAGCAGGGTCATTCAGTTTTCCGAAAATCCTAACCATACCCGATTGAATTTGAGGATCCGGCATTTTTTCTCCTTGTGTTTGAGATTTCTTACATGAAAAAAAAGAAGTACTGACTAAAATAAAAAAAAGTATGTAACTACTCAGTATCCTTTGCAAAAAAGTTTCTGAATTCTTTAAAAGATGAGAGATGATAATCCGTTCCGGATTGACGTTACATAACATTTATTAATGAGCCGAAATTTAATTGTAAAACTGACCTGAGCAGTAACAAAAGTACATACTAAAAAATAACGATACCTGCATTTCATAACTCATTTTGTTTTAAATATGATACAAAGATACTCAGAAATATTTATCAAGGTCTTATAAAGATTAATGCCCAACTGTAACGGTTGTACAGTCGGAGTGTTACATTTATGCAGTCAGGCTGCAACATTTAAACAATAGGACTATAATATAAGCACCGGGTCTTCGTTTACGAATACGGGAGTCATCGTTTACGAATACGGGAGTGTGTCTTTTAACAAATACAGGGGCGCCTATGTGCACCGCTCGGTTTCTACATAGCAAAAGAAGGTTCTACTCCAATTCGTACGGTTTAATGAACTTAAGAATCTCCGGTTCAAATTTTAAGGATTTAGAAAGAATAGTATCCCCTAATATATTTTGGATTCCGTCGATGGACGATTGCATAATTCCGAATCCTTCTACGTCGAAGTTTTTATTAACCGTAGGTTTAAAGAATTTTACCAAATCGGGTCCGATTATTCCATAGGTTTGCATACTGTAATATACTTGGGTCTTTTGATTGTTCAGTTGTGCGGACGCTGCAACAGAGGCTCTATTGTCTATGCTTATACCCTTTTCTACTTTTTTAAATAAATAATGAATCGAATAGCCGCAGCCGTAAACAACTGTATCGGTTGAAGTCGTGACTACTTTACTTTCCAGGTAATATACATTTACGCTTGATTCATTTTTCCCTAAGGACAATCCGGCAAAACCCGGAAGCGAAATTCCCGCATCTTTTTTACCTGTATACACTTTGGTAACTGTTCTTATTTTATTTAAGTCGTTTCTGTTTTCCGGAATCCGGTCAGGAGCAGAAGTAGATAATATGCGGGAATTGTTTGTTAAAAATCCGCTATCGAACGATGTTAAATTCTCGCTAAACCGCAATAATTCCGTTTCGTTTATTTGATCGCCCGAAAGACTGCTACCGGAGTTCAAAAGCGGGTTGCAATTGGTGAATAATACCGATGCAAGGATAATTAATCCGATTAAAATTGTTTTTGTTTTCATTTTAGTGTAGTATTTAGTGTAATTCATAACTCATAACTCATAACTCATAAAATTCTATACAAAATTAGAAAAAAATATTTTTTCTTACAAACCTTTGAAAAACAATTAGGCATTTCAAAAAAAATAATCTATTTTTGTTCTCAAATAATTATTGCCCAAACATGAAAAAACTGTTTTATTCTTTATGTGTATGGAGTCTATTCGGAGGAATGGCGTATGCACAGAGTTTTCAATTAGATACAATTACCGGTTATTTCCAAAACCGTGGGGTAGACGTGATGGCATTCGATGATATCTATCCGGAAGGTCATCAGAGCGGTGTGAGTATTATTATGCATGGTAATCGTATCGCTACCAACGGAGACATACGGTTTGAACCTACACCCGGCCAATGGCAACCGGTGCCGAAGCAACGGGAACGGAAGCCGGATATGGCAACAAATACCATTACAACCCGCCTCAGCTTTCCCGATTCTTCGCGCCACCAAACCGGATTCAATCCGATGATTTATCCGGATTTCGCTTTTAACTATACGGTAACCGTCAAAGGGGTAGGCGCTTCGATTATGATAACGGTCGATTTAGACCGACCGATTCCGTCGAAATATTCCGGGAAGATCGGTTTTAATTTGGAATTATTTCCCGGTGCATTGTTTGGTAAATCTTGGATTATGGATGGTAAACAGGGTATATTTCCACGGCAGCCGAATGGACCGTTATTAGTACAACCTCTGAATTATAAGTATACCGGTAATTATAATCCGACCGGAAAGTCAAATCTTGAACGATTGTCCGGGAATAATCGAGGGTATAATCCCATATTGGCCGATGACATAATTGCAGCGCCTTACGCCGTAGGAAAACGTTTTGTCGTATGTCCGGATAATCCGGCCGACAAATTTGTAATCGAAACGAAAGGAACCGATTTAAAGCTGTATGACGGACGAATGAATCATAATAACGGCTGGTTTGTTGTTCGCAGTGACTTAACTCCGGGAAAAACTACCGGAGCGGTACAATGGATCATTACCCCCAACGTAATCGACGATTGGAAATATAAACCGGTAATACAGACCTCGCAAATCGGCTACCATCCCAATCAGCCGAAGGTTGCTTTCATCGAATTAGATAAAAATGATTGTAAATGCGATCCGGCAAGCCTCTTTAAGATAACCGAAAACGGAGAAAAAGAAGTTTTTTCCGATTCCGGAAAGGATTGGGGCCGGTTCCTGCGCTACAATTATCTGAAATTCGACTTCTCAAATATTAAGGAAGAAGGCTTATACAAGGTGTGTTATGGCAAGTCTGAATCTTCCGTTTTCAGAATAGCCCGCGATGTTTATGATCGCGGCGTTTGGCAACCGGTATTAGAATATTTCCTTCCGGTGCAAATGTGCCATGTCCGTGTGAACGAAAAATACCGCGTATGGCACGACGATTGCCATGAAGACGATGCTCGAATGGCTCCCGTCGATTACATCCATATCGACGGATATGTACAGGGACCTTCGACGCTGACGAAATATCAACCGGGCGATATTGTTCCGGGATTAAATGTCGGAGGCTGGCATGATGCCGGAGATTTCGACCTGCGAGTGGAATCGCAAGCCGGAGAGGCTTATATCCTTGCTTTGACATACGAAGCTTTTAAAGTAAACTATGATGCAACTGCTATTGATCAAAATAAAAAAATAGTAGAAATTCATCAACCGGACGGTAAAAACGATATTCTACAGCAGATCGAACATGGCTTGTTATCGGTTGTGGGTGCTTACCATTCCTTAGGCAGGCTATATCGTGGAATTATTGAGAATGATTTAAGGCAATACGTACATTTGGGTGATGCTGCGGCTATTACCGACGGAATGCCCGGTAATAAAGATGACCGTTGGGTTTTCACGGAAAATAACCCTAACCGCGAACTGACTACGGCTGCACAATTAGCTGCTTCATCAAGAACCTTAAAAGGATTTAACGACACGTTGAGTACGCAGGCTTTAGAGATTGCAAAAAAACTTTTTCAAACGACGGAGGCAAGTGGAAGAGCCAAATCCGCTAAAATACAGGCTGCTGTCGAATTGTATCTTACCACAGGAGAAAAAGTTTATAAAGATTATTTACTTTCAGAAACCGATTACATCGTAGCCAACATCAACCGAACCGGATGGTTCGTCGGACGAGCCGATAAAAAAATGAATGATCCCAAGTTCTCAAAAGTCATCAAGGATGCGCTGCCCAAATTCAAAGAACAATTAGATAAACAAGCCGCAGAAACGCCCTACGGTATACCTTATCGTCCTTATATTTGGGGAGCCGGTTGGGATATTCAGCGCTTGGGTTATGAGTATTATTTTCTTTACGCATCATATCCCAAAATATTCAGGCCGGATATGATATTCAGCGCTCTGAATTTTATACTCGGCTGTCATCCCGGCTCCAATACCGCTTCTTTTGCTTCCGGTGTCGGCGTAAAATCGGCCATTCCGGGTTACGGCCTGAACCGGGCCGATTGGTCTTATATCCCCGGCGGAGTCGTATCGGGAACAGCCTTAATTCGTCCCGACTTCCCCGAACTGTTGGAATTTCCTTTCCTTTGGCAACAAGTGGAATACGTCATGGGCGGCGGTTCTTCGCATTATATGTTTTTGGTTTTAGCGGCGCAGCAGATTTTGGGAGGAAAGTAAATTTTATCTATTAGTAATATAAATTATCTTTTATTAGTAATATAAACTATCTTTTGTTAGTAATATAAGCTATCTTTTGTTGGTAATAAAAAGAATTGTATATTTGCATTCAAATACCAATATGAATAAAACATGATACAACAAGGTACTTTGCAGCGAGTTATTGATACTCAGAATAAAAAAATGTTACGTTTGGGTGTTGGATTTGAACGCGAGATTTTGCCTGAAATTCCGATCATACAATCGCATGCTTTAATTGTAACAGGAATACGCCGTTGCGGAAAAAGCACCTTATTAAAACAAATGTACAGAACAGAAGATAGCAAAAAGTTGTTTTTTTTAAGTTTTGAAGACCCACGCTTGTTTAATTTTGAACTTTTAGATTTTGAACTTTTAGACAGTATCATTGAAAATTCAAAAAGTGAAACATTATTTTTTGATGAAATTCAAATTGTTGATGGATGGGAATTGTATATTCGCCAAAAACTTGACGAGGGATTTCGCGTGGTTGTTACCGGATCAAACGCTTCGCTGCTAAGTCGTGAAATGGGAACAAAACTTACCGGTAGACATATAAGTAAGGAACTTTTCCCGTTTTCGTATCGTGAATTTTTAAGTTTCAAAACTTTTCAAGCAGATAGTAAATCGTTACAAAAATACATGGATTCGGGAGGTTTTCCGGAATTTCTTAAAACGAATAATACAGATATATTAACCGAGCTTTTTCTTGATATACTCAATCGAGACATTATAGTCAGACATGGAATACGAGATGCTCGTTCTTTAAAAAATCTTGCCGTTTATTTAATTTCCAATATTGGTAATTTAGTAACAGCAAGTAAATTACAACAACCTCTGAATATAAAAACGGCTTCGACTGTTTTGGACTATTTTTCATTTTTGGAAGATGCCTATTTGGTTAATTTTATGCCTAAATTCAGTTATTCATTTAAAGTTCAAACGGTAAATCCGCGAAAGATATATGCCATAGACCCGGGGATCATAAAGATAGCTTCAACTGCTTTTACAGAAGATAAAGGCCATTTGCTTGAAAATCTGATTTATTTGGAGTTGCGGCGACGAGGAAAAGAACTTTATTATTTTAACGAAAATAAAGCCGAATGTGATTTTGTAGTAATGAAAAATGAAAAGCTCGAACAAGTAATACAAGTTTGTTACGAATTATTACCTGAAAACCGCGAACGTGAAATACGAGGGTTAAAAGAAGCGATGGATTTTTTCAAAACAGATAAAGGTATGATAATCAGTTTTGGTCAACGAGATGCAATAATGTATAGCGGTAAACGAATTGAAGTATTGCCGGCTTGGGAATTTCTACAATAATAACTTAAGGATTATAAATTATATACAATGAAAAATCTATTATTAACAATCACATGTTTATTGTTTGCCGTATCGTGTGCAACAAAAACGCCGTCGGAAGAAAAAGTCGCTGCACAACTCAAACAGGAAATCGTGCAGGACCTGACAACAAACATTTTGCCTTTTTGGGCAAGCCATGCTCCCGATCCTTCGGGGGGGTTCTACGGAACTTTGAATTTCGACGGTACGCCCAAAGAAGGGGCGTCGAAAGGAGGAATTCTGAATGCTCGTTTGGTATGGACATTTTCCGCAGCCTACCGTATGCTGAAAGATGAGCAATACCTGAGTTTAGCAGACCGGGCGCAGCGTTATTTCATCGATCATTTTATTGACCCTGTTTACGGCGGATCTTTTTATACGCTGAATGCCGACGGCAGTCCGTTGGATACGCAGAAGAATACGTATCAAAATGTTTTTGCGGTTTACGGCTTATCGGAACATTACCGTGCTACGGGAAATAAGGAAAGCTTGGATGCCGCCATCGGGATTTATCGTAAATTAATCGAACACGCTTATGATTCAGTGAATGGAGGTTTTATCGAAGCTTTCACGCGAGAATGGCAAATGATCGACATGGAATCTCCTAAAACAATGAACACCAATCTTCATGCCTTGGAAGCGCTTACAAGTCTTTACCGTGTTTGGAAAGATGAAGGATTAAAGCAACATTTACGGGATGAAATAGATGTAATGTCGCATAAAGTGCTTAATCAAACGACTTGGCATGAAGAACTTTTTTTTACGATGGACTGGAAAAACCAAAAAAATATCGATTCTTACGGTCACGATATTGAGTTTTCATGGTTATTGGTAGAAGCCGCCGAAGTATTAGGCGATGAAGAAATACTGAAAGACACCCGACGCATTGCCGTGAACTTGGCTACCGTACAATTGGAACAAGGTATAAACGAAAAGGGAGCCATGATGTATGAAAAAGTAGACGGTAAAATGGAAGCAAGACACTCTTGGTGGCCGCAAAACGAAACTGTGATCGGATGCCTGAATGCTTGGCAGATCAGTGGCGACAGAAAATTCCTTGATGCTGCCGTACGCAATTGGGAATGGATTAAAACCTATATGATTGATCGCGAATACGGCGAATGGTACACGAATGTAAGTCCGGAAGGAATTCCGCAAAAGAATCGGGTCAAAGCCGACCAATGGCGTTGTCCTTACCACAACAGTCGCATGGGATTTGAAGTGATGACGCGGTTAAAATAATCCATCCGATGATAACAAGCGAAAACAAATGGTACACGCTTGAAACCGATGAAGTTTCAGAACTACTTCATACCGGCGTTCCGGAAGGTTTGCCCGAAAGCGAAGCAACTAAACGCTTACAAACTTTCGGAAAAAACCGTTTGCCTGAAAAAAGGAAAGAGAGCAAATTCATTCGTTTTCTGAAACATTTTAACGATATACTCATTTATGTACTTTTTGTCGCAGCGATTATTACGTTTTTCCTGCACCATTATATTGATACTGCTGTCATTGTTGTAGTTGCAATAATCAATGCTTCCATTGGTTTTTTCCAGGAAAATAAAGCGGAAAAAGCATTGGAAGACATAAAAAAACTACTTTCTCTGAAAGCGCATGTGATTCGAGGTGAAAAACGAGTGGAAATCGATGCTTCGGAATTGGTGCCGGGCGATGTCGTGCTTTTAAGTCCGGGCGATAAAGTCCCTGCCGATTTGAGGCTTATCAAAACAGACAATTTGCGAATAGAAGAATCGCCGCTTACCGGCGAATCGGTACCGACCGAAAAAAAGATCCATGTTTTACCGGAAGATACCATGCTCGGCGATCGAATCAATATGGCATTTTCGAGTACAACCGTAAGCGCAGGAACAGGCTCAGGCATTGTTGTTGCTACCGGCGAAAATACCGAAATCGGAAAAATCAATCAAATGATGTCCGATGTAAAAGAACTGACGACCCCTCTGTTAAAACAGACCGCTCAATTCGGGAAAATGGTCTCTGTGGTCATCTTGGCAGGTTCAGTCCTCATCTTTCTTTTCGGATATATCTTCAGACACTATGAAACCCAAAACCTCTTGATGTCTGTTATCGGACTCGCAATTGCGGCCATTCCCGAAGGTTTGCCGGCTATTCTTTCCATCATTCTCGCCATCGGAGTACAAAATATGGCAAAAAGAAACAGTATTGTCCGTACCTTGCCCTCTGTTGAAACCTTGGGATCGGTCTCGGTAATTTGTTCCGATAAAACCGGCACATTGACTAAAAATGAGATGACCGTACAAACACTGGAAACAAGAGATAACGAATATCAAGTGACCGGAACCGGTTATTCTCCCACCGGAGAAATCCTCTTAAGCAATGAAAAAGCGGATTTTACCAAAGAGTTGGTATTGAAGGAACTTATTGAGTGTTTCAGCATCTGCAACGAAGCTTCTTTAAGAAAAGATGCCGAAGGATTGTGGACAATCACCGGCGACCCGACAGAAGGTTCTTTGATTACTTTATTTCATAAAGCAAATATCGATCATAAACAGGCCAAACGAATTTTCACCATTCCATTCGATTCTGAATATAAATATATGGCAACCTTAATCGAAAAAGATAATCAGGCTGTAATTTATATAAAAGGAGCGCCTGACAAACTGATGGACATGGCTGAACGGGAAAAAACGAATACCGGTGAAGAACCTTTTGTAAAAGAACATTGGGAAAAGCAAATATCCGGAATTGCCATTCGCGGGCAACGGATTATTGGCGCCGCTTATAAAATTGTGGACAAAAATGTAAAAACAATTGATCATAGCAATATCCAAAACGGGATTGTATTTTTAGGACTTGCCGGAATTATCGATCCCCCGCGTGAAGAGGTGATTCATGCTGTCAGTCAATGTAAAGCAGCGGGTATTACCGTAAAAATGATTACCGGAGATCATGTCGACACGGCGCGTACCATTGCCAAAGAACTCGGTATTGGCGATGGAATCAAAGCTTTGCAAGGCAGAGATTTGGAGCTGATGACAGACGAAGCGATGGAAGAGGCAGTTGTAGCCTGCGATGTGTTTGCCAGAACAAGTCCTGAGCACAAATTACGATTGGTGAAAGCATTGCAATCTCAAGGCGTTATTTGCGCCATGACGGGTGACGGTGTCAATGATGCTCCGGCCTTGAAAAAAGCGGATGTCGGCATTGCCATGGGGATTAAAGGAACCGAAGTAACCAAAGATGCAGCTGAAATCGTATTGGCTGACGATAATTTCAGTACCATCGTGGCTGCTGTGGAAGAAGGACGCAGGGTGTATGATAATTTGAAAAAGACCATATTATTCGTATTACCTACCAATGGCGCCGAAAGTTTTCTGATTATCGCAAGCATTCTTTTCGGAACGATGCTGCCGCTTACGCCGGTTCAAATCTTGTGGGTAAATATGGTAACTTCCATCACTATTTCATTGGCATTGGCATTCGAGAAATTAGAACCCGGAGCGATGAAACGTCCGCCACGATCGCCGGAAAGCCCCTTACTCAGCGGTTATTTTATATGGCGAATTCTCTTTGTTTCCGTATTAATCGGAGGTTGGACGCTGGGACTGAATGTATACTTATTGAATAGCGGTTGCAGTGCGAATTTTGTGCATACGATTACACTTCAAACCATTGTGATTACGCAGATGTTCCACTTGTTTAACAGCAGAAGTATCAGGGGAAGCGCTTTTAGAGAAAATGTTCTTAGTAATAAAGCAATCTTGGTTGTTTGCGCTTTATTGTTTGTTTTGCAAGGCGCCATAACCTATCTGCCTTTTATGAATGCGACATTTGGCACCGTGTCGATAGGTTTACAAGATTGGAAATATCCGTTCATGTTGGGTATTTCCGTATTTCTGATTGTAGAGATAGAAAAAGCGATAATGAGGAAGATAGATCAGTCGAAGAAAGTATGATGAATATTATTCGCCTGCTTTTTCTTCTGCCGCCAGCATCATTAATAAAAATGCTTGCGCTTCGGTGGATGTTCCGGGAGAATTAAAAAAAGGAGAGCCGGCTGCATCACGGACATATCCGTAGTTGTCTGTTTTTGTTAAAGCGCCTTCTTTCATTTTTTTTGCAAATTCCAAATATTTCTTGTTAATCGCTCCGGTCTTTACACTTTTAAATATGGAAAAAGCAGCCATTTGTGAAAGATTTGTTTCTACAAAAGAATCCGCTTCGCCCACAAAATCATTGAATAAGCCATCGGGGCGAACTGCCGCTTGCAATCCTTCGAGTAATTCGATGAGATAAGTTGCTACTTCAGTTTTATAGGCTTGTTGATTGGCAGGAAGCAATTCATAGATGATGGCAAATGACGCTGCCGCCCATCCATTGCCCCCTCCCCAACAATGAATATCGGTAAAACGATTTTCATCGTCGCTCCAAATATGCGAATATAATTTTTTATCCGCATTCCACAAGCATGTTCTATAACCGCGAATTTGCTTTAAACATTCGTCATAATCTCCGTATGCGGCAAGAAACGGCGGAAGCATGTAAATAGCGTCGCTCCATATTTCTCTGCGATTGTTGATATGATAGAGAGCGCCGGCAGCATTTCTCGGCGCTAAGTTTTTGCAGTAGTTGTATAGTTTGTCCGCAGCTTGTTTATACCGTTCTTCACCATACAATTCATAGCATTTCAAAATGCCGTAACCAGCCGCTACAGGGTCGGTTACGGCATGATCGGATCCCAACATACACGTACGGCCATCGGGAGTTTGTCTTACCAACGCTTCGTTTACCAATAGCCGAAGCGTATCATAATCGGCGCATTCAATCATCGCCTGTATGGCGACTCCCTGTTCCCAGGCCGCTCGCTGCATCGTTAACAGTGCATTCTTTGCTTTCTCTGCGAGAGTGGGGAGAGAACTACTTCCCGATAAATTGCAACTCCCGATCATAACTCCTGAAAAGGCCAAAGAAGTGTTACGAATAAAATGACGACGATTTATCATAAAATACGATTACTAATAAAAGTGAATTAATCGTTATCATCCATCGTCATTGTGGCAAAAACTCTTCGACCCGGAATAGTCTGCGCTTTCTCAAAATCGGTTTTACTGCCTACAATGATCTTATCGTATTCTTTTAAGCCGGTGCCGGCCGGTATTAAATGTCCGCAAATGACATTTTCTTTCATGCCTTCCAACCTATCGACTTTCCCATTAATAGCTGCTTCGTTCAGCACTTTGGTTGTTTCCTGGAAAGAAGCAGCCGACATAAAGCTGGTTGTTTGTAGAGCGGCTCTCGTAATTCCCTGAAGAACCTGATTGGCTGTAGCCGGTTCAGCTTCACGGACTTCTACTAATTTCATATCACGGCGTTTCAAGGCTGAATTTTCGTCTCTCAATTTACGCGCGGTAACGATTTGTCCGGGTTTCAGATTTGGCGAATCACCTGCATCGATTACGACTTTTTTACTCCAGATACGATCGTTTTCTTCCATCACTTCTTGTTTATCAACCAACTGTTGTTCAAGGAAACGCGTATCGCCCGGTTCGACGATTTCTACTTTACGCATCATTTGACGAACAATCACTTCGAAGTGCTTATCGTTGATTTTCACTCCTTGCAGACGGTAAACATCTTGAACTTCATTGACAATGTATTCTTGAACAGCTGTTGGTCCGTTTATTGCCAAAATGTCGGAAGGAGTGATCGCTCCATCGGAAAGGGGCGTACCGGCGCGAACATAATCGTTTTCCTGAACTAAAATTTGTTTGGATAACGGCACTAAGTACGTTTTATATTCCCCGGATTTTGAAGTAACAACCACTTCTCGATTACCTCGTTTGATTTTACCGAATGTGATTTCTCCGTCAATTTCGGAAACTACGGCCGGATTAGACGGGTTTCGAGCTTCAAATAATTCGGTGACGCGCGGAAGTCCACCGGTAATGTCTCCGGTTTTTCCGACTGCTCGCGGAATTTTAACCAACACCTCACCCATATTAATCGGATCGCCATCTTCTTTTATTATGTGAGCGCCCAAAGGTAAGTTGTATGTTTTCAATATATTGCCTTCTTCATCTACAATATGTGCAGCAGGAATTTTGGTACGATCCCTGGATTCTGCAATGATTTTTTCTCTTAGGCCTGTTGTATCGTCGTATTCTATCTTGTAGGTTGTATTCTCAATCAGGTTTTCGAAAGAAATTTTACCCGGTACTTCAGAAACGATAACTGCATTGAAAGGATCCCATTCAATGATCAGATCGCCTTTGTGAATATAGTCACCGCTTTTGAAGAATAATTTGGATGCATACGGTATATTGTGAGAAGATAATACGATTTTTGTATGCGGATCGACAATCCGCAATTCCGACAGACGACTGATGACAATCTGATAAGGTCTTCCGGCATCCTCTGTAATATCTACTGTACGAATTTCATCGATTTCAAGGATACCGTCGTATTTAGATGTAACGTTATTTTCCGCGGCAATATTTGATGCAATTCCTCCCACGTGGAAAGTACGTAAAGTCAACTGTGTTCCCGGTTCGCCGATTGATTGCGCTGCAATGACGCCCACCGCTTCGCCTTTTTGAACCATTTGACCGGTAGCCAAATTACGTCCGTAACATTTTGCACAAACACCTTTTTTGGATTCGCAGGTAAGAACCGAACGTATTTCGACGCGTTCAATCGGAGAGTTTTCAATAATTTCGGCTTTATCTTCCGTGATTTCTTCTCCGGAACGAACAACAATATCTCCTGTTATCGGGTGTTGGATATCATGAACGGAAACCCGTCCTAAAATACGTTCATACAGTGATGCGACCGTATCTTCATTATTTTTTAGCTCGGATGCGATTAATCCGCGTAGGGTTCCACAGTCTTCTTCATTAATAATTACATCGTGAGAAACGTCCACTAATCGGCGGGTCAAATAACCTGCATCTGCTGTTTTCAGAGCGGTATCTGCCAGACCTTTCCGGGCGCCGTGCGTTGAAATAAAATATTCCAACACCGACAATCCTTCCTTGAAATTCGAAAGAATTGGATTTTCAATGATTTGTCCGCCTTCCGCTCCACTTTTTTGTGGTTTTGCCATGAGTCCGCGCATTCCGGATAATTGTCGAATTTGTTCTTTCGATCCTCGTGCGCCCGATTCAAGCATCATGCAAACGGAGTTGAATCCCTGATCGTCTTCACGCAATTGTTTCATCAGGATGTCGGACAAACGAGAATTAACATGTGTCCAAATATCGATGATTTGATTATAACGTTCGTTGAATGTTATAAATCCCATGTTGTAATTGTTCAGAATTTGTTCTACTTCGTCGTAGCCATCCTGTACCAAATCTTCTTTTTCTTTTGGAATGATGATATCGTCCAAATTGAACGACAAGCCGCCTTTAAACGCCATCATATATCCCAAGTCCTTAATATCATCCAAGAATTTGGCGGTTGTTGCGACTCCGCAGGTTTTAATTATTTTACCGATAATATCACGCAACGATTTTTTAGAAAGTATTTCGTTAATAAATCCGACTTCTTTCGGAACAAATTCGTTGACCATTATTCGTCCGACTGAAGTTTCAACCATGTGGGTAATGGGGTTGTCATCTTGGATATCATCGATATAAATAAAAATAGGAGCATGAATATCTACTTTATTTTCATTATATGCAATAATCGCTTCTTCCGGACCGTAGAATTTCAATCCTTCTCCTTTAGCGCCTTTACGAAGTCGGGTAATATAGTACAATCCCAAAACCATATCCTGTGAAGGAACAGTAATTGGCGCTCCATTTGCGGGGTTTAATATATTATGGGAAGCGAGCATCAACATTTGCGCTTCCAAAATGGCTTCATTACCTAAAGGAAGGTGCACTGCCATTTGGTCGCCGTCGAAGTCGGCATTGAATGCCGTACAGGAAAGGGGGTGTAATTGGATGGCTTTGCCTTCGATCAATTTGGGTTGAAATGCTTGGATGCCTAAACGGTGTAGGGTAGGGGCTCGATTCAATAAAACCGGATGTCCTTTCATTACATATTCCAAAATGTCCCAAACGACCGGTTCTTTGCGATCGACAATTTTCTTGGCGGATTTTACCGTTTTTACAATCCCTCTGTCAATCAATTTCCGGATAATAAAAGGTTTATAAAGTTCGGCCGCCATATTTTTCGGGATGCCGCATTCGTGCATTTTCAGTTCCGGGCCAACAACGATGACCGATCGGGCTGAATAGTCTACGCGTTTACCTAATAAGTTTTGACGGAAGCGACCTTGTTTACCTTTCAGGCTGTCGGATAATGATTTCAGCGGTCGATTTGCTTCAGTTTTCACTGCGCTGGATTTTCGGGAATTATCGAACAAAGAATCTACAGCTTCCTGAAGCATTCGTTTTTCATTTCTTAAAATGACTTCGGGCGCTTTGATATCAATTAAACGTTTCAAGCGGTTATTGCGGATAATCACCCGGCGGTATAAGTCATTCAAGTCGGAGGTTGCGAATCGTCCTCCATCCAACGGAACTAACGGACGCAGTTCGGGAGGAATGACCGGTACCACTTTAATAATCATCCATTCCGGACGGTTTCTTCCTTTCGATTGACGGAAAGATTCCACGACTTGAAGTCGTTTTAATGCTTCGCTTTTACGTTGTTGAGAAGCATCGTTGCTTGCTTTATGACGTAATTCGTAGGATAAAGCGTCCAAATCCAACTTTTCCAAAAGGTCGTAAATGGCTTCGGCGCCCATTTTGGCAATGAATTTATTAGGATCGCTGTCTTCTAATGCCTGATTATTTTTCGGAAGGTTATCGATAATGTCTAAATACTCTTCTTCCGATAGTAAGTCGTAAACAGCCCTGTCAGAAACAATTCCGGCTTGGATTACAACGTAACGTTCATAATAAACAACCGAATCTAATTTTTTTGTCGGTAATCCCAATAGATAACCGATTTTATTTGGCAATGAACGAAAATACCATATATGTGCGACGGGAACAACCAAATGGATATGTCCCATCCGTTCGCGACGTACTTTTTTCTCGGTTACTTCAACGCCGCAACGATCGCAAACAATTCCTTTGTAACGGATGCGTTTGTATTTACCGCAATGACATTCGTAATCCTTAACCGGACCGAAAATACGTTCGCAGAATAAACCGTCGCGTTCGGGTTTATACGTCCGATAGTTAATTGTTTCGGGTTTCAATACTTCTCCGCTGGATTGTCCCAGTATTTCATCGGGAGAAGCTAACCCTATGGATATTTTGGAAAAATTGCTTTTTGCTTTGATTTCTTTTCTGAAAGCCATGATATGTTTGAATTATGAATTTAGAATTATGAATTATGAATTAAGAAATAAGATTTAATAATTCATAACTCATAATTCATAACTATTCTAAAATAATACTTAATCCTAAGCCTCTCATTTCATGTAACAAGACATTCAATGATTCCGGTATTCCGGGTATCGGCATCGGATCTCCTTTCACGATAGCTTCGTAAGCTCTGGAGCGACCGACAACGTCGTCTGACTTGATGGTCAAGATTTCTTGAAGGATAAATGATGCGCCGAAAGCTTCCAATGCCCAAACTTCCATTTCGCCGAATCGTTGTCCTCCGAATTGCGCTTTACCGCCTAAAGGCTGTTGGGTAATCAAAGAATACGGTCCGATGGAACGTGCATGCATTTTATCGTCCACCATATGACCCAATTTCAGCATATATATCATCCCGACAGTAGCCGGCTGATCAAACCGTTCGCCCGTTCCCCCGTCATACAGATAGGTTTTTCCGTATCGCGGAACTCCGGCTTTATCGGTCCATTCATTCAAATCGTCTAAAGAAGCCCCGTCGAAAATGGGAGTAGAAAATTTAACGCCCAGATTGTGTCCGGCCCATCCTAAAACAGTTTCGAAAATTTGTCCAAGGTTCATACGCGAGGGTACGCCCAAAGGATTTAAAACAATATCCACGATGGTTCCATCGTCAAGGAAAGGCATATCTTCGTCGCGTACAATACGTGAAACAATACCTTTATTTCCGTGACGTCCGGCCATTTTATCTCCTACTTGCAATTTACGTTTTTTAGCGATATATACTTTTGCCATTTGAACGATTCCGGTAGGAAGTTCATCGCCAATCGTATAGTCGAATTTCTGACGTCTTAATTCTGCATCTAATTCTTTGTATTTTTTTAGGTAGTTGACGATTACATCGCGTATCATTTCATTTTTTTGGGTATCAATCGTCCATTTCGAAACCTGAACCGTTGCAAAGTCGATTTTCAATAAATCTTCTTTCAGAAATTTAACTCCCTTTGGAATCAGTTCGACATTCATAAAATCCTTGACTCCCTGAGAAACTTTTCCTTCCGTAAGTTTTAATAATTTTTCAATGAGTAATTCTTTTAAAGCGTTTACTTTATCATCAAAGACATCGTCCAGCTGAGGTAATTTTGCTTTATCGCTCAGTTTGGTTTTTTTCTGTTTGATTCCGGCTTTTGAAAAAAGATTTTTCCCGATAATGACACCGGTTAAAGAAGGAGAAGCTTTTAATGAAGCATCTTTAACATCTCCCGCTTTTTCACCGAAAATGGCGCGAAGTAATTTTTCTTCGGGTGAAGGATCCGATTCGCCTTTCGGTGTGATTTTACCGATCAGAATATCCCCCGGTTCTACGCGAGCGCCTAATCGGATAATACCGTTTTCATCCAAATCTCGGGTTGCTTCTTCGCTTACATTCGGAATGTCGGAGGTTAATTCTTCCGCGCCTCGTTTGGTTTCTCGCACTTCAAGAATATATTCGTCGACGTGGACTGAAGTGAAAATATCTTCTCTGACTACTCGTTCACTGATCACAATAGCGTCTTCAAAATTATATCCTTTCCACGGCATGAATGCAACTTTCAGATTTTTTCCCAAAGCTAATTCCCCGTTTTCTGTACAAAAACCTTCCGTTAAAAGCTGATCTTTTCTTACTCTCTCGCCTTTTTTAACGACGGGACGCAAATCAACGGTGGTATTTTGATTGGTTTTTCTAAATTTAGGGATAATATACGACTTAATTGCAGATTCGAAGCTGACAAATTTTTCTTCTTCCGATTGATCGTATTCGATATCGATCCGGGTTGCATCTACATAAATGACCGTTCCGTTACCTTCTGCTGCTATTTGAGTGCGTGAATCCCGAATTAATTGACTTTCAATTCCGGTGCCGACAATAGGCGCTTCCGGATTTAACAGAGGAACCGCTTGGCGCATCATGTTCGAACCCATTAAGGCGCGATTTGCATCATCGTGTTCTAAAAAAGGAATCAAGGCTGCAGCAATTGAAGCGATTTGTGTTGGAGAAACATCCATTAATTGTACTGTTTCCTGGGAAACCACCGGATAATCGGCATCTTGACGAGATTTGATGCGGTTGTTTGTAAAACGTCCTTCATCGTTTAACGGAGCATTCCCTTGCGCAATGATTTTACTTTCTTCTTCTTCTGCAGTTAAATAGATAATTCCATCCGGATTTAAATCCACTTTTTGGTTTTCTACTTTACGATAGGGAGTTTCAATAAAACCTAAATTATTGATTTTTGCATACACACAAAGCGATGAGATCAAGCCGATATTTGGTCCTTCGGGAGTTTCAATCGGACAAAGGCGTCCATAATGTGTATAATGCACATCGCGTACTTCAAAGCCCGCCCGTTCGCGAGATAAACCGCCGGGGCCCAAAGCAGACATACGGCGTTTGTGCGTAATTTCAGCCAAAGGATTCGTTTGATCCATGAATTGCGATAAAGCATTGGTTCCGAAGAAGGAATTTACGACCGATGAAATTGTTTTTGCATTAATTAGGTCAATCGGTGTGAATACTTCGTTATCCCGGACATTCATGCGTTCGCGAATTGTACGAGCCATACGCGCTAACCCGATTCCGAATTGGTTATAGAGTTGTTCGCCAACAGTACGAACGCGGCGGTTACTCAAATGATCGATGTCATCAACATTGGCTTTAGAGTTTATCAACTCTATTAAATATTTGATAATCTCAATAATATCTTCTTTTGTAAGAACTTTAATATCAATAGAAGTGGTTAAGTTCAATTTCTTATTGATACGGTAACGTCCTACTTCTCCCAAGTCATATCTTTTTTCGGAAAAGAATAAATTCTGAATGACTTCCCGTGCGCTGGCGTCGTCGGCCGGATCGGCATTTCGTAATTGACGATAGATGTATACGACTGCATCGCGTTCGGAGTTGCTCGGGTCTTTTTGCAGAGTGTTGTAGATGATTGCGTAATCCGATAAGTTCTGATCTTCACGATGTAAGAGTATTGTTTGCACGCCGGAGTCGAGTATTTCATCCACATGCCCGGCTTCGATGACTACTTCCCGGTCGATAAGCACTTCGTTTCGTTCGATGGAAACTACTTCTCCGGTATCTTCATCCACAAAGTCTTCCACCCAAGTTTTCAATACGCGGGCTGCTAATTTTCGTCCGACTGCTTTATGAAGGTTGGTTTTGTTTACTTTAATTTCTTCGGCAAGTTTGAAAATTTCCAAAATGTCTTTGTCGCTTTCAAAGCCGATGGCTCTTAGTAGGGTAGTTACGGGCAATTTCTTTTTACGGTCGATATAGGCATACATTACATTGTTTATGTCGGTCGCAAATTCGATCCATGAGCCTTTGAAAGGAATGATGCGGGCCGAATACAATTTGGTTCCGTTTGAGTGCATGCTTTGTCCGAAGAATACGCCCGGTGAACGATGCAATTGGGATACGACTACGCGTTCCGCTCCATTGATTACAAACGTTCCTCTTTCCGTCATATAGGGAATGGGGCCGAGATAAACGTCTTGAATAACGGTATCGAAATCTTCATGATCGACATCCGTACAATAAAGTTTTAACTTTGCTTTTAAAGGAACACTGTATGTTAATCCTCGCTCGATGCATTCTTCAATGGTGTAACGGGGCGGATCGATGTAGTAATCCAAAAATTCAAGAACAAAGTTATTTCGTGTGTCTGCGATCGGAAAATTTTCCGCAAACACTTTATATAGTCCCTCATTTTTTCTCTTTTCCGGAGGAGTATCTAACTGTAAAAAGTCTTGAAAAGACTTTAATTGAACTTCGAGAAAATCCGGATATTCCAGCGGTTTTTTTATCGAAGCGAAATTGATTCTTTGATTATTTGTTGTTGACGACATTGATACTGAATTTGGAACTTAATTAATGGAAAAATGGGAAGAAACGAAGAAAATGAAAATAATGAAAGCAACGAAAATGGTGATTATTTCATTTCTTTCATTATTTTCACGATCCTCATTGAGAGAATTGAGCGAGCATTATTTAAGTTCAACTTCAGCTCCGGCGTCTTCCAAGGATTTCTTTAATGCTTCGGCTTCGTCTTTGGCAACTCCTTCTTTAATAGCCGATGGAGCGCTGTCAACGAGATCTTTCGCTTCTTTTAAACCAAGGCCTGTCAATTCCTTAACTGCTTTAACGATTGCCAATTTGTTAGCGCCAACGCTTTTAAGCATTACATCAAAGGATGTTTTTTCTACTTTTTCTTCAACCGGAGCGGCGGTCGGAGCGGCAGCAACGGCAACTGCGGCTGCTGCGGGTTCAATACCGTATTCCGATTTTAAAATCCCGGCAAGTTCGTTTACTTCTTTTACGGTTAAGTTTACTAATTGTTCAGCAAAAGCTTTTAAATCTGCCATATTTTTATAATTTTAATTGTTTATTATTTATTTAATTGTTCCTAAAGATTTTAATAATTTTAATGCTTTAAGATCTCTTGGAGAGTGTTTCCAACACTCCATGAATAGTTTGACCACCTGATTGAAGAGCAGAAATAATATTCTTGGCGGGCGATTGCAACAGGGCAATCAAATCGCCGATCAATTCGTTTTTGCTCTTGATAGTAATAAGTAATTCAAGATTTTCTGCGCCGATATAAAAACATTCCTGAACATAAGCGGCTTTTAATTTGGGAATATCGCTTCCTTTCGCAAATGTTTTTATTAGCTTTGCGGGACTGTTGGCGTCGTTTGAAAACATAACCGCCGTGTTTCCCTTTAAAGCGGGGTCTAATGCTGAAAAATCTCCTTTTACTTTTTCTAATGCTTTTTTAAATAAGGTGTTCTTTACAACGACTAATTTAATGTTTTGTTTGTTACATTCTCTTCTTAAACTGCCGGTTCTTGCCGCATTTAAGGTAGCAATATCCGTCAAATAAAAATTCGAAAAACTGTCGACAGTTGTAACAATCTGTTCAATAATAGCGGTTTTATCTTCCTTTTTCATAATTCGACATATTATTATTCATCCACTGATTTAGGATCAATTTTAAGACCCGGACTCATAGTACTTGAAAGATAAACGCTCTTAATATACGTACCTTTAGCTGCAGTAGGTTTTAACTTGATAAGTGTGGATACAAATTCTTTCGCGTTTTCGCGAAGTTGATCCGCAGTGAAGGATACTTTTCCGACGGAAGTATGAACAATTCCGGCTTTATCGACTTTAAAGTCAATTTTTCCTTGTTTTACTTCTTTCACAGCCGTTGCTACCTCATTGGTAACCGTACCGCTTTTAGGATTAGGCATCAAGCCGCGAGGACCCAATATCCTTCCTAAGGCGCCGATTTTACCCATAACCGCCGGTTGAGTGATTATTACGTCAACATCCGTCCAACCGCCTTTTATCTTTTCGATATATTCGTCAAGTCCTACATGATCAGCGCCGGCTTCTTTCGCTGCATTTTCCTGATCAGGAGTAACTAATGCAAGAACTCTAACTTGCTTCCCGGTTCCGTGAGGCAATGAAACCACGCCACGTACCATTTGGTTAGCTTTACGGGGGTCAACACCGAGACGAACGTCGATATCGACGGAGGCATCAAACTTGACGGTAGAAATTTCTTTTACCAAATCAGATGCTTCTTTCAGTGTATACATTTTCCCTGCTTCAATTTTGCTTAAAGCCAACTTTTGATTTTTTGTCAGTTTACTCATATCTCTATTGAAGTTTTTTAATTATTTACAGGGAAAGCCCCTTTTACCGATATACCCATGCTTCTGGCTGTTCCGGCTACCATTTTCATGGCTGCCTCCTGCGAAAAACAATTCAAGTCTGTCATTTTGTCTTCAGCAATCATTTTCACTTGTTCCCAAGTGATTTCGGCTACTTTCTTACGGTTAGGTTCTGCCGAACCGCTTTTTTGTTTGGAAATTTCCAACAATTGAATCGCAACCGGAGGATTTTTTACAACAAAATCGAAAGACTTGTCGGTGTAATAAGTAATCACCACAGGTACTACTTTACCGGCTTTGTCTTGAGTTCTGGCATTGAATTGCTTGCAAAACTCCATAATATTAATCCCTTTCGATCCCAAAGCGGGGCCAACCGGTGGAGAAGGATTTGCAGCCCCTCCTTTAATCTGTAATTTTAGCTGTCCTGCAATCTCTTTTGCCATTTGTTAAAAAATTAAATTTATAAACACATTTTGGAAATTCTAACGTTTAGAATTCCTCTTTTGAAAAGAATATTCGAAGAGCGTAACCTAATCGCATTATTCTTTTTCAACTTGCAGATACCCTAACTCGAGGGGGGTTCCCCGGCCGAAGATTTTAACCAGCACAACCAGTTTTTTCTTTTCGGGATTAATTTCTTTAATCTCTCCATGAAAACCGTTGAACGGGCCAAAAGTAACTTTTACCGTTTCGCCAACATAGTATTGAACGTCGAATTCTTCCGTTTGCTCTTGCAATTCGTCGACTGTTCCGAGAATTCGGTTTACTTCCGACGAACGCAAAGGAACCGGTTTGTTTCCTCCGAGAAATCCAATAACATAGTTAACATTTTTTAGGAAGTGCACAACCTCGCCTACCAAAGCCGCTTCAATAATAATGTAGCCGGGAAGATAAGCGCGTTCTTTAAGCACCTTCTTTCCGTTACGTTGTTGAAAGACTTTCTCTGTGGGAATTAAGACTTGCGAAATATAATTTTTCAAGTCCGAATTTTTAATTTCAGCTTCAAGATATTCTTTCACCTTATTCTCTTTACCGCTGACGGCTCGGAGAACGTAAAATTTCTTTTCTATTTCAGACATCTTTTAGTTAAAAGATTTTATCGTAAAAGAAATGAACAATGGACTTAAAACTGAAATCAATAGCAAACAAAACAATCGCCATGATAAGGGAAGCTGTCATTACGACGACGGTACTGCTCGTCAATTCCTGTTGAGTGGGCCAAGATACCTTATGTACAAGTTCGTTATAAGATTCTTTGATGTAATTAATAATTTTATTCATCCGTAATTATTATCATCATTAGTTTTTATGCACGGGTTGAAAGGCTCGAACTCTCGACCTACGGTTTTGGAGACCGTCGCTCTACCGACTGAGCTAAACCCGTGTATTTAATTTACAATTTACAATTTTTTGATTTACAATTGACAATAAAGAATATTTTCTTAAGTTGTCAAAATTCAATCGTAAATTGTAAATTGTAAATCGTAAATTATTCTAAGATTTCCGTAATCTGACCGGCTCCTACCGTGCGACCGCCTTCACGGATAGCAAAGCGTAGACCTTCGCTGCAAGCTACCGGATAGATCAAGTCGATCGTAATGGTTAAGTTATCGCCCGGCATCACCATTTCGGTTCCTTCCGGAAGCGTGATTTCACCCGTAACATCTAAGGTACGGATATAGAATTGCGGACGATATTTGTTATGGAACGGCGTATGACGGCCACCTTCTTCTTTTTTCAGGATATACACCTCTGCTTTTACTCTGGTATGGGGTTTTACTTTGTTCGGATGGGTGATAACCATACCGCGTTTTACTTCGTCTTTATCGATACCGCGGAGCAATAAACCTACGTTATCGCCGGCTTGACCGTCGTCAAGAATTTTACGGAACATTTCAACACCTGTAACAACCGATTTTTTACCTTCAGAGCCCAAACCGATGATTTGAACTTCTTCGCCGGTTTTAATTTTACCGGTTTCAATACGACCGGTTGCTACCGTACCGCGACCGGTGATAGAGAATACATCTTCTACCGGCATCAGGAAGGGTTTGTCAACATCGCGTACAGGAAGCGGAATCCAACTGTCTACTGCATCCATCAATTCCATCACTTTATCTTCCCACTTCGGGTCTCCGTTCAATGCCCCCAAAGCGGAACCTTGAATAACAGGTGTGTTAACGCCGTCAAATTGATAAAAATCAAGTAGTTCACGCATTTCCATCTCAACTAATTCCAACATCTCGGGATCATCGACAATATCCACTTTGTTCATGAAAACAACTAATTTGGGAACGTTTACCTGACGTGCCAGAAGAATGTGTTCGCGTGTTTGAGGCATTGGACCATCGGTTGCGGCAACTACGATAATA
>Ga0209629_10000404_pt1 | contig 23196 bp, 18 predicted proteins | sample TergutCu122P5_FD_187286 | JGI IMG/M metagenome (GOLD analysis project Ga0209629, IMG submission 187286) | Cubitermes ugandensis P5 segment gut microbial communities from Kakamega Forest, Kenya - Cu122 P5 (SPAdes) (version 2) | ecosystem: Host-associated > Arthropoda: Insects > Digestive system...
GCTTTAATCTAAAAATTGAAGAAAATGAAGAAAAAGATAAAATTACACCAAAAGAGAAAAAAGTGTGGATATACATTGATAATAAGACACTTTATTCAAAATATTCAATGAATTTTTTAGATTATATTGTATCAAACATGGGTTTGCAGTTGCGAAATTTAACCGAAATGGAAATCTACATAACCAAGTTCTATTAGTCTATTTTCCGCATCGTATAATTTTGTTTTAACGACTTCCAGATGTTTTAATATTTGTTCATAAGTTCCTAAATTTGAAACTTTGTATTTGCTTTCTACATCTTCCCATTGATTAGAAGCGGTATTTAAAACGCCAAAGTGTTTTAATCGTGTTGGATCTTTTAAAATAAATTCTTGTTTTTTGTTATTCCAAAGGTAATACTTTACTTTGTGTTTTAACATAAACCTTCTACGTGTATTATTTGCGCAAATTTGCACTACAAAAGGAGCATTTTCCTCTTTATCTATTTTTGACTTATCCACATAAAAATTTACTTTCATATTATATATTATTTCGTTTATATTGCCCCTATTTTGCCCCTATTTTTTATTTTGAAAATACAAAAATAATATATATAATTGAAATGCACAAATATAAAATAAATGTGATTTAAAAGGTTCGAGCCCCGTCCGCACCGCAAAGAAAACTGAAAATTAAATAAAAATAACCCTCCGGCGAATGGAAACTCAGGGGCGTCCAAGTTGAATATTAATCAAAATGCGCTAATTTTAACCCGATTACTTTCAATTTGAAATAAAATTGAAGGGTTTTTATTGCTATCTGTATTTCATTCTTCCTGCGCTCTTCCTGCGCTCTTCGTGCGCTCCTCCTCCGCTCTTCCCATACTGACACTTTAATATTTTTCTTTATTGGGGTGCAATTGACTACGTCGATTTTCAATTCAAATTGTCGTTTTTATAATGCGTCGTCATTGCGAACTGCGGGGTACGAAGCAGGAAGCAATCCATGCTCCTCACCTCTAAAAGTAGCCCATCAAATGAATATTTCACTTATATATAAATAAAGTCGTATATTTGCAAATGATTAACAGGATCGAAACTTCATCCAATGAACAAAACAAGTATTTTTTGCAGCGTTTCGCTATTGAGCACAGTGGTTGCGCCATGTCTCGGACAGAAAATGCCCAAGCAACGCCCCAATATCATCTATATCCTTGCCGATGATTTGGGTTATGGCGATGTATCCGCCAATTACCCGCAGGGAAAAATAACGACGCCTAACATCGATCGTTTGGCATCGGAAGGTATGCGCTTCACAGACGCCCATGCATCTGCGGCAGTAAGTACGCCTTCGCGTTATGGTATCCTGACCGGAAGTTATTCGTGGCGTAGCAAGCTACCGGTAGGAGCGATATCGGGTTTGGGACGCTCGCTTTTGGATAGCAGTAAATACACTGTGGCTTCATTACTCAAAGAAAAGGGCTATGCTACTGCGGTCATCGGCAAATGGCATCTGGGACTCAATTGGCAACTGAAAGACGGCAGAGAGTTATCTGTTGATCAATTAGGCGCACGCTACAAAACAGGAAATTTTGTTATAGACTTGCCTTCGGACATTGTCGATTTTTCGAAGCCTCCGCAAAACGGTCCATTGAAATTCGGATTTGACTACTCGTATATACTGCCGGCATCGCTTGACATGGAACCCTATTGCTATCTCCGGAACGATACGCTGACAGCCCCTTTAACCGGATACACGGCAGGCAATGATCTCAATACCGGATTTACAGGAGCTTTCTGGCGTGCAGGACGTATGGCGGAAGGTTTCGACTTTAACGACGTGTTGCCCAACTTTACCCGCCAAGCAGTTCAATATATTCAAAACAGCGCCGGTAAAAAGCAACCTTTTTTCCTTTATTTCGCTATGCCGGCGCCACATACCCCTTGGTTGCCTGCCCAAAAATATGCAGGCAAAAGCGGAGCAGGCATTTATGGAGACTATGTAGTCATGACCGACGATATGGTAGGTCAACTGCTTGAAGCAGTGAAAAAAGCAGGTATAGATGATAATACAATTATTATTCTTGCCAGCGACAACGGTCCCTATTGGCGACCCAATATGATAGCAAAATACGATCACCGGGCGGCGGGAATATACAGGGGAATGAAAGCCGATGCTTGGGATGGCGGACATCGTGTGCCATTTATTGTAAAGTGGAATAATCATATCCAAGCCGGTTCGGTAAGCAATGCACTCACTTCGCTCACCAATCTGATGGCGACGGTAGCTGATATTACCGGTTTTGATGGCAGCAAACTAACCTGCATGGATTCATACAGCATTTTGCCTGTTCTTCTGGGCAAATCAAACGACGTCCCCAATCAGAAAGCTATTGTAGAGATTTCATCCAGAGGACTCTTTGCCATCAAGTCGGGCGAATGGAAGCTCATCTTAGGAAAAGGATCGGGCGGTTTCAGTACAACTCCCGCTGAGGATGCAATGATGATCGAAGACGGTCAACTCTATAACATGAAGGATGATCCGTCTGAAACTAACAACCTCTATAACACTCGAAAAGACATTGTTCAAAATCTTTCAATACTTTTAGAAGATATTAAAAATAAAAAATAATTATACGATGAAAACAAGTATTATTTACAGTGTTTCGCTGTTGAGCGCGGTAGCCGTATCATGCAACGGACAAAAGACGCCCAAGCAGCAGCCCAACATCATCTATATTCTTGCCGACGACTTAGGCTATGGCGACCTGGGGTGTTATGGGCAAAAACTCATTCAAACGCCTAATATAGATCGCATGGCTGCCGAAGGTATGCGGTTTACTCAATTTTATGCAGGCACTGCCGTCAGCGCGCCATCGCGTTCATCTTTGATGACCGGCTTGCATACAGGTCACACGCCTATTCGCGGAAATAAAGAACATAAACCAGAAGGGCAATATCCACAACCGGGGGATACTTACACTATCGGTAAGATGCTGAAAGCCGGCGGATATGTCACAGGCTGTTTTGGCAAATGGGGATTGGGTTACCCTGGCTCGGAAGGAGCGCCGGAAAATCAAGGAATCGACGAGTTTTTCGGATACAACTGCCAGGCTCGCGCGCACAATTATTACCCTTATTATCTTTGGCATAATAAGGATACGGTTTGGTTGAAAGGGAACGAAGGAACACAAAAGAACGACTATGCAGCGGATATCATTCACAAAGAAGCCATGAAGTTTATTAACGACAACAAAAATAAACCTTTCGTTGCCTTCCTCACCTATACGATTCCCCATGCCGAATTAGTAAGTCCTGACGATGATATACAAGCCTCGTACAAAGACAAGTTTCCAGAAAAGACATGGCAAGGCGTTGACAGTGGAGCCGCTTACAAAATGGGCGGTTATGGAACTACTCAGCATCCCAAAACCGACTTTGCCGCTATGATTACGCGATTGGACAAATATGTAGGCGATATAATGTCCGAATTAAAAAAATTGGGATTGGACAAAAACACGATTGTGATATTCACAAGTGATAATGGACCTCATAACGAAGGAGGCGCAAACCCCGATTTCTTTAAAAGCTATGGACCGCTACGCGGTATAAAGAGGGATTTGTATGAAGGCGGTATTCGCGTGCCAATGATCGCATGGTACCCTGGAAAAATCAAAGCGGGAAGCGTTACCAATCAGGTTTCGGCTTTCTGGGATGTGATGCCTACATTTGCTGAATTGACCGGCACAAAAGTTGCCGCCAATACGGATGGTATCTCTTTTCTACCCACCTTATTCGGTCGATCCGGACAAAAGCAGCATGATTATTTATATTGGGAATTTCATGAACAGGGAGGCAAAATAGCCGTACTCAAAGGAAACTGGAAAGCCGTATGGCTGAATGTAAACAATCCGGACAAAACGACTGTGGCGTTATACGATTTGTCGAAAGATATCCATGAAGACAATAATGTTGCCCAACAGCATCCTGAAATTGTTGCGGAATTAGATCAAATCATGCGAAAATCGCATACCGATTCCGAAGTATTTCCACTTTCATTACCGGTCGCTATTCATTAGAAACCATATAAAAGACATAATACAATGAACAAAACAAGTATTCTTTGCAGCGTTTCGCTCTTGAGTTCGGTCATGGTATCATGCGCCGAGAAGCCAAAAACGCTTCAACGACCCAATATCGTTTTTATTCTGGGCGATGACGTAGGTTATGGCGATCTTTCGTGCTATGGAGCCACGAAAGTGAAAACGCCCAATGTAGAACGCTTAGCCGCTTCGGGTTTGCGGTTTTTGAACGCCCATGCGGTAGCGTCCACTAGTACCCCTTCGCGATATTCGTTACTTACGGGGCAATACGCTTTCCGCCGCAACGATACGGGAATTGCAGCCGGAAATGCGCCATCCATCATCAAGCCGGAACAGAAAACACTGCCGGCAATGTTGCAAGCCGCAGGCTACACGACAGGAGTCGTTGGCAAATGGCATCTTGGACTCGGCGTGGATACCAACCAACCTTGGAATGAATATATCGCTCCGGGTCCGAAAGAATTAGGATTTGACTATTCCTACATCATGGCGGCGACAGGCGACCGGGTGCCTTGCGTATATTTGGAAAACCAACGCATTGTGAGTCTCGATCCTTCCGACCCTGTGGAGGTAAGTTACGAAAAACCTTTTCCGGGCGAACCTTTAGGCAGGGATCATCCCGAACTGCTAACCAAATTGCATCCCAGTCACGGACACGACATGGCTATTGTGAACGGCATCAGCCGCATCGGTTACATGAAAGGTGGCAGGCAGGCTCTGTGGACGGATGAATATATTGCCGACAGCCTTACAACGAAAGCAGTCGCCTTTATAGAACACAACAAAGACAAACCGTTTTTTCTGTATTTCGGAACCAATGACATTCATGTGCCTCGCTGGCCCAACCCTCAGTTTGTAGGCAAGTCGGGTATGGGACCTCGCGGCGACGCCATCCTGCAATTCGACTGGACGGTGGGACAGGTATTGGATGCTTTGGAGCGCAACGGATTGTTGGATAACACCATCATAATACTTACAAGCGATAACGGACCGGTGGTGGACGATGGATATAAGGATCAAGCCGTAGAACTGCTCGACGGACACAAACCCTGGGGTCCGTATCGCGGCGGTAAATACAGCGCTTTTGAAGCCGGAACGCGCGTGCCTTTCTTAGTAAGCTGGCCCAAAGGAGGCGTAGCCAAAGGGAAAGATTCTTATGCGCTGGTATCGCACATCGACTTCTTTGCAACGCTGGCGACGCTCACCGGGCAAACGCTTCCCGATGATGCTGCTCAAGACAGTTTCGATCAGCTCAAGACATGGCTGGGAAAAGACGGTAAAGGACGGGAATATGCTATGGAACAGGCTTTCACAACCTTGTCGGCAATCAAAGGAGACTGGAAATACATAGCGCCATCCAATCGTAATGCGCCATTAATTGTTGAAACCAATACAGAAACCGGATTCATCATGCAACCGCAACTTTATTACCTGAAGGACGACATTGGCGAGCATAACAATATTGCCGCCGATCATCCCGACAAGGTGAAAGAATTAGGAGCGATAATTGATCAGGTAAAGAGTACGCCTAAGACGCGAAAATGACTAATGGATTGCGTCGGATTAAACAAGCGGGCATAACATCTATTAAAAATTTATAATAAAAGTGCGTAGCGTAACTTTGAATTGCATCTCAGACTCCGCAAACTTTGCTGGTAATTGCATTTTTTCGTACTTTTGTCCCCAAAAGGAGTGAAATCTTATGGAACAAATGATTCTTAGTACTGAAGACTTAGTAAAAAGATATCGGAATCGCACCGTTGTGAATCATGTCTCGATTCAGGTGAAGCAGGGAGAAATTGTTGGTTTGCTGGGTCCTAACGGCGCAGGAAAAACGACTACTTTCTACATGACAGTGGGATTGGTTACTCCCAATCAGGGAAAAATCTTTCTGGAAGATATGGAGATTACTCAGTTTCCCGTTTATAAACGGGCGCGGAATGGAATTGGTTACTTGGCGCAGGAAGCCTCCGTTTTTCGCAAGCTGTCGGTAGAAGACAATATTCGCGCAGTTCTGGAGATGACACAGCAGTCGGAAGCCTATCAGAAAGAAAAATTGGAAAGCCTGATTGCTGAATTTGGTCTCCAGAAAGTTCGTAAGAATCTTGGAGACCAATTATCCGGAGGAGAGCGCCGGCGGGTGGAAATCGCAAGATGTCTGGCTATCGATCCGAAATTCATCATGCTCGACGAACCTTTTGCCGGCATCGATCCAATTGCTGTTCAGGATATTCAGCAAATTGTCGGAAAGCTGAAACTTAAAAATATCGGCATCTTGATTACCGACCACAATGTTCATGAAACTTTAAGTATAACCGATCGCGCTTATCTCTTGTTTGAAGGCAAAGTCTTGTTTCAGGGAAGTGCTGAAGAATTGGCTGAAAACCCCATTGTCAGGGAAAAATATTTAGGTCGCGATTTCGAATTGAGACGAAAGGCTATTTAAAACACAAACACAAGTCGTCATACAAAATTATTTCTATAATCATATTTTTTGCTAACATATCAAGTCCATATTTTCTCCCGAACTGATGCAACAGCACGGAATGATAGTCCTTAAATAGATGCGGATAATTGGCGATACAATATTTGCCTTCGGCATCGTTTGTGGCGTCTGGTTTATTTTACATTTGATTTTATTCAAGAAGACAACAATAGTAAAAGAGAAAAATTAGTAATAAATTTAATACTTGTCATAAAAACATAATAACATGTCGCAAAATCGTACATAACTATATGAAACTTTGTAGTATTTTTGCTTTATTTTTGTTATTTAACATCTTTTTTATTAATTAATAATTCGCAATGATTACACGAAGAAACTTTTTGAAAGCGGGAGGCATGGGATTGGCTGCCATGGCTTTAACCGGTAAAGAAACCGTGTTCGCGCAAACTAAGCAAGCTGGATATATTTCAAAGCGCCCTGAACTTTCCAAGCGAAACTTTACGTCAAAAGCCGTTGAAGAGACGATTGTACAGGTAAAAAAACAACTTAAAGATCCAAAATTAGCGTGGATGTTTGAAAACTGTTTTCCGAATACATTGGATACAACCGTTCATTTCCGGACGACGGACAACCGTCCCGATACCTTTGTTTATACAGGCGATATTCATGCGATGTGGCTGAGAGATTCCGCAGCCCAAGTGTGGCCCTACCTTAGTCTGATGAAAAAAGACGAACCCTTGCGTTTGCTGATTGCAGGAGTCATCAACCGGCAAACCAAATGCGTATTGATCGATCCCTATGCCAATTCATTCAACGACGGGCCTACCGGAAGCGAATGGAAAACGGATATGACCGATATGAAACCGGAACTGCACGAGCGGAAATGGGAAATCGATTCGCTTTGCTATACCGTGCGTCTGGCTTATCATTATTGGAAAATAACCGGCGATACATCGGTATTCTCTTCCGATTGGCAAAAGGCGGCAGGATTGATTCTCAAAACATTCAAAGAGCAACAGCGAAAAGGGGACTTGGGACCCTACAAATTTCAACGGAAAACCGAACGGCAATTGGATACGCTGTCGAATAACGGATACGGCTCTCCTGTGAAGCCTGTAGGGCTTATCGTTTCTTCATTCCGTCCGTCGGACGACGCCACGACTTACGGCTTCCTGATTCCGTCCAATCTGTTTGCCGTTGTTTCACTGAAACAATTAGCCGAAATTTCAACTCAGGTAACAAAAAATTCTGCATTTGCTTCCCAATGCACAGCGTTGGCGTCGGAAGTGCAAACGGCAGTTACGCGGTATGCGATTACGAATCATTTAGGATATGGTAAAATTTATGCTTTTGAAGTCGATGGCTTTGGAAACCGGTTATTCATGGATGATTCAAATGTTCCAAGCTTATTGGCATTGCCATATTTAGGATGTGTCGATAGAAACGATCCGCTTTATCAAAGTACGCGCAAATTCGTTTGGAGCGCCGACAATCCCTATTTCTTCAAAGGAAAAGCAGCCGAAGGCATTGGAGGTCCTCACATCGGTTACGACATGGTTTGGCCCATGAGCCTGATCATGAAAGCAATGACAAGCGTCAGCGACGCCGAAATCAAATATTGCGTCCGAACGTTGCGTGATACTGACGCTGGTATGGGTTTCATGCACGAAAGCTTTCATAAAGATAATCCCGAGAAATTCACCCGCTCGTGGTTTGCCTGGGCGAATACTTTATTTGGCGAGTTGATTCTTAAATTAGTAAATGAAGGAAAAGCGAGATTATTAAATGAATTATGAATGTCATTGCGGGTGTAGACCCGCAATCCCCAATTATGAATTACAAGATTTTGTAGCAATTATTGTATAAAAAAAATGTACCTTTTTTATATGCAAATATGAAATAGTAAGAAGATATAAAAGAAGCTAAGTATTAATTAATTATAAATTTAAAACTAATGACGGTATGATGAAAAAAACGATGTTTTTAATCGTAGGATTATTCTTGTCACTGTGTTTTGGCTTTGCTCAAACACAGACAGTACGAGGTATAGTTGTCGATCAATCCGGAGAGCCGGTCATCGGAGGAAGCGTCAGTCAAAAAGGCACTTCCAATGGAGCCATAACGAACGTGGATGGAGAATTTAGTCTGGATGTTCCGCTGGGAGCAACCCTTACGGTCTCCTATCTGGGTTTTTCGACGGAAGAGATTGTTGTCAAGGACAATAAACCGCTTTCAATTACGCTAAAGGAAAATGTTCAAAAATTGAACGAAGTGGTTGTTATCGGGTATGGTACCCGAACAGTAAAAGACATTACCGGCGCCATTGATGCGGTAAAGTCGGCTAATATTGAAAACCGACCGGTGGGTAATACCATGCAAGCCTTGCAGGGATTAGCGCCCAACCTGATTATTCAGCAGAAGAACATGAATCCCAACGACAACAGCATGAACATTAATGTGCGTGGTATCAGCACCATGAGCAACAATGACCCGCTGATTGTTATCGACGGTTTGATTTCGGGAACAGGTACCTTGAACAACTTGAACCCCAATGACATTGCTAATGTATCCATATTGAAAGACGCTGGAAGTGCAGCAATCTATGGATCCCGTTCTTCGAACGGTGTGATTTTGGTTACGACCAAGCAGGGAGCTAAAACCGGCAAGCCGGTAGTAAAGTTCAGCGGAATGGTCGGTTATGAAGATCCGCATATTCTGTTTCATCCTGTAAAAGGGTATGAAAATGCACTGCTTACCAATCAGGCATATATGAATACGGGAAGAGATCCGATGTTTACTCCCGCTCAAATCAGGGATTTGTATGATCATCAAAGTGAAGAATACTGGTATTTGGATAAAGTCATGCAAAAAGCGCTTCAGCAAACTTATAACATGAGCGTCAGCGGAGGAAATGCAAACTCGACTTATTTAGTATCGGCAGGATATTACAATCAAGGCAGTAATTACATAGGTAATTTCGGTATGGAACGTTATAATTTCCGTACCAACCTATCGACCGAATACGGTCGGTTCAAACTGACGTCTATGATGGCTTACAATCGAAGAATGGAACGTACCGTAGCCGGTGGAACAGGGAACGTCCTTATCAATTCCTCCCGTATCCCGCCTTATTATTACTATCAATTTCAGCAAAATGGCAAATGGCTGATAAACAACGTAGTGGGCGACGATAATACCATGGCGAAGTTATTGGAAGGGGGGTATGAACGCAAAGCCGAAGACAATATCATCGGAAGCTTGAATCCGGAATTTAAAATTATGGAAGGATTAAAAGCCAAAGGTTTGCTGGGATTGGATTTGACTCAACATGATCGTTTCCGTAGATTTTTGCAAGTGCCGCTTTATGCAAATGGCGATGCGGATCAACCAACCAATTCGATTTCCCCTGATAGACTTACGGACGGATACAATGAAAAAAGATATACGCTGAGTACGCAAGCAATGTTGGATTTCGACCGGACGTTTAATTCCATTCATCATGTAACCGCTTTATTGGGCGCATCTAACGAATCCTATAACAAAGACGCTACAACGGCGGGTTGGTACTATACCGATCCTGATTTAGGCATTCCTTTAACAAAGACCGGTCAAGCCGTTAATACAGGCGTTCAAGCTCAGAATGAAAGTACGGACCAAACCAGTATTACTTCTTTATTTGGTCGAGCCGGATACAGTTACAGAGAGAAATACTACGGCGATTTTGCTTTCCGTTACGATGGTTCCTCCAAGTTTGATAAAAAGCATCGTTGGGGCTTCTTTCCGTCTCTTTCAGCCGGTTGGAGGCTTTCTGAAGAAAGTTTTATGACATCATATAAAAATGATGTGGGCGATCTGAAAATTCGCGGTTCTTATGGAATATTAGGAAATCAAAATGTGGGCAGTTATGCTTATTTAACCACTTATCAGATGTATGCCAATACGTTTGTGTTTAATAATGTAGCTGTTTCGGGAACCGGTTATAATTATGGTAATTCGCTTTTGTCGTGGGAAAAATCGGCAACCGCCAACATCGGATTGGATGCGACTTTCTTGAAAAATAAACTCTATGCATCATTTGATTATTTCAATAAGAACACTTCCGGTATTCTGTTACAGCCGGTAGTTCCTTCCGCTTTCGGAAGTAATGCGCCCAATCAAAATCTTGGTAAAATGCAAAACCGCGGTTGGGAAGCTACTATCAGCTACCAAACCAAATCGGGAGATTTCACTCACAACCTCAGTTTTAATATTGCCGATTCTAAAAACAAAGTAATAGATTTCGGAGGAAAAGAACAAATCAAACAAGGTGATCAAATGTGGAATATTATCCGTGAAGGTGAAGCATTGGGATCTTATTACGGATATAAAGTCGCCGGATATTTCCAAAGTTACGATGAAATAGCCAAGAGCGCGCTTCCGGTTGGAGCAAGCGTTCAACCCGGTGATGTAAAATATGTGGATGTCACTGGACCAAAAGGAGTTCCTGATGGAGTAATTGATGATTATGACCGCGTTATCTTGGGAAATGCTTTTCCCAGATATACCTACGGTTTTACTTACAATATTACTTACAAAGGCTTTGATTTGGGTATGCTGATTCAAGGGGTTGGAAAACGCGACCAGTGGATACGCGGCGAATTGATAGAACCTTTCCATTCCAATTATTCCTACTGTATCTACCAGCATCAGTTGGATTTCTGGACTCCCACCAATCCCGATGCCCGCTGGCCCCGCTTGGTAGCTCCGGGTTCTGCTTCTTCGGCAAACAATTGGGGAAAAACGGGGGACGGTATATATGTATTGGATGGAGCCTACCTGCGTTTGAAAAATATTCAAGTGGGTTATACTTTACCCAAACAACTGACAGCAAAATTAGGCATTCAAAAATTGCGTATAAATCTGAATGCTCAGAATTTATTGACCCTTTGCAAAAATTCGTTCGTTGATCCCGAATCTTCAGAATTTGGCAGCAATATGGGAGGTACTGGAGGTCTCAGTAGTTCCAACAGCGCAAGGAACTATCCTACTTTGATTTATTATGGATGCGGATTAGATTTAGAATTTTAATAAATACAAATATGAAAAAGAAATTATCATTATATACAGGATTAGTATCTTCGATACTCTTATTTTTTGTTTCCTGTAACAGTCTCGATCTGGGCCCGATTAACCAATTTACCGATTTTAATTATTGGACGTCTGCCGACAAAGCCTCTTCCGTTTTAAGTATGGCTTACAATCAGATGTTCGGATCCGGCTATTACTTTGCTAATGAACGTTTATCCGATAATTTGTATGAAGATCGCGGTAACTCGGATGAAAAAATATTCACTGCAGGACAGGCAGATCCTACTCTCGGACGTTTTGCCAACGAATGGAAAGATTGTTATGCAGGCATTAAAACCTGTCATACACTGTTGGAAAATGTGGATCGCATACCTAATATGGATGAAGCCTTGAAAACAAGAATGAAAGCGGAAGCCCGTTTCATACGCGCTTACCTTTATTTCCGGTTGACTACTCAATATGGCGATGTGCCTCTGTTCGATCATATTTTGACTTTGCAGGAAGCAACCGAGCTTTCCCGCACCCCGAAAGCCGATGTGGTCGCTTTTGTGAGAAGCGAATTGAACGACATTGTAACCATTCTTCCGACCAAACAGCAGTATGCCGCGGCAGATAACGGCAGAGCTACCCAAGGCGCAGTTATGACCTTGCTGGCGCGTACCTATTTGTATGAAAACGACTGGACGAATGTTGCTTCCATTTGTGAAAAAATTATGAATGGAACCTATGGGCAATATGCCTTGTTCCCCAGTTATGATGGACTTTTCTTACCCGGCGGTTCTAATTATCCCAATAAGTATAACTCTGAAGATATTTTTTCTTTGGGTTATGCTCTTAGTCTGAAAACATGGTCGGAGTATTACGATGCCATTCCGCTTACTGTGGGCGGACGCATCAGCGCTCTTACGCCTACTCAGGAATTGGTTAACGACTACGTTATGCTGAATGGAAAAGGAATCACCGATGCAGGTTCGGGCTATGATGAAAATAATCCCTACGTCAATCGGGATCCTCGTTTCAAATATACGATTGTTTACACTGGATACCAATGGGAAAGTTTGGATGCAAACGGAAAGACTGTTGTTAGCACGATTTATATCAAACCCGGCTCTTCTGTGGCTGCAGGTCTTCAAAAACCTACCGTAGATGAATATGCCGGATCCGGACAAAATTCTACCGCTACCGGCTATTATTTGCGGAAATGGTTTGATCCGAACGCTCCGCAAGGTATGGCTTCCGGACTCAACCTGTATTTGATGCGTTATGCCGACGTATTGCTGATGTATGCGGAAGCTAAAAACGAATTAGGACAAATGAGTGCCGATATATGGAGCAAGACCATCGGAGCCATCCGTACCCGTGCCGGCTTTACCGACGCATCCGCTTTGAATTATCCAGATGCCGGTTCAGACATGCGCAATATCATTCGTCGCGAACGCCGTTGTGAATTGGCGCTCGAAGGAACGCGACTGTTCGATATCCGTCGTTGGAAAACGATTGAAACGGTTATGAATGGAACCCCTCACGGAGCCAAATTTGCATCCAATAATACGCAATACATTCAATTGGGCGCGAGAAAATTCGATCCGAGCCGCAATTACTTGTTTGCTGTTCCGCAATCGCAGAGAGATATTGATAAGAATTTGTCTCAAAATCCCGGATGGTAATCTGAATTAAAAATTAAGAATTAAAAATTAAGAATTATTATGAAAATAATAGGATTTAAGATAACAATATTAATTTCTTTCGTTTTCGCTTTTATCGCTTGCAGCAATAATGGAGAAGTGAGAGAATTAAACGTAAGTGCAGTGAAAACGCTGTATGAACCGGCAGACGGACTGGCAATCCCATTAAAGGCATCCGCATCTGCATCCGCCTTCTTTTCGTGGGAACCTGCTCTGGCTGAAGACGGAGGAATGGTGCTGTATGAAATCGCCTTCGATAAAAGTGATGGAGATTTTTCCAATCCTGTATTTATGATAGCTTCCGACAATAATGGAGCTAAACCTTATGCTACAATCACGCATAAGCAGTTGAACCAGATTGCAGCTCTGATAGGTATTGGTTCCGCTGAAACCGGATCCTTCAAATGGACGGTTTTTTCTTCCAAAGGAGTTAATCCAATGAAAGCGGAAGAAGCGCGAACGATAAAAGTTACCCGTTTACCCGGATTTGCCAATATTCCGGCTAATCTTTACATTACAGGAGATGCTACGGAAACGGGAGCGGATATTTCGAAAGCATACATTATGAAGAAAGTGGCTGATGGAGAATTTGAAATTTACACCAAGTTGACTACAGGAAAAACGTTCAAATTTGTCAGCGCGACCTCCGGTACGCCTACGGAATATTCATTGAGCGGAGAAAAAATTGTAGCGGGCGGAACCAGCACAGCGTCTAAAACGGGTATATTCAAATATTATCTCGATTTTAACGTGGGTTCTTTCACTACGAAAGAAGTGACTCAAGTATTTTGGTTCCTGAACTATTCGCAACAGAAAATTGAATTACCTTATACCGGCAACGGCATCTGGAAAATAACCAATTATACCGTTACAGGACTTACCGGAAGTAATGACACCGACGACCGCTACAAGTTCAGAATGGAAAGCCCTGCAGGTGAAACGGAATGGAGAGCTCCAAGCAATGACAGTAAACCTCCGCTCACCCCAAATCCTGCATATTACTACATGGTTGAAAAAACCGATGTAGCTCAGTGGACAAACGGTCAGATATGGAAAGCTCCATGGACAAGCGGCGGCTGGAGCGGTAAAACGTATGATGTTACATTCATTCTGAATGCTTCGGGTCCTTATACTCATAATTTAGTAGTTAAATAAAAGATGAAATTATGAAAACAATAGTAAATAAATTAATAATCATCACCTCTTTAGTCTTGGCATTTACTGCCTGTAAAGACGAGATGGGGAAAATAAACAGCCAGTTGTCTGCTGTTCAAACCTTGGTGGAACCGGCAAATGCCAAAGTTATTGCACTTCAACCTGCCGCTTCCGCGACCCTGTATTTCGAGTGGGAAGCCTGCAAAGTGGAAAACAGTGGAACGGCTTTGTATCAGATTGCATTCGATAAAGCGGACGGAGATTTTTCCAATCCGGTTTATGTTACTAATTCCGATAACAACGGTTACCGGAATTTTGCAAACATCACGCATAAGGACATGAACAAAATTGCAAAAATGATGGGAATAGGTCCTTCTGCAACAGGAACTTTCAAATGGACGGTTTTTTCCACCAAAGGATTGCAATCTATGAAAGCCTCACAGGTAAACTCTATCACCATCACGCGCTTAGCGGGATTCGACGATGCCGATATTCCTATTGACGTGTATATGACGGGCGATGGATCCGAAGGTGGAACCGATCTCTCTAAAGCGCAAAAAATGAAAGCGGTAGCTGCTGGGGTATTTGAAATTTACACCAAACTGACGGGCAGTAAACCATTCTACTTCGTAGATGCTAATAAAGGAACTCCTCATAAGTATTCAACGGCTAACAACTTGGTAATGAAAGAAGGAACTTCCACCGTTTCTGCCGATGGAATCTATCGGGTAACGCTTGATTTCACTACCGGAGCAGCTACTTATAGCTTGGTTACACGAATTGGATTCTTCTTTAGCCCGAGCAATGCCATTCTATTTGATCTTCCGTATATCGGAAATGGAGTATTTCAGGCTAAAAATCAAACCGTTACTTTCAAACAGGAAAGTTGGGGTAGAGATCAGCGGTATAAATTCAGAATGTTCCTTAAGACAAACGGAGGAGCAGATCCCGAAACGCAACTTGAATGGAGTACATTGAATCAAACGGATTCTTCGCCAACGGCATCCAGTCCAGCCACTTATTATTATCTTCTTTTGATAACCAATCTGACTCAATGGGATAATAAATGGAAGCTGATGTCGGATTTCGACGGGGTTCCGGCTACTTACACGATTTATTTGCAAGCCGATCAACCCTATACCCATAGTGTGGCTAAGTAAAGATAATTAATGTCATTGCGGGTCAAGCCCGCAATGACATGCTTTTAAACGTTAATATTTATTTCGTATGAAACCAATAAAAATATTTTATTATTTAACGCTTTTGCCCGCCTTGTTGGCGTGCGGACCTAAAGATACTCCACCTCCGCCTCAACCGCCAACTGTTGACTGGAATGCCGCCGCCGACAGCAGCAGCAAGTCATTAGCCAATTCATTCTGGAATGCGGCAGGAAAATATTTTAATACGAACAATTCGGGAAATACGAATTTTCAGTACTGGCCTAACGGGCATGCGCTGGATATATTGGTTGATGCTTATACCCGAAGCAATGACGCTTTTTATAAAAATTATATCGATCAGTGGTACGATGGCGTAAAAGCAAAAAATGGGAATAGTTTCAAGAATGATTATTACGACGATATGGAATGGAATGCCATAGCCATGCTTCGCGCTTATCAGGCAACCAACGACACGAGATACAAAGACGCCGCATTGCAGGTTTGGGAATGGATCAAAGGAGGATGGACCTCTGATGCAGGCGGTGGTATTTTGTGGAAAGTCGGCGGAAATACAAAAAACGCCTGTTCAAATGGACCGGCTTGTATTTTGGCAGCCCGTTTATATCAGGCATTTGGTGACGAAGCAAACAAAGAATGGGCGCTCAAAATCTACAATTGGGAAAAATCAAAGCTGTTTAACAGTAATAATGGGATGGTTTATGATAACATCAATTATTCAGGCAGTATTTCAAACGCGATATTTACCTACAATCAAGGAACTTTTGTAGGATCTGCCGCCGAATTGTACAAAATATTCAATGAAAAAGCTTATTTGAACGATGCAGTTTTAGCTTCCGATTACACGATAAGCACCTTAGTCAGTAATTCCGTATTGAAAAGCGAAGGAACCGGCGACGGAGGACTTTTCAAAGGCATTTTTGTCCGCTACTTTACCGAACTGATTCAGCAAGATCGCTTGGATGCTTCGGCTAAAAAACGTTATATCCAATTTCTTCAATACAATGCAGAAACCTTATGGAATAAGGGTACTCAAAAACCGGCAGTTCTGTTTGGTCCCGATTGGAGTCAAAAACCAGGATCCCCTGTCGGAGTGACAGAACAAATGAGCGGATGTATGCTGATTGAAGCAATGGCGCTGTTGGAAAAAAATGGAGTACTACAATAAGTATTCCGTCGAACGGTAGGAAGAGCGGACTAAAGGTCCGCTTTCTACGTGCCGGAATCCCGAAAAAAGGGCTTTTTCTTTGTACTTTTCAAACGTTTCCGGATGAATGTATTCCTTGACCGGCAAATGTTTTCGGGAAGGTTGCAGGTATTGTCCGATAGACAGGAAATAACAACCAGCGGACAAAACGTCTTCCATGAGTTCTAATACCTCGCTTTCCGTTTCGCCCAATCCCAACATCAATCCGGTTTTAGCAAATACGCTCGATTCGCCTACTTGTTTCAAAACAGCTAAACTCCGATCATATTGAGCGGCTCTTCTCACGATTGGAGTCAATCGCCGAACGGTTTCCAAATTGTGCGAAATAATTTCCGGAGCAGTCGCAATGATTCCGGCAATGCGTTCCACATTTCCGCTAAAGTCAGGAATTAAAGCTTCAATGGTTGTCTGAGGATTGTGTTTCTTGATTTGCCGGATGGTTTTTATCCAATGCTTTGCGCCGCCGTCGGGCAAATCGTCTCGATCGACGGAAGTAATCACGGCATGTTTCAATCCCAATTGCCGGATAGATAACGCCACACGCTCCGGCTCGTCCGGATCCAAAGGCACAGGTTTTCCCGTTTTCGTATTGCAGAATTTGCAAGAACGGGTGCAGATGTCGCCGCCAATCATAAACGTAGCAGCGCCCCGATTCCAACATTCTCCCAGATTCGGGCATCGTCCGCTTTGGCAAATGGTGTGTAAATTTCCGGACGATACAACCGTTCCTGTCATCGAAAATTGCCGGTTATTTCCCAAACGCATCTTTAACCAATCGGGTTTTCGGATTCGCTCTTTTACAGTTTCCATTTTTACAAATTCTTATTCAAAAAATCAATGATGCGGATGTACAAATGAAACCGCGTTTTTGTTCCCAGAATACTGTGATTCTTATCGGGATAAACTTGCATATCAAACTGCTTGCCGGCATCTTCCAGCGCTTTAACATAATACATCGAATTTTGAAAATGAACGTTATCATCCGATGTGCCTTGAATCAGCAACAAGCGTCCCTGCAAATCATCAGCCAATTTCAGCGGCGACGAAGCATTGTAACCGTTTTCATTTTCTTTGGGCGTAAGCATATATCGCTCGGTATAAACCGAATCATAGAACCGCCAATCGACGACGGGCGCGATTGCCACGCCGGCTTTGAAGATGCCGTTTCCGCGGCTCATAGACATCAGAACGTTGAAGCCGCCATAACTCCAACCCCAGATGGCTATCCGGTTTTTATCCACGCATGGCAGATTACCCAGATATTGAGCGCCTGCAATCTGGTCGTCCGATTCCAAGATTCCCAATTTCAAATAGGTGCATTTTCTAAAATCTTCGCCACGAGCGCCTGTACCTTGTCCGTCAACCGCAACAACTACATAGCCTTGCGAAGCTAAATAAACGTCCCAATCTATGCCGAAACGGTCTAAAACTTCCTGAGAATCGGGACCGCTGTATTGTATCATCACTGCCGGATATTTCCTGCTTGAATCAAAATTAACCGGTTTCATCATCCAACCGTTCAAAACGGCGCCTTGCGATGTAGTAAAAGAGAAAAACTCTTTCTGCGGATAGCGAAGCGTTTGAAGCGTATTTCGCAGGATGGAATTATCATTCAACATAACGAGTTGCTTTCCTTTTTCATCACAGATAGAAATGACAGCCGGAGTAGTTGCGTTTGAAAATGTATTCACAAAATATTGAAAGTTACTGCTAAAGTTAGCCGAATTGGTTCCTTCCCTGTTCGACAATTTGGTTTTTACTCCTTTGGCATCCACTTTATATATCGAGCGGCGCAACGGACTTTCTTCCGCCGATTGATAATATGCTGTTTTCGTTTCGGGATTATAACCGTAAAACGCCGTAACATCCCAATTCCCTAAAGTTAACTGACGTTCCTGAATGCCGGTAATAGTATATAAGTAAGCATGGGCGAATCCGTCTTTCTCATTGACATATACAAAATTATCCTTCGTAAAATAAATAGTGTTTATCCAGGCGTAATCGATGTAAAATTTATTATCATCGCGGAAAATCATGCGGGCAACGGTTGATTTCGGATTGGCATAATACATACTGAATTGATTCTGATGCCGGTTCAAAGTCATAACCGCTAATTGTTCAGGGTTTTCTGTAAAGCAAATACGGGGAATATATCCGCCCTCTTCCAATGGGACGTTCAGTTTTTTAATATCCTTATTATCTACGCTGTAAGCCTGAACGCTCACTGCGGAATTATTTTCTCCCGCTTTGGGGTATTTATAGGAATAGAATCCGGGATAGAGCGCTCCGTCGAAACGCTGGAAACTGTACATGGGAACCTGTGATTCATCCGATTTAACAAAAGCGAGGATTTTACTGTCGGGCGACCACGACATAAAATTAGTAACATCAAATTCTTCTTCATACACCCAATCGGAAGTTCCGTTCAGGATTTTACCGGCTTCACCGTCTTTTGTTACCTGCGATTCGCTGTCGTAATCGAACTTCTTCAGCCAGATGTTATTATCGTCTTTCACGTAGGCGCACATCCGTCCATCGGGCGAAAACGCAGGAATCCTGATTTTTCCTCCGGAATTGGATAGCGGCTTTAGAAGATTTCTTCGGACATCATAGTCATACATATCGGCTTTCCACGAGCGGCGATAAATCGATTCCCGATTCGTCCAGACAAGAATCCGATAGCCCGTATTACTGACGAGGTATCCTTCGATTTTTTCCAACTGCGTTTCTCGCACGGTTTTCACATTAAACAAAGTATCGGTAACCCTGCCGGTTTTGTAAGCGTATTTGAGAATCATTTTCCCGTCTTTACTCAGCATTGTATAAGATTCTCCGTCAGGCAGCGAACGCATTTCTTCCACGCCTTGCGAAGCATATTTCCGCTCGACAATGTCTTTCAACTGAATCGGATTATTCCCGTTTTGCGCGCTCAAAAAGCATGCGGCAAAGGAAAAGGCAAGTATTAAAAATAAATTCTTTGTCATAAAAATAAATGAAAATAGAATACAAAGATAATGAAATTAGGCGGAATAATATTCAAACTACAATTTTCCGGTCGTCATAAAAATCCTGCCAAACCCATCGATGACAAAAAATTTCATCCAAAATTTCCGAATCTGAAAAAAGTTCCGTAATTTTGTTGCCAGATTTATTAATTTAAAAACAATTTATCATGAAAAAGATTTTTGTGTTTCTTTTTGCTGCTATTCTAACGATAGCATTTACGTCATGCAGCGGAGCAAAGAAAACTGAAGCTCCTGCCGAACAGCCTGTTAAAACAGATACCGTAGCGGTTGCCGCTCCTCAACCTGCCGCTCCCGATTCTGTAGTTCCCGCAAAGAGTCCCGCAGATATGTTGAAAGATTTCCAAGCCTATGCGAAAACTTATGGCGAAGCTTTCAACAATATGGCTAAAGACCCTAAGAAATTTACCGATTTAGCGAGCCAATCCCAGAAGATGGTTGCTGACATGGAACAGATTAAAAGTAAACTGAATCCGGCGCAGTTGCAAGCTTATAAAAAAGCCTGCGATATAATTATCAAAGTCAATAACGGCGGAAAATAGTTGCATTAAATATTATTTTCACTACTTAATTTAAAAAATTGATTTCCGTGAGATTTCGCTGAAGTTCCCGTCTCGCGGAAAAGATGCGACTTTTGACTGTGCCTAAAGGCAACGCCAATTCGTCTGATATTTCATTGTATTTATATCCATCTAAATGCATTGAAAAAGGAATTTTTAAATCATCATTCAAGTTGTTGATGATGAACTGAATTTCTTTCATCATCATGGTTGCTTCCGGATTCTCCCATTTCGAATCCTCTGAAACATTCAAATGGTGTAAATCGCTTGTTTGATCAATAACAACTTGACTGCGTAATTCCCTCCGGTAATTGTTAATAAAAATATTCCGCATGATAGTAAGCACCCAGCCTTTGAAATTAACGTTATCCACGTATTTTCCCCGATTATTTAACACCCGGAGCGTCGTTTCCTGAAGCAAGTCTTCTGCATCATACCGGTTGGCTGTAAGTAGCATAGCAAAACTGTACATATTCTTTTGTATGCTTAAAATCTTTTCTTGAAATTGAATTGTAGTCATACGATAAAGAGTTTAATAATGAAACAATAAAATTACTTTCAACAAATCAATTTGTTCAAATAATTGTAATTCGAATAAGGATGTGTATGAACATCGATTCAAAATTATTTCATTCAACGAGTATTGACAAGCTATAATAGGAGTATTTAATTTGTCCGATTTTTTGTTTTTCTAAAAAATGCGGAAGAGTCATTGTATTTTTATTGAAAACAGATAATTCTGTATGTTTTTTTCTGAAATATGAAAAAAAGTCATTTGAATTTACGAATTATACAACTATCAAAAAAAAATAAATTGGCATTCGCTTGTTTTTTTCGCAAAAATATTTGACCTTTGTCCAACATATAAACTTTCAAAAAACATATTACTAATCAGAAAAAATTAAACAAGAATCATGGAAAAATTAATTGCATGCTGTGGAATTGATTGCGTAACCTGTGACGCAAGAATCGCTACCCTGTCAAATGACGATGTATTAAGAGAGGCGACAGCCAAAAAATGGGCAGAACAATTTTCCGCGCCGGGGATTACTGCTGAAACAATTAACTGCACCGGTTGCCGGCAGGAAGGAATTAAATTTTCGCATTGTTATGAATGCGAAATACGCAATTGCGCTGACGCAAAAGGTTATAACACTTGTGTAGAATGTGAAGAATTGGAAACTTGTCCCATTGTAGGCGCTATATTTCAATACATGCCGGAACTGAAAGAGAACCTGAAATCGTTGAATTAAGGCAATGCAATACCGTACTGATAAAAAATCAGGGAATAAGCTGTCAATCATGGGATTCGGCTGTATGCGCTTCCCCCGGAATTTGACTCAAATCGACATCAACCGGACAGAACAATTAATAGTTAAAGCCGTCGAGGGAGGCATTAATTATTTTGATACTGCATACATATACGGCGGAAGTGAAGTTGTTGTCGGGCAGATACTTGCCAAAAACAACCTGCGGAGTAAGATTTTCCTTGCGACAAAACTTCCTCATGCCAAATGCAAAACATCCGGCGATTTTGAATCGTTCTTTCAAACGCAACTCGAACGGTTGCAAACCGGTTATATCGACTATTATCTTATTCATAATCTTGGCGATACAAGCTCATGGGAAAGGCTTTGCGGATTGGGCATTGAAAAATGGATTAAAGAGAAAAAAGAATCCGGTCAGATACGGAATATCGGATTTTCTTTCCATGGAATTCATGATGAATTTATGAAACTTCTTGATATTTATGACTGGGATTTTTGCCAGATACAGTACAATTATTTAAACACCAATTATCAGGCAGGTACCGTAGGGCTAAAAAAGGTGGCGGAAAAAGAACTTCCCGTGATTATCATGGAGCCTTTGCTGGGAGGGAAACTTGCAACAGGATTGCCTAAAAAAGCCGTTCATTTATTCAAGTCGTCAAACAAATCATTGATGCCGGCGGCTTGGGCGCTGCGATGGCTCTGGAATCAAAAGGAAGTTACAGTCGTTTTATCCGGCATGAATAGCATGGCGCAGTTGGAGGATAACATTAAAACAGCCGCCGATGCCGTACCCGATATGTTGACTGCCGCCGAGAATGATACTTACGATTCGTTGATAAAAATAATCGAGGATACATATAAAGTGCCTTGTACCGGATGCAATTATTGCATGCCTTGTCCGCACCACGTGAATATTCCCGCGTGTTTTGCAGCCTATAACGTATCTTTCGCAACAGGCTTGGTCACCGGTCTTACGCAATATGTAACGAGTACCGGAGCTTTAGATCCCGAGAAAAATTATGCCGCAAGTAAATGTACGGAGTGCGGAACCTGTGAAAAAAAATGTCCACAACATATTCCAATACCGAAATCGCTGAAAAGCGTTACCAAAAAAATGGAACCGTTTTGGCTGAAAGCAGCATTAGCTGTATATTTTAAGTTGAGAGGGTAAAGGAAATAGATAAACTTTTTGCAAGTATTTTTTAATTACCTTAAATCCGCAACTATTTTTTATAGAAAGTAGCAAAGCGTTGAAAATAAATTATCTGCAATGCTTTGCAGTTTGAAAAATTTCACCTAATTTAGCGGTGTAAAACAATAAAAGGTGAAAATCAAATTTCTATGGCAAAGATACAAAAGAGGTTACATTTTTTATTGCATAGGTTAAATAATTCTTTCGGATTACCCGTTTAGAGCGCACTAAATAAAAATAATGCTACCTTTGTAGCATGGAAGAAAGGGATAAATTTATGGGAGTTAATTCAATACGATTTTATGAGCGATTTCCGGATGAAAAAATCTGC
>Ga0209629_10000405_pt1 | contig 23187 bp, 19 predicted proteins | sample TergutCu122P5_FD_187286 | JGI IMG/M metagenome (GOLD analysis project Ga0209629, IMG submission 187286) | Cubitermes ugandensis P5 segment gut microbial communities from Kakamega Forest, Kenya - Cu122 P5 (SPAdes) (version 2) | ecosystem: Host-associated > Arthropoda: Insects > Digestive system...
TATTTGCAAGTTGATTTCGCTGTTGATGCAGAAGTCGGCTTTGATGTCGTTTTCAGTATATTGCCCGTCTTCTCTCGGATTGTTAAAAACAGGAAAAACTCTCGAAAAAACCGTTTCTGTTCCAAAATTCAGCATGGCTTTGGTATAGGATCGAATTTCAAAGAATCCCGCAAAATATTCCACGTTGGTATCGTTCAGACAAAATTCTCCGTTGCATTGTCCGTCCGCTACTTTCAGCTTTTTTGTTTCCAACACTTTGCCTTTTTCGTTAAGCAGTTCCGCATACAGTACGCCGCTCAGCGTATCGGGCAGAAAATCGGACGCATTCACCACGTACGCCTTGAACCAGATGGTATCGCCTAAGGCATAAGAAGTATTGTCGAAATGAAGATATACTTTTTCCTGCGGAATTAACCGGTTGAAAATCTGCATGTTTTGGATAAAATTCTTCAGTTTCCCGGCAGCAACGGAATCCGGTGGAGTCTGTGCGAAAAGCGTAGTTGCACAAACGAGGATTATGATTAGCGAAAGAATTTTTTTTGCCATTAATTTCACTAATGTTTCGCACTTCGCTCTAATTGATTGACAAATAGGGTACAACACGAAGTGTTAAAATTGTATCTATTTGTATATAAAATAATTAACATTTACATTTTAATTAACTTGCTTGTTTTAGACTATTTTCAGTCAGCCTGCATCTGATAATTTGGTGCAAATGTAAAAGATTTTTTTTATTTTGCAAATTTAAATCTTTTTTTTACACATTGTTTCATAATTTTTTGTATATTTGTTTTCTCAAAAATTACTCTATAAAAATGAAAATATAATAGGGAACAGGCCTGCAATAGATGACAATCTTCGAGAACAATTCGAGAACAATTCGAAAACAATTCGAAATAATACTATTTCAGGTACGGTTCAGGAGTAGCGATGGTATAGTCGCGAAGGCGCCGACAAAGGCGGCAAACCTCAATCGCTTCACTCGATTGAGGTTTATTTTTGCACAGTATATAATTTCTTTTTGTACCTTTGCAGTGTGAGCAAAAATTTATACATAGTATCGGGGTGCAATGGAGCAGGGAAAACTACTGCATCTTACACAATTTTACCCCAAATATTGAAATGTAAAGAGTTTGTCAATGCTGATGAAATTGCAAGAGGACTGTCCCCTTTTCAGCCGAAGAAGGTTGCTATTGAGGCGGGAAAGATTATGCTCCAAAGAGTTGATGAATTGTTGAAAAACAATGAAAATTTTGCTTTTGAAACGACTTTGGCAAGCAAAAGTCACAAAAATACTATACTAAAAGCAAAAAACAAAGGATATAATGTGACACTGATTTTCTTTTGGCTGCAAACCGTTGAATTAGCAAAACGAAGAGTGCGGGAAAGAGCTTTAAGAGGTGGACACAATATTGAAACCGATGTGATTGAAAGGCGATATTTTGCCGGTATTAGAAATTTGTTTGATATTTATATTCCGATTTCAGAGGTAGTTTTTATCTTCGATAATTCGGAAGGCATTTATGAATTGATTGCGGAAAAAAAGAATGATTCTGATTTTTCGATAATTAATAATCTAAAGTATAATAAATTACAACAAAATTATGACAGAAAAAGATAGAGTAAAATTAGAAGAAAAACTTTTGCGGGGGCTCGAAAAATCCTACAAAGATTTGCTTGCAACCAAAAAACGAAATAAAGAAGATCTTATCATTCTGAAAAATGATAAAATTGTAAAAGTCAAACCGTAAAAATCAAAAAATAAATAAATGAAACTTTTCGACGTATATCCCCGTTGGCAGATCGAACCCGTACGGGCTCAAGGTTGCAAAATCTACGACAAAGACGGTGTAGAATATTTGGATTTTTACGGCGGTCATGCCGTGATTTCCATCGGACATTCCCATCCCTATTATGTGGAAGCGCTTTCGAAACAATTGAAACGCATCGGATTTTATTCCAATGCCGTTCTTAATTCCTTGCAAAACGAATATGCGGAAAAACTCGGCGAATTGTCGGGTTACCCTGATTATTCGCTGTTCATGGCTAATTCGGGCGCTGAGGCTACCGAAAACGCGCTGAAATTGGCTGCATTTCACAACTCGCGAAAAAGAATTGTCGCTTTCCGAAATGCTTTTCACGGAAGAACTTCCGCCGCCGTTCAAGTGACCGATAATAATAAATACAAATCTCCGATTAATGAAGAAATGGACGTTGTTTTCCTTCCGCTCAATAATAATATTGAATTGGTAAAGGAAATGCTTTTTCAGGAAAAGGTTTCAAGCGTTATCATTGAAGGAATACAAGGTATTGGCGGTATTCAGGTTCCTAATCCTGTTTTTTTGCAGAAGCTAAGCGAATTGTGTGAAGAAACCGGTACTGTCCTGATTTTGGACGAGATACAATCGGGTTATGGTCGTTCCGGGAAATTCTTCGCTCACCAATATGCCGGAATTAGTCCCGATATTATTACGATTGCCAAAGGTATGGGTAACGGATTTCCCGTTTCAGGAATGTTGATTGCGCCTAAGTTTGAAGCAGTTCACGGACAATTGGGTACGACTTTCGGAGGGAATCACTTGGCTTGTGCGGCAGCAATTGCGGTAGCTGATGTGATTAAAGCAGAAAACTTAGTGGAAAATGCCGCAAAAGTTGGAGCTTTTTTAATTGGAGAATTAAAGAAGCTGCCGCAAATCAAAGAAGTTCGCGGACATGGCTTGATGATTGGCGTTGAATTTGAGAATCCAATCAAATCTATGCGAGACAAATTGTTGTTTGAAGAAAAAGTATTTACCGGAGTAACGGGAACACACGTATTTCGTTTACTTCCGCCGCTTTGTTTGACGATGGAGGAAGCCAAAGAATTTTTGAGACGTTTTAAAAAAGTTATAGTATGAAAATTTCAATAATAGGCGGCGGAAACATGGGAGGAGCCATTGTCCGCGGATTAGTAAACGGCAACATTTTCAAACCGGAAGATATTTCTGTCAGCGACGTAAATCAGAGCGCTTTGGATGCTCTGAAGAAAGATATTCCGGGAATAACTGTAGAATTGGACAGTTATGCCAATGTCTCGGCGGCAGATATTATCTTTTTGGTCGTTAAGCCATGGTTGGTGGGCAATGTCATCGACAGGATTAAATTCAAAATGAATTACGATAAACAGATTTTTGTTTCTATTGCCGGAGGAATAGACATTGCGACCTTAAGCCAATATTTGGAAAAGCATTCGGATGAAACTTCCCTTCCGGTAGTTTTCCGTGTCATTCCCAATACGGCTATTGCTATTCGGAAAAGCGTGAATTTGGTTTCTACCAAAGATGCTTCCGACGAACAAAAAGATTTAATATTACGGATTTTCAACGAATTAGGAACTACTATTTTGTTGGACGAAAGCAAATTAGCTGCAGGTACAGCCATGACTTCCTGTGGAATTGCCTATTTGTTCCGTTATGTGCGGGCAGCGACTTCAGCAGGCATCGAAATGGGTCTTTATCCAAAAGAGGCGGAAAACATGGTTATTGAGACAATGTTAGGCGCTGCCGAATTACTGAAAGCCAACGGAGAAAACCCCGAAACGGAAATTGACAAGGTAACGACGCCCGGCGGGTTTACCATCAAAGGCCTGAATGAGATGGAAGCTAACGGTTTTTCCAATGCCGTCATTAAAGGAATAAAGGCGAGCATCCGCTGACAATCTTATGAAAATGGTTGTGAATCCCGCATACGATTATTTGTCTTCTTTTGTCGAAGTTCTTCCGGATATCTTTGATAAAGAAGGTGAAACTATTTACAATGAGCGGAATCACATTAAAGTTTTTACTGTCGGTAAAGAAAAAATCGTTGTCAAAGCGTTTAAAATTCCATTTTTTTTCAACGGAATTATTTATACCCGTTTTTATTCGTCAAAAGCCGAACGTTCCTATAAATATGCCCTGAAATTAATTGAAAAGCAAATCAATACGCCACAGCCGGTTGCCTATATTGAAAGAAAAAAGAACGGACTATTGGCCGATTCGTATTACATTTCAATTTACAAAGAGTATCCGGGTATTTTGCGTGAATTGCGGTATCACTCTTTGGAAGAAAAGAAGGATTTGATAGAGGCATTCGTCCGGTTTACGGTGGATATTCACGAGAAAAATGTATTTCCGCTGGATTATTCACCGGGAAACATTCTCTATGAAAAGGCAGAAGACAAATTTGATTTCTGTTTGGTTGATATCAACCGGATGCAATTTAAACCGGTAGATGCCGAAACTGGCGCTTATGGATTGCGGCGTCTCTGGGGAAATGAGGAAACAATAGCTTTTATTGCAAGAGAATATGCCAAGTTAAGAAAATTTGAGGAAAAAAAATTTGAGGAACTATCATTAAAATATCATCATTCGTTTTGGAAAAAATATTCAAAGAAACACGGAGGGTTTCAACCTTACGTGAATACAACAATTATTTAATAAAAAAATTTTATGAAAACAATTAACAAAAAAACAGGATTGATTGTTTGCCTTCTTGCTATTTGCTTCTGGGCGAACGCGCAGCAAAACATGAAAGTAGTCGCTACTTATCCGTTAAGCGGAAATGGACGTTTTGACTACTTGGCTCTTTCAAAAGACGGTAAATTGTATGTTTCACATGGAGACCAGGTGAACATTCTGGATGAACAAACAGGCAAAGAAACCGGTGTAATTCAAGGACTTTCCGGTGTTCACGGTATTGCTTTTGATTACGAAAATAATAAAGGATTTATCAGCAACGGCGCTGCGAACAATGTTTCTGTATTTGATTTACAGACCAATAAAGTGACCAATACGATTGCAACGGAAAAAAATCCTGACGGAATTATTTATGAACCTTTTACCAAGACCATTATCACAGGAAACGGAAGGAGTAACAGTCTTTCTATCATCGATCCGAAAACGGAAAAAGTGATTCGGACTGTTCCTGTGGGCGGTAAGCCGGAAAGAGCTGTTTCCGACGGTAAAGGATTGCTCTTCGTTAATATTGAAGACAAAAGCGAGATTGTGAAAATCGATTTGAAAAGTTTTGAAATAGTAAAACATATTCCGTTGGCGCCTAAAGGAGAAGAACCGAGCGGATTAGCCATCGACGTAAAAAATAAATTGCTTTTTTCAGGATGCAGCAATAAAACCTTAGTGATTGTGAATTATGAAAAAGGAACTATCGCAGGCGCTTATCCAATTGGCGAGGGCTGTGATTTTGTCGAATATAATCCGAATACGGAAACCGTTTTTTCTTCCAATGGGGGGGGCGATGGCACTCTGACTGTATTGAAACGCAAAGGCGCTAATGATTACAGCGTCAGCAATGTCGTTACCAAACCGGGCGCAAGAACAATGGCATTGAACACAAAAACCAATACCGTTTATCTTTCAGCCACGGATTTCAGTTCCACTCCGGATGCTAACGGAAGGAGAAGCGTTTTGCCCAATAGTTTTAAAGTTATTGTGGTGAAGTAAAATTAATCCAAACGAAGATTAAATTCTATCACTAAGTTTTTCAGGCTTGGATTCTTATCGGCCATATACAAATATTTTTCCTTCTTGGTGAATAATGTTTGTGTATGGTTTTCTATTTCATAGGTTTGAACCGGACTTTCCGCTTCCGGATTTTCCGGTTGGGGAGCAACCGCTTCGGGTTTGCTCACTTCAGGCTCTATCTCATTGAGTCTCACTCGAACTATTGATTTTCCGGTGGGAATAACGCTTTTAGTTTCTTCCTTAAGAGGTTCCTTAATAATTTCCTTCGGACTTTCCGGTTCTTTTTCAATTCTGGCAATCGGTTCAATTACAATTTTTTTTTTATCGCCTTCTTCGGGAGAAGCCTTCAACTGACAGAGGCGAATCAGTAATAACTCGATGGCAAATCTTTTATTTTTACTGTACCGGTAACTCAAATCCGTTTCATTTGTCAGTTCCATCGCTTTGTATAAAAAAACCGTTTCACAACGACGCGCAAGCTCAAGATATTTCTCTTTCACGACGTCGCCAACTTCAAAAAGCACAATGGTCTGCGGATCTTTACAAACCAATACATCTCGGAAGAACAGAGCTAAACCGCTGATAATATGTTGTCCATCAAAACCTTTGCTCAATATTTCATTCAGAATCAACAAGCATTGGGTGACATTATTTTGCAAGATAGCATCCGTAATACGAAAATAGTAATCATAATCCAAGACATTCAGGTTTTCGATAACCGTCTTGTAGGTTACATTTCCTTGTGAAAAACTGACTACCTGGTCGAAGATCGACAAAGCGTCGCGCATTCCGCCATCGGCTTTTTGGGCAATGATATTCAGAGCTTCCCGCTCGTAACTGATGTTTTCTTGTTTAGCAACATATTCCAAGTATTCGACAATATCATTGATACTGATCCGGTTAAAATCATAAATTTGACAACGGGATAGAATGGTTGGTATAATCTTATGTTTTTCTGTTGTTGCCAAAATAAAAATTGCGTGGTGGGGAGGCTCTTCCAGCGTTTTCAGAAAAGCGTTAAAGGCAGAAGCCGTGAGCATGTGTACTTCGTCAATAATATATACTTTGTATTTCCCTAATTGGGGCATAATGCGCACCTGTTCGGTCAAAGCGCGGATATCATCGACCGAGTTGTTCGATGCGGCATCTAATTCGTGAATGTTCAACGACCGGTTTTCGTTAAATGAGCGGCAAGATTCGCATTCATTGCAGGCCTCTCCTTCGGGCGTCGGGTGAAAACAGTTGATCGTTTTGGCAAAAATGCGCGCACAAGTGGTTTTCCCCACTCCGCGCGGTCCGCAAAATAAATAAGCGTGAGCCAGTTTATTATTGATAATCGCATTTTTAAGCGTGGTAGTTAATGATTTTTGACCGACTACCGACTGAAAATTGGAAGGGCGATACTTTCTCGCCGAAACAACATAATTATCCATCATACTTGAACCGAAAGAATTTAGAATACAAAGTTAGTCATTTATTTGGTTTTTTGTAAATTTTGACCTTTAATTCTTTTTCTAACTTGAATTATGATTATTTTCCAAACAATTGTCACCAAAATTGGTGACACCCCTGTCACCAAAATTAGTGACACCGCTGTCACCAAAATTGGTGAAACTACCTCCCTTTTTTATCTATTAACTTTGCAGACGAATATAACATAAAAAAATTAGGAATTAAGAATTAGGAATTAGGAATTTTAAATTATTTAAGTTATGAAAACAAAAGTAGTTAACGACAAACGTTGTTTGTCAATCGTAAATCGTAAATTGTACATTATCCTGCTGTTCGCAGCAACACTATTCACCGGCTGCAAAACCGATACGCCGGTGGACAATCCCGACGATCCGAGCAATCCGGAAACGCCGGTAAATGTAATCATGCAAAACGTTGCCCTGACGGGGATCGTAAAAGATGCCAGCGGAATTCCGCTCAGCGACATGAAAGTTACAACAGGTTCGTTGAACGCCACCACCGGCGGCGACGGAACCTTTACCTTCGATCAGGCGGGAACGGTAGATGACCGCGCCGTCGTTAAATTCGAGAAGAGCGGCTATTTTCCGCTCACCCGCTCCGGCGACAAGCAGGACGAAATGTATATCGAAGCCATGCTCTACCGCAAAGGCAACGACAGCATCAGCCTGCAAACCGACTTCGATGCCGCTAAGGGAAAAAGGCTGCAATTCAAAGGCATAACCATCGACTTTCCGGCAAACTGCATGGCGAAAGCCGACGGTTCGGCGTATAGCGGAACGGTGAGGGTGGATGTGCTGTATCTGAATTCCGCTAACGAAAACACGGGACTACTGATGCCCGGCGGTGATTTAATGTGCATTGCCGCCGACAAAAGCAAGAAAATGGTTTTGCCCTTTGGAATGATGAATGTGGTATTGACCGACAACAACGGAAATGCGTTGAAAATTAAGGATAAGACCGACATTCCCATTTCCTTTCCGGCGCCACAGGGAGTGACCGCCGCAACTGTACCACACTGGACGTTCGACGAAGCCAAAGGCGTATGGGTGGAAGACGGCTCATTAACGCTGAAAGGCAATGTATATTCCGGCACTGTCAGCCATTTTTCGCCAATAGCGGAAGGCGAGTCTGCTGAGTATTTTACGATTAAAATTCATGCAACCGCCTGCGGAAACCCTGCTGCCGGAGCAATGATATCAGGATTTTTTACCTACAATACATATGGTAATTACCTCCCTTTCTACTGGACTGATAATAATGGTAATCGTGCCATCAAACTGCCTGTAGCAGGATCCGGGGATATAGCTGTTTTACAGGTAGATTATAAAGAACAAACAGATTGGATTAATCGCATTCCCATTAGTTCATCAGATATAGATAATACAACTTATTATATTTCTTTTGACAAAGATTGCGTTAATCTCACGATTAATGTAACCGTTTGCGACAAATTTAAGTCCGATGTGCCGGTCTATGTATATTCTGCTGAAAGTCCTAATATAGAATGGAATGCAATGGTAACAAACAGTAATGGCAATTGTACGATGCAAGTGAACAGAGGTTCGTTTGTTAAGATAGTTGCAACTTATAGCGAAGAGAAAACTATTAACGAGTTTGTTGATGAAGACGATCTTGTGTTTTTTTCGTTTAACGACGGGTGCGACGACAAGATTCCGGAAGTATTTGCGTATAAATATACTTATACTGGCGTTGTAAATGGTATCACCGTTTCCGGTACGGATTATCTTTCCTGGGACAATTATGGTAAACGTTGGCGTTATGAGGGAGAAGAAAAACAGGGAAGCAACGTTTTTGCTTCTATTGATATATACGACCACTTCACGCATTTATACTATCGTTTTGAAAACGAAGATGGTAATCCAAATTGGCTTGAAGCTGCAAAAAATTCCAACAATTGGTCAAGTGTAACTTTTGAAGAAAATAGTAAGTGGAATGAGACTTTACTTTTGCAAGGTGGAAGATTTACGATTTCAGCTGGTTATCAACCTGCTCCTTCTAATCAATATGTTGAGTACTCAGTCCTTGGCGGTTATACCAAACGCTCCTCTACTGAAACGATTTTGGGTAAAGTGTGCAATATATGGGATAATACTTCAACCGGCAGTGTGATTTGGGAATGGAAGAAAGTAATATTTCGTGAAACGGTAAACGGGCAAGTAACATACCAGCTTTCAAAAATAACTGAAGACGTTCCTGTTTCGGCATTCACTAATCAAACAGTTGTGCCAATCTGGATAGAATAATAGCGTCTGAACTGTGATTTGTCTGAACCATGATTTTAGTAAGATTAAAAAGATGTTCAAGATTTTTTTATTGAATAACCTGTATTTTTTTTCAAAGACACCCCTCATACTGTAAAATAGAAATAAAAAAAACGATTCCACCCAATGGGAAAAATCGCTTACAATCAGACAAAATAGAAACTCTCTATTAGAAAAATGGAATAGAGACTATTAGAAATCTCTTTCCGAAATGGGGTTTCCTGAAATCCTTTTTCAGTTTATCGTTGGGACAGTCTTACCATTAAAATCTCCGTTTAGGGGTGGAGCATAATCGTAAAGTGATGCAAAGATAAGTAGAATTTTTGCAATTTCCAAATATTTTTGAAAAATCTTTGTGAACATTGTGGTAAAAATGAGTATGAATAATTCAAGCTAAATATTGATTTTTTTAAAATAGCTTATTGTTTTCTCAAGAATTATCACTAACTTTGCAGCCCGTTTTAGTAATTAGAACGAATTTAAAATCATAAAAAGAATTTAATTTTAGAAAATGCCTACAATTCAGCAATTAGTAAGAAAAGGAAGGAGTGTTTTGGTTGAAAAGGGAAAATCTCCCGCGTTGGATGCCTGTCCGCAAAGACGAGGCGTGTGCGTGAGGGTTTATACCACAACACCCAAAAAGCCAAATTCTGCCATGCGTAAAGTTGCTCGCGTCCGTTTGACCAGTTCAAAAGAAGTAAACGCTTATATTCCGGGCGAAGGTCACAACTTGCAGGAACACTCCATCGTATTGGTAAGAGGCGGTCGCGTAAAGGACCTTCCGGGTGTTCGTTATCACATTGTACGCGGCACTTTGGATACAGCAGGCGTAAATGGGCGTACGCAAAGACGTTCCAAATACGGCGCTAAACGTCCGAAAGCCGGTAAAGCCGGGGCTGCTCCTGCTAAAGGCGCTCCCGCAAAGAAAAAATAATTGAATAACGGAATAATTGAATAATAGATTTTCAGTTACTCAATTATTCAATGATTCAATTATTCAAAGGTTGAGTAAATAAATTCGGAGGAATTTGTTGAAGAAAACCAAAGTTATCAACCAGTTTAATAAAAAATTTTTAGAAAAATGAGAAAAGCTAAACCAAAGAAAAGACAGATCTTACCCGATCCTGTTTTTGGTGATCAGAAGGTTACAAAATTTGTAAACCACTTGATGTATGACGGCAAAAAAAGTATTGCATTTGATATCTTTTATACCGCTTTAGATAAGGTAAAATCTAAGTTGGCTCATGAGCAAAAATCTCCTCTTGATATATGGAAACATGCGCTTGACAATATAACCCCGCTTGTTGAAGTAAAATCCCGCCGGATTGGCGGCGCTACATTCCAAGTTCCTACCGAAATTCGCCCCGACCGCAAAGAATCGATTTCAATGAAGAATATGATTTCCTACTCTCGCAAAAGAGGCGGTAAATCGATGGCTGACAAATTGTCGGCCGAAATCGTAGATGCGTTCAACAATCAAGGTGGCGCTTTCAAAAGAAAAGAAGATATGCACAGAATGGCGGAAGCTAACCGGGCGTTCGCACATTTCAGATTTTAATTAATTAGGAATTAGGAATTAGGAATTACGAATTTTTTTAACTTGTAATTCCTAATTCCTAATTCCTAATTCGTAATTTAAATAGTATGATTAATAGTTCAGATTCAAATTTAAAATTCACTCGAAACCTCGGCATTATGGCGCACATTGATGCCGGTAAGACGACAACGTCGGAGCGTATTCTCTATTATACGGGGCTTACCCATAAAATAGGCGAAGTACACGACGGCGCCGCAACTATGGACTGGATGGAGCAGGAACAAGAGCGTGGGATTACAATTACTTCTGCAGCAACAACTGCAAATTGGAAATATGCAGGCGATACCTATAAAATTAATTTGATTGACACTCCGGGACATGTCGATTTCACGGTCGAAGTGGAACGATCACTCCGTATTTTGGATGGAGCGGTAGCTACTTTTTGCGCCGTGGGAGGCGTTGAACCTCAATCGGAAACCGTGTGGCGTCAAGCCGATAAATATCATGTTCCACGAATCGGTTATGTAAATAAAATGGACCGTGCCGGGGCTAATTTCTTTGAAGTCGTTCGCCAAGTAAAGGATATGTTGGGAGCGAATCCTTGTCCGGTACAAATTCCTATCGGCGCTGAAGAACATTTTCGCGGAATCATTGACTTGATTACAATGAAAGCGCTTTATTGGCACGACGAAACTATGGGCGCCGATTATTCCACCGAAGATATTCCGGTGGAATTTGTAAGCGAAGCTCAAGAGTGGCGGGATAAAATGCTCGAAAAATTAGCAGAAATCGACGATGCTTTGATGGAAAAATATTTTGACGATCCAGCAACCATAACAGAAGATGAAATTCGCGCTGCACTTCGTAAAGGAACACTTTCTATGCGGATTAATCCGATGACTTGCGGTTCCTCTTTTAAGAATAAAGGGGTACAACCCTTGCTTGATGCCGCATGCGCTTATTTGCCGAGCCCGATTGACACGCCGGCTATCGAAGGCACGGATCCTGACAATCCTGCAAAAATTGTTGTTCGCAAACCAAGTTCTTCTGAACCATTCTGCGCTTTGGCATTCAAAATCGCAACCGATCCGTTTGTCGGACGTCTCTGCTTTTTCCGTATTTATTCAGGCGAACTCGAAGCCGGTTCTTACGTCTATAATCCGCGCTCCGAAAAGAAAGAACGTATTTCCCGTTTATTCCAGATGCACTCCAACAAACAAAATCCGAAAGAATTTATCGGGTGTGGAGATATTGGCGCCGGAGTTGGTTTCAAAGATATTCGCACAGGAGATACCTTATGCGATGAAAATCATCCGATTGTATTGGAATCTATGGACTTCCCCGAACCGGTTATCGGAATTGCCGTTGAACCGAAAACGCAAAAAGATTTGGATAAGTTGGGCATTGGTTTAGGAAAACTTGCAGAAGAAGACCCGACATTTACGGTAAAAACCGATGAAGAAACCGGTCAGACCATTATTTCGGGAATGGGAGAACTCCATTTGGAGATTATTATCGACCGCTTGAGACGCGAATTTAAGGTAGAATGTAATCAAGGCCGTCCGCAAGTATCTTACAAGGAAGCTATTACCAAAACAGTGGAATTGCGCGAGGTTTATAAGAAACAAACAGGAGGTCGCGGTAAATTTGCCGATATGATTGTTCGCGTTGAACCGGGAGATCCGGATTTTGAAGGCGATTTGCAATTTATCGATGAAGTAAAAGGCGGAAATATCCCGAAAGAATATATTCCGGCTATCCAAAAAGGCTTCCATCGTGCGATGAAAAACGGTGTACTGGCAAGTTTTGCTTTAGATAAATTGAAGGTAACCGTTATCGACGGATCGTATCATCCGGTGGATTCCGACCAGTTATCGTTTGAGATTTGTGCCATGCAGGCATTTAGAAGCGCATGCGAAAAAGCGAATCCTGTTTTGAAAGAGCCGATTATGAAGATTGAAGTGATTACGCCTGAAGAAAATATGGGCGATGTAATCGGGGATTTAAACAAACGTCGCGGACAAATTGAAGGGATGGATACCAGCCGTACCGGCGCAAGAATTGTAAAGGCACATGCTCCGCTTTCGGAAATGTTCGGTTATGTAACCGCTTTGCGTACAATCACCTCCGGCCGGGCTACCAGTACAATGTCGTTTTCGCACTATGAAGAAGTTTCTTCTTCGATTGCGCGGGCGGTATTGACGGAAGTGAAAGGACGAGTGGATTTGATAAAGTAGTGTTAAGTTAATCTTAATATAACAGTAGGTATCAAATAAGTTTCTCCATTTCGTCAAATTCTTTTACTAAAGCTGTTAATTCGGTACGGACGCTTTTTAGCCGGTGAACAATTTCTGCATTATTCACCACATTTCCTTTATTTGCTTTGAGTTTTTGCTTAGCGCCTGCCAAAGTTAAACCCTTCTCTTTCACTAAATAATGAATGTTGCGAAGGGATTCAATATCTTTTGCATTGTACCGTCGGGAACCTTTTTCAGTTTTATTCGGATGGAGTCCAAATTCTTTTTCCCAATAACGCAGCATAGAGGGCGTTACATCCGGGAGCATTTTGGCTACTTCCGCAATCGTATAATAAAGTTTTTCCATCGATAATTATCTGTGCTCCGAAATATACAGCATTTCATTATATTCTTCGGGTGTCAAGTCCATAAAGAAATATTTGGCAGGATTGTCCGGTTTATCCTTCACCAAAACTTCGTAATGAACATGATTGCCGGTAGCGTCACCTGTCATTCCTACCGTGGCGATTTTTTGACCGCGCTTTACCTGCTGTCCCTGTTTTACCAAAAGTTCCCGGCAGTGTCCATAGAGCGTTTTGAAACCAAAGCCATGGTTAATGACTACACAATTACCGTAACCGCCTTCCCAATCGGATGTTTCAACCGTCCCGTTACCTGTTGCATAGATTGGGCTTCCTCCTTCGGCATTCATATCAATACCCGTGTGAAACCGGAGGTCTCCGTAAAGGGGATGAATCCGCATGCCAAAACCGGAAGAAATTCCTTTCATTTCTTTTCCTGAGAGCGGCCGAATGGCAGGAATATTATTCATCCGCTGTTCTTTTTGTTTGATAAGTCCGATGAGTTCATCATAAGAGTTGGATTGTACGTACATTTCTTTGGTCATAATGTCTAATTTCTTGGTAGTGGAAATTACTAAATCGGAATTAGAAATATCCAGAAGATTCTCATACCGGTTTGTACCCCCGAATCCCGGGCGACGGATGGATAACGGAATCGGATCGGCATTGAACATAGCGCGGTACAATTGGTCGTCGCGCTGTTGTAAATCATCCAACACATTTTGATCCTCATCAATTCGTTTAGACAGAACATCATATTGAGCCAACAAAAGTTTATTTTCTTTTTTTAACTGCTGCTCGCGAGGGGAATCAAATGCATAAATAGCAACTATAAAAAGTATGACGCCAATCCCGATGCCAATAATCAAATGCCTCAAAACAGCCCAAATTTTTTGACCGATTGACCGTTTTATCTCTTCGTAGGTCAGAGTTTGCCTGTTAAAATGATAAGAAGTTTTACCCATATATTTAAAATTATTGGATTAATCAGGGCAAAAGTAAGTTATTTATTGTATTTTTGCAAATTGTTTTAGAAAAAATATCAAAAAATAGGTTAAAATGCAGATAACATCTGAAAAATCAAAGCTCGGCGCCAGCCAAATTCGTCAATCCTTTAAGGATTTTTTTGAGAGTAAAAATCATAAAATCGTTCCGTCGGCTCCAATGGTTGTCAAAGGAGACCCTACGTTGATGTTTACTAATGCCGGGATGAATCAGTTTAAAGACATTATTTTAGGGAATGTTCCCATCAAATATTCCCGCATAGCCGATTCGCAAAAATGCTTGCGTGTCAGTGGAAAACATAATGATTTAGAGGAAGTTGGACATGACACTTATCATCACACCATGTTTGAGATGTTGGGTAATTGGTCGTTTGGGGATTATTTCAAAAAAGAAGCTATTGAATATGCTTGGGAATTTTTGACCGAAGTATTGAACTTGGACAAAAATCGCTTGTATGTAACTATTTTTGAGGGAGACCTCCCCCCTGTCCCCTCCCAAGGGGGAGAGCAGGCTACCACCCCTTTGGGGAGGGCTGGGGAGGGGCTTTCACGTGACGATGAAGCCGCCGCCTATTGGGAAAAATATTTACCAAAAGACCGGATTATCAACGGATGTAAAAAAGATAATTTCTGGGAAATGGGCGATACCGGTCCTTGCGGTCCTTGTTCCGAAATTCACATTGACATTCGTCCGGATGAAGAAAGAGCAAAAGTAGATGGTTTGAGTTTAGTCAATAAGGGTCATCCTCAGGTAATTGAAATCTGGAACTTGGTTTTTATGCAATTCAACAGAAAGGCCGACGGTTCGCTTGAAGGTTTGCCCAACAAAGTTATTGATACCGGCATGGGATTTGAGCGTTTGTGCATGGCCGTTGAAGGAAAAACTTCCAACTATGATACCGATGTTTTTCAGCCATTGATTGCCGAAATCGGAAAAATTACCGGTCATCAATATGGTGAAAATCCGCAATCGGATGTAGCTATGCGGGTTATCGCCGATCATATTCGCACGATTGCTTTTTCCATTACCGACGGGCAATTGCCTTCCAATGCGAAGGCCGGCTATGTGATTCGCCGGATTTTGCGCCGCGCTGTCCGCTACGGTTATACTTTTCTCGGGCAAAAACAGGCTTTTATGTACCGGTTAATTCCATCTCTAATTGATTCAATGGGAGATGCTTATCCCGAATTGATCGAACAGAAAGTTTTGATTGAAAAAGTACTTAAAGAGGAAGAAGATGCTTTTTTGCGGACTTTGGAAACCGGAATCAAGATGCTGGATAAAACTATCCAAGAGGCAAAAACGGCAAGGAAGAATCAAATTGCCGGCGTTGATGCTTTTGTGTTGTACGATACCTACGGATTCCCGCTTGACTTGACAGAACTGATACTTCGTGAGCATGAAATGGAACTTGACAAGGAAGCATTTGATGCGGAAATGCAAAAGCAAAAAGAACGGGCAAGAAATGCCGCCGCCGTTGAAACAGATGACTGGGTGAACGTTCGCAACGGGGAGTCGGAGTTTGTAGGTTACGATAAAACTTCGACCGAAGCAAATATTTTGCGTTACCGAAAAGTAAAACAAAGGAATACTGAGTTTTATCAGATCGTTTTCGACCAAACGCCTTTTTATGCCGAAATGGGAGGACAGGTCGGCGACAGTGGAACTTTCACGGATTCCAAAGGAAATCGCTTAGCGATTTTTGATACCAAACGCGAAAATAATCTGGCGGTGCATCTTTCCAAGCGATTGCCTGAAAATCCGGGTGATGAGTTTTTCCTTGAAGTAGATTTGCCTAAGCGTCATGCAACGGAAAGCAACCACACGGCAACTCACCTTTTGCACGAGGCGCTTCGGAATGTTTTAGGCAAACACGTAGAGCAAAGGGGTTCTTATGTTTCTCCGAACATGCTTCGTTTCGATTTTTCCCACTTTCAAAAACTGACCGACGAGGAAATTCGCGAAGTAGAAAAACAAGTAACTGCCAAAATTCGAGAGAATATTTTCCTGCATGAATCGCGCCACGTGCCGATTGGAGAAGCTAAAAAAATGGGGGCGATGGCTTTGTTCGGCGAAAAATATGGCGAAGATGTCCGGGTAGTTTGTTTCGGTTCGTCTATCGAACTTTGCGGGGGAACGCATATTGCTTCGACAGGAAATATCGGTACGTTCCGGATTATTGACGAAAGCTCTATAGCTGCAGGCGTTCGCCGCATAGAAGCGATTTCCGGCGAAGCAGCGGAAAATTATATTTATGCACAGGAAGATATGCTTCATGAAATCCGTTCTTTGTTCAATAATGCACCGGATTTGAAGCAAACGATTCAGAAATTTTTCGATGAAAATGTTGATTTGAGAAAACAGGTAGAAGAATATGCGAAGGAGAAAACTCATCAGATAAAGGAAAGGCTGATTCAGGCAAAGCAAGTCGTTAACGGTATAAATCTGTTTGTCTTGAAAGGATCATTCCCTGCTGAAATAGTCAAGGATATTGCATTCCAGTTGCGGGGCGAATTTCCCGAAAAAATGTATTTTGCCGGCGCCACATCTTTTGAGTCTAAACCCACATTGACTTTGATGATTAGTGATGATTTGGTAAAGACCGGATTGAATGCTTCACAAATTGTTCGCGAGGCTGCCAAACACATTAAAGGCGGCGGTGGCGGGCAGGCGTATTTTGCTACTGCCGGCGGGAAAGATTCGGAAGGATTAACGGCGGCCGCTGAAGAAATTGTTGGGAAATTGGGGTGAATTAGTTATCTTTGCCAAATAAAATAATAAAAGTTATTATGGAAGCATTAATTTTTGAACAAGAAAAAAAAGTTGCAAAAACTCCGCCTTGTCAATTTACAGTTGAGGAATTGAGAACAGAAATTACTAAATCGTTGAGAGACTTTGAGAAAGGAAATTATGTAACAATTGAAGCAATGAGGGCAAAGCGCCCGCGATTATGAAATCCGCATGCAAAAATTGCACCAAAGAGCAAGAACATGTTGCGGATTGCATCTGACCTTTAAAAACAAATGTATGTACAGATGAAATTTTATTTTTCAAAACAGGCAGAAAAACATTTGGATGATATTTATGAATTTATTAAAACAAAAAGTGAAAATGCGGCTGATAATATTTATAATGAAATCCTTGATGAAATAGAAATACTAAAATCTTTTCCTGAAATGGCTCCCATAGAACCAAGTCTGATAGACTTTCCGGAAACGTTTCGTGCTCTTGTAGTTAGAAAAACTTATAAAGCTATTTATTACATTAAAAATAATACAATACATATTTCTGCAATTTGGGATTGTCGTCAAAATCCAAATAAATTAAAAAGTAAAATCAAAAAAAATTAATCATGTCAAAAAGTAAAAAAAATAAACGATTAACGAATACGGAATTGACAAACCGCATTGTCAATCTCTTTAATACTCTTCCAAAAGAGATAATGAATTACAAACAAGTCAGTGCGGAAATAGGAGCGACATCCGAAGTGAATAGACAACGGGTAGCCGCCATTTTGGAAGATTTATCCACAGAGGATTTTTTAACGCAAGTCGATCGCGGGAAATATAAATTGAACGGTTTGGGTACTTTAGCTGTCGGTAAATTTGAAAGACGGTCGAACGGTAAAAATTCGTTTGTTCCCGAAGACGGCGGAAATCCTTTGTTCGTTGCCGAAAGAAATTCCATGCACGCCATGGACGGCGACAAGGTGAAAGCTCAAATCTTAGCCAAGCGAAAAGGTCGTACACCAGAAGCCGAAGTTATCGAAATCATTGAAAGGCAAGAACATACTTTTGTCGGCGTTTTGGAAATCGGCAAACATCATGCTTTTGTGGTAACGGATAGTAAACTTTTAGCCAACGATATTTTTATCCCCAAAAATAAATTCAATGGCGCCAAGGACGGCCAAAAAGTAGTCGTGAAAATTACCAAGTGGCCTGAAAGAGCCAATAATCCGGAAGGGGAAGTAATTGACGTATTGGGCACTCCGGGCGAAAATCAAACCGAAATGCACGCTATTTTAGCAGATTTCGGATTGCCTTACAAATATCCGGAGAAGGTGGAAATAGCTGCCGAAAAAATTCCGGTCGAAATTACGCCCGAAGATATCAAAGCTCGCGAAGATTTTCGTACGGTTCCGACTTTTACCATCGACCCGAAAGATGCAAAGGATTTTGACGATGCCTTATCCATCCGGAAATTGAAGAATGGCAATTGGGAGGTCGGCGTTCATATTGCGGATGTTACTTATTACGTAAAACCGGGAAGTATCATTGACAAAGAAGCCTACGACCGGGCTACTTCGATCTATCTGGTAGATCGCACTATTCCAATGCTCCCCGAAAGTTTAAGCAATGGCCTTTGCTCGCTTCGTCCACATGAAGACAAACTATGTTTTTCAACCATAGTGGAATTGACCAATGCAGCGGAAGTAAAAAATTATCGAATGGTTCGAACGGTTATCCAATCCGACCAGCGGTTTGATTACGATGAGGCGCAACAAATTATTGAAACCGGAGAAGGCGATTTAAAAGATGAAATCCTGACTTTAGACCGTTTGGCAAAAATCCTCCGGGAAAAACGCTATAATAGCGGCGCTATCAATTTTGACCGTAACGAAGTTAAAGTTGATGTTGATGAGAATGGAAAACCTGTGCGGGTTTATTTCACAGAAGCCAAGGATTCCAATAAATTGATAGAAGAATTTATGCTTTTGGCCAATCGTTTGGTAGCGGAGCACGTAGGAAAAGTCGGCAAAGGGAAAAAAGCAAAAACTTTTGTGTACCGTGTTCACGACTTACCCAATCCGGAAAAACTATCTAATTTTTCGGAATTTATCCGCCGTTTCGGGTATAAACTAAAAGACAAGGGAAGCGACACGGAAATTTCAAAAAGCATCAATAATTTGCTTGACGAGGTTCAAGGTAAAAAAGAACAAAACATGATTGAAACCTTAGCCATCCGATCGATGGCAAAAGCGGTTTATTCAACGCAGAACGTCGGTCATTACGGCTTGGCTTTCAAATATTATACGCATTTTACTTCGCCTATCCGGCGGTATCCTGATATGATGGTTCATCGACTGCTTGAACGGTATCTTTCTGACGGCCGTTCGGTCAATGAACAGCAAACGGAGGAAGCCTGCAAACATTGTTCCAACATGGAATCGCTGGCGGTTAATGCCGAACGGGCTTCCATCAAATACAAACAAGTTGAATTTATGACGGATAAGGTCGGTATGATTTTCGACGGGGTTATTTCAGGCGTTACCGAATGGGGCTTGTACGTGGAATTATCCGAAACTGCCTGTGAAGGGATGGTACCGATTCGCGACCTTGTCGATGATTTTTACGAATACGACGAAAAGACTTACAGTCTCATCGGAACTCGTAAAAAACATCGTTATTGCCTTGGTGACCCTTTGAAAATCAAAGTGGCAAGGGCGAATTTAGATCGCAAACAATTGGATTTTACGCTCGTCGAATAAGTTTATAACCCGAATAAACCAATACGCCGATAAATCCTAATAATACGATTAGGGACGCAATAGAGCCTACCCTATTTAACAAGTTGTACATATCCGGCTCGAATCGAAATTCGATGGAATGTTTTCCTGCGGGAACGTTCATTGCCCTAAGCGTCCAATCGGCGCGGTAATGACTTGTTTGTTTTCCGTCCACAAAAACTTTCCAATCGTTATTGTAATAGATTTCCGAGAAAACGGCAACCCTTTCGACCGGAGTGTTTGACTCATAATTCAATATGTTTGGTCTATATCTGATTAATTTGATGTAGGAAGCGCTGTCACTGTTTTGTGAAACGTTTTTCATTACCTGACCGGCAAATCTTTCATCAATAACCGCTGTTTTCTTCGGGTCAATTTGATTGAGCGCTGCAATTTCCTGATCGGCATTCGGTACAAATTTCACTTCATCCACAAACCAAGCGTTTCCGTCGGCATAAGGATTGACTATAGGCGGTTGGCCGGTATTGTAAATAATGTATTTAGCATTTAGCATGTTTAGCGAAGGCGTTTGCAGAAAAACCTGTTGTAAACTGTCTAAACTTTTTGCCGCTTTAAATGCGGATATGATTGAATTGATTTCACCTAAAACTCGATGATCGACCAACTCTTGATATCTCCTTAATTTTGCGGCATGATAACCGCCGATTGATTTATGGAAATAAGAAGTGTATGTTTCTTGGAAAATATCGGTAGTTAGATTCAAAACCCTGTAAGAAGGAGATTTATCTTGCAATATAAATTCATCTGCTGGAGTTTTCTTAAAAGATTCATAAGATTTTTGTTTAGAAAAATTACTATCGTTCAAATATCGTTTACCTACCGTCCACATATCAAGGGTGATGAGAATCAATAACCCAACGCTCATTACGGTCAATCCGGTTTTTTTATTATTCATTTGCATGAAAAGGAAAATCAATCCGCCTGCCAACAAAATAAATATGAGTGAACGCAAAGCGTCGGACGTAGCCATTGCTCGCCGGTCATCTATCAGAGCGCCAATCAGTTGTTCGGGGAATTGATATTTTGCATCGGAAACTGATTCAAAAGACAGGAACATATTGGGTACTAACCAAATGAACAAACAGATTCCTCCCACAATACACAAAGACCAAATCAGATATTTTTTTAATAACCGGGCATCTATTTTACCCTCGACAATTCGCTTCAATCCCCAAAACCCGATAAGGGGAAAGGTCATTCCGGGAATTACCAAAGCCATGGAAGGAGTACGGAATTTACTGTACATCGGCAAGTGATAAAACAAAAAATCGTTTATGGAAGCAAAGTTTCGCCCCAGCGACATAATAATGAGCAACATGGATGCTCCGAAAATCCACCATTTGAGCGGACTTTTGACGACAAACATTCCCAACACAAAAAGAAAGCAGACGATAGCGCCAAAATATACCGGTCCGGAAGTCCCGGGTTGAGGACCCCAATAAGTAGGCGCTTGTATGGTTTTCCCAACCTGCGCGCCTAAAGATCTTGCTGTTTTGTAAAAATGGGAATCCCTGTCCAAGATTTCTCCGGAAGATCCTCCGTAAGCATTGGGAATCAACAAAGTAAGTAATTCTCCCCGTCCATAACTCCAACCAAACGCATAATCAATATCCAAGCCCGTTGAGGCTTTTTGTTCAACTCCATCTTTCACTTGGGTCAATTCGGAAGGGCCTCGCAGACTTTTCTGCCCTACTTCGTAACTGGCGTAAAAACCGCCTAATGAAGGGAGCATAGAAATAATGACTGCTGCAATCAGAATCAGGGTAGATTTAATCCAAAGAGGAATCTCTTTATCCCGAAAAGCTTTGATTGATAGCCCTATGAAAAATATGAGGCAGAAAAGCGTCAAATAATAAGTTATCTGTATGTGACCATTTATGATAGATAGGCTAATTCCCAGCAAAGAAAGAACAGATCCCCATAAAAGATTTTTACGGAATAGTAAAATTATTCCACCAACAGTAAGCGGCATACAAGCAATCACATACATCTTTGTAATATGGCCCACTGCAATAATGATAAGATTGTAGGAAGCGAACGCAAACGCAATGGCTCCTGCAATGGCTAACCACCGTTTTACGCCCATGACACACATCAGGATATAAAAGCAAATCAATGCTGTCAGAATCATGCTTGCTCCTCCATAGTCGATGGCTTTAACCGGTTTTTCTATATAGAACATATAATTTTGAGGACCGCCGTAAATAGCGATATTGTAAGCCGGCATACCCGAAAACATAGAACCTGTCCACACCGATGTTCCACCTTCTTTTTCATAATAGTCCGACAATTCTTTGGCCATACCATCTACTTGTTGCATATCGTGTTGCTGAAGCGACTTTCCTTCGAATATGCCGGGAGCAAAATAGACACAAATGAGAATCAAAAAAATAGCAATTGCTATTACATGCGGGATAGACTTTTTTACGATTGGATTCATATTTATTAAACTAATTATCTTGACGTCGACGACAAAGGTACGTATTAAATAGTTTTTTTCAAACATTTTGCAGTATAAAATCGAACGGCAAACCACAAATGCCTGATTTGGGTAGGAATTTTTCCGTAATACTTGCACATAATTTCATACCGTTCTTTCAGAGAGTTTTTCCGATTTGCAGCGCTCAAGCCTGCTTCCAGAAACCAAGACAATGTCAGATGAGTATTCAAAACATTATTTGCTTTTTTTAGGCAACGAATGCACCAATCAATATCGGAAGCGTATCGGTATTGTAAATCGTAAGTTTCCGCTATTTCCCGTTTGACGATAAAAGATTGGTGACTGACGAGCATTCCCATCTTGAAACTTTTCCATGTCAGTTTTTCAGGCGCTTTTAACCGGCGCATACCCAGACTGTTCCCTTGGGCGTCTGAGATTTCGGTTTCTCCGTAAATAATATCGGGTACAGGGTACAAGGTACAAGGTGAAAGACGGTCGACAATTTCCTGTACGGTATTGTTGGAATAAATTCTGTCGCCGGCATTGATGAACCATACGTAATCGCCGGTAGCGAGTTTCAGGCCTTTGTTCATTGCGTCGTAAAGTCCTTTGTCAGATTCGCTTATCGATTTCGTAATTTGTAATTTGTAATTTGTAATTATATCCATAGTTTCGTCGGTTGAACCGCCATCCACAATGATGTACTCAATGCTTGGATAGGTTTGAGAAATAACGCTTTGGATGGTTCGTTCAATCCATTGGGCGGCGTTGTAGGTTACAGTGATGATGGTGAAAACCGGATTGTGTTTTTCTTCCATTTTCA
>Ga0209629_10000406_pt1 | contig 23172 bp, 23 predicted proteins | sample TergutCu122P5_FD_187286 | JGI IMG/M metagenome (GOLD analysis project Ga0209629, IMG submission 187286) | Cubitermes ugandensis P5 segment gut microbial communities from Kakamega Forest, Kenya - Cu122 P5 (SPAdes) (version 2) | ecosystem: Host-associated > Arthropoda: Insects > Digestive system...
ATCGGGCGGGAAGTAGCGCCGGTATTTCAGCCGTATGGTTTGCTCGCCGACAGGAGACGCTTTCGATTCCGCAAGTATGCCGTCAATCAGTTCCCGCGTGAGCTTGCCGTCCTTTTTGAGTTGTTTCAGCCGTACCGCCTGCGACAGCGACGGCCTGACTCCGTGCTTTTCCATTGAATCTGCGACGATAAACTGTTCGCTATAATCAAGGTAGGATAACTCGACCCCTGTGTTGAAAGCAAGTTCGTGAGCATCTACTTTGTTAAGGAGTACGTCCACAAGCCAGGTCAGCCTAACCAGCCGGAAGATTTGATTTTTGCTTTCGCCCGTCTGCCCGATGAGAACGTCTACCGAGTGCTGTTCGGCTTTTACGCCGTTATGATTCAGGGCTTCCATTTTGACCCTGTACGCCCACGCCTTTTCGCTGTATAATAATTTATCGCGCTGCTGAAGGTTGCTGTCCACCATCGCGAAGGCGGCGGCTTGGTCGTCGAGGTTGCGGACGATTACGGGAAGCGACGCCAGTCCGATAATTTCACAGGCTCGCTTGCGCCTGTTTCCGCAAAGCAGTTCATAGCCGCCATCGGTTCGCAGTCTGGCTAATCCCGGTTCCCGCACACCATATTGCCTGACGCTCTCGACAAGCAATCCCATAGCGTCGTCATCCCGAACGAGGAACGGGTGAGGGTCGGGTTCGTGAAGTTCTGCGAGGGGTATCTCTGTCACGCGCTCGCCGCAGAAAAAATCGAGCGTAAGTTGGTTGTTGTCGGCTTCTAACGCATCCCCTTTTTGATTTTTTCGTGTCATAATACAGACTCCTTTCACCAGTTTTTCGGTTGAAAAGAGTTGTCGTTAATGTGACATGGCATCTTTTTTAGGTCGAATTTTCTTCCAAAAACGAATGTCAAATGGCCGGAAAAGGATAACGACAACCCGCCAAACCCCCGTAAATACTGGATTTTTTGGTGTTGTCGTTATTATACCTTATGGGGACCTTTCTCGAATCGGCAGAAATAACGCGCTCGTGGCTTACTATGTGGAGATTTTCTTCGTAGACCGCGATATTCGGCTAATTGCCTTGAATGACGGCATTGATTCGGCTAAAGGCGAAAATGAGATAATGGGATTTAAATCCATTCTGAACGAATACTATGCCCGCGACATATCGAAGAAGATACGCTCCTCGCGCAAAACGCTGGCGCAACAGGGTAAATACTACGCAGCATTTGCGCCTTACGGGTATAAAAAGCATCCCGATAACAGGCATAAGCTCATCGTCGATGAAAATACCGCCCCTGTAATTAAACGCATATTCGAAATGACGCTTGCCGGTTATGGGACATACGCAATCGCTAATACGCTGAGAAAAGAATAAGTTCCGAATCCGTCAGCGAATTTGTTTCAGAATTACGGTATATTTCACGCCGGATACGACCCGGCCCGACCGTATGAGTGGAGCGCGACCACAATATACTGCATGATAAGGAACCCGTTGTATTTGGGCGATATGGTGAATCACCGGCAGACCATTAAGTCGTTTAAGAACCACAAAATTATCTACGTTCCGAAGGATGAGTGGATAATTGTCAGTGAAACGCACGAAGCCCTTGTGGATCGCGAAACGTTTGACAAAGTCCAGAAAATTGCTGCCACCAAGAAACGTACTAATAAGCGTAAAAACGATAATATATTCTCGGGTATCCTAAAATGTTATGATTGCGGCTCCAATTTATCTTTTGTAAGCGACACGCGCAAATACGGCGGAGAAGGTTTTTATACGTGCAGCGGTTATAAGCACCAAGTACATAGGCATATAACCGAAAACCGCTGTTCGCCGCATCATATCAGTTACCACGTTCTGTATGATTCGGTATTAACGCAAATACAGAGACTGATCCATATGTCAAAGGCTGACGATAACGGTGATTTTCTACAGGATTTACTGGACAGCAGGCGCTCTAAAGTGTCGGACGATTCTCAAAAATCGCTCAATATGCTAAATCGCCGTAGCCAGGAACTGAAACGTGTGATAAAGAAAATCGTCGAACAAAATGCTAACGGTGTTATAACTGATGAGATGTTTGCCGATCTTTACACCGGTTATCAGGATGAGCTGACAAAAGTATCCGCGAAACTGGACGCTTTGGAAACGGTGCTGACCGAAGCCAAAAAAGGCGAGACTGACGCTGAGCTATTTACGGAATTGATAAAGCGGCAGACAAGCATCAGCGAATTGTCAAGGGAACTGTTGGTGGATCTGGTCGACCACATCGAGGTTCACGAGGCTACGGGCAGCCGGTACGACGGGACGCGGCATTTGGAAACAGAGGTCTTTTATCGGCTGATTGGCGCGGTTGGAGGCTTGGGCGGGGATGGTTCCCAATAAATATGCGAATGGGTTGAACTTCAGAGTTTCCACTAAAACTGGCTCTTCTTTATGGTGATAAAACCCCGGAAGCCTGAAAACCCGGCTTTCGTTCACACAAGCGGAATCGGAGACAAAGTAAGCGATGAGCTTGCGCTGAACGCGCCGGAATGCCGACATATCGCCGTTTTTGATCAGCCAGTAGCAGTGTAGACTTTTCCGGGTCTTGACGATTAGCGACGGTTCCAGCGGAAACGCTTGGATTTTGGCCAGTTGTTCCTCCAGCGGCAGATTGTCGCACTCCATGAATTGGGCGTTGATTCGAGTGATGCTCTCGTCCTCGTGTCCCCCGAAGTTTACAACAAAATAGACGCCGCGCCCCTGGTCATTGTGGGCTTTCAGCGTGTCGTAGATGTCGGAGAAATTTTCCAGGACGCACTCCAGCTTCTGGCCGGAGAAGGCGCTGTCGGGCTTATCAGAAAAGACACGCAGACAGACCTTCTCTTTTAGCTCGAAAAATGGTCGTAGGAATTCTTCGGGCGGTACGTTTATTCCGCTGAGTGAATAATTATTCATTTTCGATAACCAGCTCCTTTAGTTGTCCGAACCGTTTTCCGGCGGCGGCCTCGGCTACAATCGGTACAGAAAACGCATCCAATGGCTACTGTTCTATATAGTATTTGTATGAAACCTAAGTCTTCTTTGTGCCTGTTTTTGTGCAATTAACCATCTACTACGCTGTAATATACCTAGACGCTTGAGGCAGCATAATCAATTAATCATGCAAAATCTCACCTTTAACTTTTTGCTGTGCCAAATTCGGCCAAATTCGACTTTTTCCTTTTTTTTTATTTTGGCATTGACATTTTTAGATTTTATGGTACAATATGTAAATTCGGTGAAAGTCACAAATATTTTTTCAAAAGTATTGTTGAAGCTACTGATTCAACAATACTTTAGCTGAAAAGCCAAAATAATACGGCGAAAAATAAACCGAACATAAACCCCCACATGGATTGGCATATTACGCCGATACTATAATATAAATAAATATATTGTACATAAGGGGGCGCATAATACGATTAATAAAGCGGCATCACAAATGAATTTATCTCATAACGGAGGATTATTTATGAGTGATTTTCACAACCGTAACGAATATACAACTAGTGGTTCGTGGCCTGTAGTGCCGTTTTGCTTGATCGCCCCAGAAGACGATAACAAGGTAAGAGATTGGCGAGAGAAGCTTAAACTAAATCCAGAGGGGGATTATGATATTTGGTTTGACGAAACCTTAGTGAAAGGCTGGTCTTTGGGCGTTTCCGAAAAAACTAACAGAGCTCTTTTAGTTTACTCAAAAACCCCAGAATATAATAACGGTAAACTTGTTTCCAAAAAAACTGAAAGCAATTTGTTTTATCAAGTATTATCACCGATTTGCGGAGGTTATGTTCGAAAATATTGTCTAGGTATGTGTGAATGGTGTATATCACAAGATGACGCAGTATGCGAATTAATTTTTAAGGAATTAGATTCATACGATAATGATACGGAATCCAGAGAAGACCGCGACATGATTTGTTGTTTAGGAAATAATCCTAAAAACCCCGATGAGTACATAGAAATTAATATAGAGGTAAAGTATTACCCCGAGCATCACATTGTTAAAAACAATTCAATTATGATGTATTTTGAATACAAGTGTCCGAAAACTGGGATGACAGAAATAGCCACTCCGATATTTATCGAAAATCGGGTAATCGCATTAGTAGTAATGGGTCAGATTATTGAAAACCCCATTAAAGTTAAAGAAACTTTATTATCACTAAATCCGATTTTCAAAAGCGATGATTTTGATAAATACTTTGATAATGTAGTTAAAGAACAAATGGCAAAAGATGATACGCTAAAAGTTTTCTTTGATGAAATCAATAAATTGAAAAAGTTTTATCAGAATATGCTTGATGGCAAAAGAAAAACTATAATGAACAATATAATACAGGAATTAGCCTATGAGGATACATTATTAACGAATTACAGAAAGAAGTACGAAGAAGATAATGAAAAAAGTGCCGAACTGAAAACCTCATATAATAATATACCTGCTGAGGAGTGGGAAAAACTTAATGCTATTATCTTTAACTTAAAAGAAAAAATTGGTGTTGTCGATGTTCTGCTTTATCTAGACGCTAAGGGAAAGCCAAATGTCAATATTGATGGTAAATTTTTTAATAACATTGTAAAAGCAGATATACGGCAGGGTGAATCAAAATGGTATGATGATGTTTCTTTCGAAGATTTTGACTTATTTACAGGTGTTGATGAAAACACTATAAAAATGGAAAAGCGTGCTGAAGGTAAAAATGCTTCATTATATGTCAGCTTACCAGAAGATAAAAATGATCCACCGGTTATACTTGGCATTATTTATGTGAACAAAGATGAATACTTTGCCCGACAAGGTGATAGAAGTCTTTATTGGGAAGATTACGTGCTTTATCCCAACCCACAAGAAATCAAAACCACTACATGCAAATAGGCGCAGCAGAAGGATTTACGCCCGATTGCAGTTTGGATTATTTTCAAGTTGCAATCGGATGGATTCCGCAGAAATCTGCGAGTGATGAGCCTTTTCCTTTCCACCTTTTAGGAATCTTTTTCGCATTTTCTTCTTCAAGAGTGGCGAGGGCTTCAGACTTCTGTTCAAGTGAAACATCGAGGTAAATTAGCGTGGTTTCCAACTGTTCGTGGCCAAGCAGGAGCGAGATTTGGACGATATTCATTCCGTCTTCGAGCCAGTGTGAGGCTTTGGCGTGGCGGAATTGGTGCGCGTGCAGGTCAAGCGGGACTTCAGGACAAATTTCGTGGGCTTTTTCGGCATATAGTTTCAGGCGTTTACTGACCGCAGGCTGTGTCATCATCGTATCCGGTCCGGACACCCGTGAGAAAAAAACATAAGATTCCGGATTAGGGTTTTCGCCGTGGAACTCCCGAATATACTGCTTCAAATGGGAAACAGCCTTGGGCAACAGGAATAAGGTGCGAATCTTATCATTTTTGCCTATTACATTTACATACGGCTTCCTTGCATCGAGCTTCAGTTGACTGATTTTCATCGACAAAAGTTCATCAATACGTGAAGCGGTGCCGTAGAGCGTAACAAGCATGGCGATGTCACGGCGGCCGGCTGCGGTTTTCGTATCTGGAGTGGTCAATATTGCACGAACAGCCTCTTTGCTAAGCCCGTTTATCTTGCGCTTCGGAGCTTTCTTCCGTTCAACTTTGGAAGCTGAAGCACCGTAGTACAGCAGAGATGAATTCTGTTCGCCGATATATTTCAGAAACGCGCGGATCGATGCCAGCCGCACATTACATGTTCTCGGCGAGCTTTTTCGGGTTTCCAGCAACCATTTCAGCCATTCTTCAATATTGCCGCGGTCGAAACACTCGTAGTTCAGCTTTTCCGGCTTGATTTTCTTAACTTTTTCGAGGAAATCAATATACAGCGAAATTGAAATATGGTAAGATTTCAACGTGTGCTCGCTTCGGTCGGAAAAGTTGGGTATATAGTCATAAAGAAAGGCGTTGATATACTTCGTAATTTCAATCGCGGCATTGTCAGAGCGTCGCATAATCTACCTCCGGGACGATTTCATCGAAGCTGCCGCCTGACACGGATTCAATCACATTCGCCAGAGCTGGGACGAGATGAAAATAGTATTTTGTACCCTCTACTCCTACGTGCCCCATACTTTTGCTTAGTGTTACAAGTTTATCGTAGAAATCAAACCCGTCACCGACCCATTTGTTGATATTTTCAACGGCATAGTTGTGTCTGAGGTCATACGGAGTGGCGTGAGCGGTGTTGTACTTGTACCACATTTCATCGAAAACATTCCCAAGCCAAGTCGTTTGGTAACATCCGCCGAGCGATGAGGGAAAGAAAAATTCGCGCGACGGACAATACTTTGAAATGGAGCAATCATATTGCCGCATAATATTCAGCATACTGTCGTGCATTACGACAAAACGCTCGTTATTGCCTTTACTGACACGAATGGTAAGTACCCCGTGAACAAGGTCAACATCCGCCGCTTTCAGTTGTCTCGCTTCGTTTGTTCGCATTCCCGTACTGTAAAGCAAGCGGAAAATCACCGGTACTGTCAGCTTTTTGCCTACCTTGGCGAGTGCATCCGCGGGAGCTTCGATTTCATCGCAAGCGCGGAAAAAATTTTTGAATTCTTCATTAGTGAACGCATGGGGAATATACTTGCAGTTCCGCCTCAGTGGAATAGCAGGCCCAATTGCCTCAGTCAAACCTCGTTCGTGTAAATACTCCACAAACGCAACAATGACGCTAATCCGGGCGCGGCAAGAGTTGTTTGACTCCGTTTCTCTCTTGTTGCACCAACCATCAACCATTCTCTGAGTCAACATAGTCGCATCGGGGTAATGTTGCTCACAATAGCGTCTGAAACGGCGCAAATTAGCACCGTAGCAAAGCTCGTTCCAACAATCGCACGCTTTTCTGAATCTGATAAATTGCGCGGCTAAAGGGGCTAAAAACGATTCACATTTACTCATTGCAGCACCCCAGCGGCAACAGGAAAGCACTCTACGCTCAACGCGCAGGTTTTGAGGTGAACGAAGTCGGAAGCCACATACGCTTCCAGCGACATAGGGTTTGCGTGGCCGAGCGAACCGCTGATCATCGGCTGCGGGATTTCGTTCTCAAGTAGTTTTGTTGCAAGATGATGGCGGAAAATATGCAAACCTTTCCGATGGTGCCCCGCCCCCTGACGCACGCCGGCAACTTGTAAAATTTTGTTTGAGATACCCCATAACGATTGAGACCGCATACGCCTTTTATGCTTGATCAGAAACAACGCCGGATCCGACGACCTTGGACGTTCAAGCCTGACGTAATCATATATCGCGTTACCGACTATAGGCCTCAGCGGCAGTTCCAATGGTTCTCCGGTTTTCTGCTGAATGATACGGATTCTGTCGTTCACTATGTCAATGGAATCCAGATTCAATCCGGCTATATCGCTTCTGCGCAGTCCGGTGTAGTACGCGATAATACCAATCGCTTTGTCGCGCAGATTTAACCCTGCGCTGTCCGATTCCAAAACAGCACGGATTTTGGCGGTTTCTTCCGGAGTCAGATACTCTATCGTTTTGCGGCGTCTTATTGTTCCCACAGCACCCGGGACAAGCGGTAAAATTCGTGCCGTCGGATATTTATCGGCACACATCAAAAACATTTGTCTGGCGGCGTGGAAATAGGTTGCGCCTTTTATCAGTTTGCCGTCTGTCCCGGTAAATGCGGATAGAATAGCTTCTTCTGTTATAGATCCCAATTTTGTGATACCGACCGATTGCAGCGTATATAAAAACGAACGCCCGCCGTTTTCGTTTCGCTCAATAGTGTTGAGTTTTAGCCGTCCGTTTTCTGTTTCGCGCGCTTTGTAATATTCCGGCAACTCACGGAATTCATCGCAAAGCACGAATCTTTTGGGGCGTATCAATCGTTCGCCGTCCGGATATTTTTCGCGTAAGTCAAATGCCTCAATAGCGGCTACAACTCCTTTGTATTTCCGCCGCATACTCGGATAACGGCCTAATGCGAACCATTCGTAAAAGCTATTATAATCGTTCCAATTCCCGTCCTTCGGTTCCGCCAGAATCGCCTCAATTACTTTTTTATACATAGCGATATATACGTTGCTGTATCCTTTGGATTCGAGGTGGTTGATTAGCTTATAACCGTTGTTTCTAATATTTTCCACATCCATACTCGATTAACCCTTTTCAGTAGTTTTTGTTAATCGTAGTATGAGAAATAATCCAAACACATATTCACCGCTATTTTAGGTATTTCAAGGGAATTTGTAAAGTGTTTGGTTTTTCTTACGGTTGGGATAAAGAAGATAATCCAAAAGTTTGGATTATCTTCTCCCTAATATCGCCCTCCGCGAAAAACCGCCGCCGGACGGGTACGGCGAACCGTTGGGCCGATATGCCCAAATGCGCCGTGAATTCCTCCGGGAATATCGACCAATTTTTTACAGTACCCTTCTGCTATCAGAACAACTATTTCCACACCTTCGTGATGTGGACGAAATGGCGAAGGAGCGGCAGAAATGCGGTGTTCCGGAGGAAATCATTTTATCTGAATTGGTTTACGAGTAATCCATAAGGCAGATCATCGAAAATATGGTCTGCCTTATTTCAAATCAGATAACCTCTCAGTGAACCTATTCAAATCAAAAAGTTCATGCCTTTTCAGAACATCAAAAATCTCTTCAACAACGACCGCGCCGATCATCTCTTTTGCGCGTTCGTCTGAATAACCCAATTTCGTTAATCTATCCAGCGTAATACGGGTTATGGGCGGGTCGTTATTCTGGAGTTGATTATCTACTATTTCAAGAATCGTTCTTTTTAATTGTAAATTCGGCATATTTACCTATCATCATTTCTTTCTAAATTTATCCACAACATCATCCAATGTCGCCCGGCATTGATTGTCCACATATTTCTTAACCGAATCGATATATCCAAGAAATTCCTCACAAAATTCCTTCGTATATGCTTCAGAGTCCGAGGAAGGGTAGCGGGCTTCGTTAAAATACTTCCGGCAACGTACAATAGCAGGCAGTAAATCTTTCACGGCTTTATACCGTTTGGAAAGGCATTTATAAATATTGATAACATCATGGCTGGTTTCCAAATCGGTTTCGTGCTCCACTTGACCTAATACGGATTTTAAATATAATTCCACAGACAAACATGATAAAGCGATCCCAACCTGGTATTTACCATGCTCATATGCGAGTTTTGCGATCTCGTTGTTATCTTGGGCATTTTTGTAATAATCCAGTTAGATCAACTCCTTCCAACTCAACGTATTTCTGCACCATGCCCGTCTCGTATTTATATTTTTCGTACTGATCCTGGGGCTTAATAATTATATCGGATTGCAAATAATATTCACTTTCGTAGTCAGGCGGGCAATCCACCATAATATAGATTTCTTCGTCAATGGTCGTTTTTTCTCGGGTCACTACAAATAAGTCTATATCACTGCCCTCATGTATTGTACCCTTTGCGCAGCTTCCAAATAAAATTACACGGTCAATATTTGAAAACGAGGACAAATTGGTTAAAAAAACGCGCAAAAAACCCTGCTGTTTTTCAGGCAGTTCAAGATCATTAAAATCCTCTGCTTGCCTCATTCTTACGCGTCCTTTCGTTGTATAATTCAAGAATTGTTCCTAAATTATTATAGCCTGAAATAGTTCTCGAATCAAGTGTTGTTATTTCTTTCCCCGGCTCTTGTATACGTTATACTTATTTTTACAAGCAAACCCACAGAATTCGGTATTGGGGTGCTTCGCAACAAATGCCTTATTGCAGTATTTACAAGAACGGAGGGGTCTGGCTTCATCCGTCACCATCAAACTAAACATCATCTGAATCATCAGGAGCAGGGAATGGAAATCCCATACAAGCGTAGGCTTGTCGAACAATTCGATGTGATAGGTCGGCACATTCCCGTCAAACACGCTGACCGCCTGCCGGTGCAGCTCCGCCATCATCAGATCGATTTCTTCGTAATACATAAAGCTGGCGCAAAACGAAAATGCCCAATCCCGGAACTGCTTTTTCAACCACTCATACGGCTCGGAATATCCGCGCTGGAAACTCATTTCAATCGCTTTCGGTTTGCCGCGGGCCGCCAGGGAAACGCGGATGGAACCGTCGTCCCCGATATAACGCCTATGGGGGTTGGGATTTTTGTTGATCTCATCTTCAAAAGGAAAGAAAAGCGCGGCATATTCGTCCACTGGCATATATTCAGTCTTGATGTAACGGTTTTTCGGGAGATAGACGGTTTCGTAGTTCATAAACTCCGGTGTCGTCGGCAGCGCGGTCATAAAGCCCAGTAATCCATATTTTTCGGCGAAGCCACATATCTCGGCCTGTATTCGCGTTTCATCCGGTTCCTGGTTCATACAACGCAGACCGATATTCAGCGCGTCCACAACCAAAGTTTCCGCGTTTTCCAACGGGTCATAGACGGCTGACGTCGCCTTTTGTGCCGGGACGAGAAACAATTTCCCATCCTTCGATTTTCTGTATTCATATCCGGCATATCGTATCCACCGGGCTGTCGCCCGCCCAAACATATCCCTTGCCCGCATGAATTTCCTCCGCGTAATCTGTTTATAAAAAATTATATTACTATCTTATTATTTCCCATCGGGGTTGTCAATGGATTTTTTCTTCATCCTTGACGGCAGGTAGTTGTCACAAAAAAGCAGTTGCTCATTCGTGAGCGATTCTTTTAGCGCGCGCCGTCCATCGAGGATGTAAAAAAGCGCGTCGCGGATATTCTCAATCATCAGGTCGATGAGCTTCCTTACATTGCGGTCGGACATTTCGTGACATTCAGAAATTTGCTCTCCGGAGCAGCCGATAATCGTCCTGATAAAAAAGATTTTCCTTTGCTTTTCAGTCGGAATTTTCTTGTAGAGCCTTGAAACATCAGCGTCTTCCACAAGATCGTGAAATTCGCAGATGCACATATGAATCAGGTCGCTATATGGCTCTATGGTATGGGCCGCGTCGTCAAACCAGTCGTCGTACCAATCTTCCAAATCCCAATCAAACATATCGGCGAACATACTCTGTTCGTGGTAGCGCTCTTTCCGTTCCCGGTTGTCGTCCAGTTTGTCGTACCACTTCACTACGTTCTTGAACTCGTCCTCTGTCCGCGCGGCTTCCTCCAGGCGGGCCAGTTCCTCACAGCGGACTTCCCGTTTCAGTTTTGCCCGCCCCACGCGACCGCCTCCCCGCCTACGACAAAATCGTCCTTTTTACTTCATTATATCATAGTTGAAAAATATTTTTCGGATTCCGTAAAAAAAGGTTCCGTTTTACCCCCTCCAGTTCTCCACTATATAGAGGGAGTAATTCTTATTTCCGTTATCAGATTACTTTCTCAATCCAAAGGAGGGAAAATGTGCAGATCAGAGAATTGAGAGGAAGGGAGAAACAGGAAATCCGCCGCGTGGTCAGCAGCCTATGCGCGAACTATGACGCGGAATACGGCTGTCTCCCATTGGATTCGGGGTGCTTCATGTTCGGGAAGACATACACCAACGGGGCGCTTTGCAAATGGTTCCGAAACGCGCTGATGCCGCAAAGCCCTGAGATGGAGCGGATTTTCAGCGGCGGCATTGCGCGAGAAACCAAGCCGTGCGCGGTATGCGGTAAGGAATTCACACCGAACGGGCGGCAAACCTACTGTTCCGAAAAATGCGCGGCTACCGGCAGGAAAGAGTCCGCCGCCAAAAACTCCCGGGACTACCGAAAGAGAAGGAGGGACGCGTCAGCAATTAGACTTCAAGAAACGCCGTAAATTCAAGAGCTTCAGAACCAAAAATCGAGATGTACATAGTTTCATACCAAACCCACAGGAAGGAGTGATGCTTTTGGCAGAAAACACGACAGTGAGCACAGAAACAAAGGAAAATATTGGTTCCACCACGATCCGCAGAAAAATTGGCAACACGATTTACAACGTCACCATTCATTTCAACAGCAACAGCAAGGAGAGTATGGAGGACAAAATCCTCCGGCTGGCCAGGCACGATGCGGAAAGCATGGGGGAGGCTGTTAATAAATGAAGAATTATATAAATATTTTCAAAGGGGCGCTGCAATCGCAGCGCCTTTGTGCTATACTTGGGTTGCCGCAAACAATCCGGTTGCCGGGAAGGGGTTCATTATGAACAACTATCGGCAGACCGCCAACAAAGCCAACTCAGGTAAGATAACCGCCCTCTACGAGCGACTTTCCCGGGATGACGAACTGTTGGGTCTTTCGGTTTCCATCAAAAATCAGATGGAAATACTGGAGAATTACGCCGCCAAACACGGGTTCGGGAATACCCGGCATTTTCAGGACGACGGGGTGACGGGCACCGTTTTTCGCAGGCCCGGCCTGGACGCCATGCTGGAGGAAGTCCAGGCGGGCAATGTGGCGGTCGTCATCATTAAAGATCAGAGCCGCATCGGCCGCGACGTGGTTGAAGTGGGACTGTTAAAGCGCACGTTTGAGAAATACGACGTGCGGTTTATCGCCGCCGAGGACAATCTGGACACGGCGAACGGGTTCGATATTATGTCTATTTTCCGCGATGTTTTCAACGAATGGTTCGTCGCGGACACGAGCAAGAAGATAAAAGCCGTCGCCCATGCCAAAGGCAACGCGGGGAAACCTTTGTCCTACAATGCGATTTATGGCTACAAACGGTCACCGGACGATAAAAATGTCTGGCTGATCGACGAGGGACCGGCGGAAGTGGTCCGGCGGATTTTTCAAATGACGCTGGACGGTATGGGACCGTTTCAAATTGCCCGGAAACTCACGGAAGAAAAGGTCGAAAGGCCCTCGTACTATTTCGCCGCACACCTCAAAACCAGTCCAAAGCCGGTCAGCCGGGACTTGTCGAAGCCTTATTCCTGGTGCGGAAGCACCATTGTCGCCATGCTGAAGAAGCCGGAGTACGACGGACACACAGTCAACTTCCGGACTTACAAGAAATCCTACAAGGACAAACAATCCAAGTGGAATCCGAAAGAAGACTGGAAAATCTTTCCTAACACCCATGAGGCAATTATAGACCAGGAAACCTTCGATACCGTCCAGCGCCTGCGGGGAACCCCCCGCCGGGTTGATAAGCTGGGGGAAGCCAATCCGCTGACGGGCATCGTGTTCTGCGCCCAGTGCGGAGCCAAGATGTACAACAGCCGCCAAGCCAAAGCGTATTACGAGGAACGCCGCTTCGGAAAGGTTTACAAACACAAGACCGCCGATTTTTACACCTGTTCCACGAATGACCTGGCAAGCGGCGCTTTCAAGGTGGAATGCAGCAAGCACTTCATCCGCACGGAAGTCATCCGGGATTTGGTGCTGGACACAATCCGGCGGGTCAGCGGGTACGTCCGGGAGAACGAAGCGGAATTTGTGGAAAAAATCCGCGAAGCGTCCAACGTCCGGCAGGAGGAGACGGCGAAGGCCCACAAAAAGCAGATCGCCAAAAATGAGCGCCGGATCGCAGAACTCGATACCCTGTTCCGGAAAGTTTACGAGGACAACGCCACCGGTAAACTCTCCGATGAGCGTTTCGCCCAGCTTTCCGGTTCGTATGAAGACGAGCAGAGTAGCTTGAAAGTTCAAAATGCCGCGTTACAGGCCGAAGTTGACGCCTTCGCCGCCGACAACGTGAAAGCGGATCGGTTCATCGAAATCGTCCGGCGTTACACGGTCTTTGACGAACTGACGACGCCGATGCTCAACGAGTTCGTCGAGAAGATTCTCGTCCATGAAGCCGACAAGTCCAGCGGGCAACGGGTTCAACAGGTGGACATTCACCTGAACTTCATCGGCAAATTTGATCTTCCGATGGAGGAGCCGAAGCCCCTGACGCCGGAGGAACTGGAAGCGCAGGAGAAGTGCAGGCGCAAACTGGAGTATCAGCGCGCCGCCAACCGGCGCTGGTACGCCAAGAAAAAGCAGGAAGAAGATCGGCAGAAAGCGATGCAGGCGGGAGAGATACCCGCGCCGACGTCCGAAGAAATCCAAGCCTCCGAAATTGCGAAACAAGAGCGGGAGCGGGTTACACAGGAAGAACGGCTCGCGCGTAAGCGAGAGCGGGCCCGTACCTGGGCCCGCCGGCGCCGGGAAAGAATGCGGGCCGAAAGAGCGGCAGATATTGCGGCGGCTGACATTGCAATGGAAGAAACAGCGTGACATCATATTTTTACCAGGCGGCTTGCGAGAAATCGCAGGCCGCTTTTTTCTACCCCGGATATTTTTACCCGGGAATTTTTATGTGGGAGGAATTTTTATACAGAAACTTACACGCAGCATCAACATGGGCTTTCGTGTCACCGCGGAGGAGCAGGCCCGGATCATGAAACGCATGGAGGAAATCGGGTTCCCGTCCATCCGCTCGTACTTGCTGAAAATGGCGCTGAACGGGCGGATCATCCATCTCGACCTGACCGAAGTCCGGGAGTGTTCCCGTCTGCTCAGCAATATCAGCAACAATATCAATCAGATAGCCAAACGGGTCAACGAAACCGGCAACGCCTACGCCGCCGATATGGAGGACATCAAGGCACGGCTGAATGAAGTCTGGCAGCAACAGGACAAAACGAACCGCGTCCTGGCGAAACTTCTGGAGGTGATGTGATTGGCCGACCTAAAAATCCTCACCATGAGCGACGTACAGACCGAAAGCGTGAACTGGCTGTGGAGGCCGTATCTCCCCTCTGGGAAAATTTCTATCATCCAGGGTGACCCTGGCGAAGGGAAAACCACAATGGCGCTCGCCGTCGCCGCCGCTGTCACTACAGGGACGCCGCTTCCGGGGGACGCCAGCTATTCTTTTCCCGAAAGTGTCATCTTCCAGACCGCCGAGGATGGGCTGGCTGATACCATCAAGCCCCGGCTGGAATTGTTGGGCGCGGACTGTGACCGGGTTCACATCATCGACGAGGGGGAGCGGCAGCTCTCCCTTTCCGACGAGCGGATTGAGCAGGCTATCGTGAAAATGGACGCGAAACTGTTTATCCTCGATCCCCTGCAAGCCTACCTGGGCGGCGCGGATATGCACTCCGTCAACGGCGTCAGGCCGCTTCTTAAATCCCTAGGCGCTGTCGCCGACCGGACGAGTTGCGCCGTCGTCATCATCGGGCACCTGAATAAAAAAGGCGGGCGGTCGCAGTATCGCGGGCTGGGCAGCATCGACATCCCCGCCGCGGCAAGGAGTATTCTCACCGTCGGCCACAGCGGTATTGATGAAAATATGCGGGCTGTGGTTCACAGCAAGTCGAATCTCGCGCCGCCGGGCCCGTCGCTGGCGTTCGGGTTCGATCCCGTGGGCGGGTTCACCTGGCTGGGCGACTATGACATTACCATCGACGAATTGCTCAACGGCGGGAAGAAAAACGAGGATAAGTCGGAGAGCCAATTTGCGCGGGCGAGGAAATTGATCGAAACCGCGCTGGCCAACGGCCCCGTCCCTTCCGTCGATATGTACCAAATGGCCGAGGAACGCGGCATCTCTTCCAAGACGCTGAACCGGGCGAAGGACGCGATGGGCGTCAGGCCGGTAAAGATAAAGGATCGTTGGTATTGGGAATTGCCTATTGACGGCGAATTTACCGAATATTCCGATAATCAACAAAGTCAAGGTTGCCAAGAATGCCAAGATGGACAAGCGAAAACTATGTCTACCTTGGCTGCCTTGTCCATCTTGCCCGGTATGGACCATCAAAATTCAGAGCACCTGGACGGTTCAGAGAGCGGGGTGGTCTGATGGCGACCACATGGATGAAGGCCATTCACAAGAGCGGCGGCGTTGCCGCCGCTCTTGACCGTTCTATCGGCTACGCTATGAACCCGGAAAAGACTAACAGCGGCGATTTTGTTCAAGGTTTCGCGTGCAGTCCAGCCACCGCCGCATCGGAGTTTTTGTTATCGAAACGTCAGTATGAGCAGCAGACCGGGCGCAATCAGGGCAAGCACGACGTTGTTGTTTATAGCCTCCGAATGTCCTTTAAGCCCGGAGAAGTTACACCGGCCCAGGCGCTGGAATTGGGCCGGGAACTGGCCATGCGCTGGACGAAAGGGAAACATCAATTCATCGTCGCGGCGCATACGAATACAAAAAATCCTCATACCCACATCGTATTCAACAGTGTCAACCTGGACTGTGATGGAAAGTATCAAGATTTCAAACGGTCAGCCATCGCGCTCCGGCGCGTCAGCGATCAGATTTGTCTGGAGCACGGTCTGTCGATTATCGAGCATCCCGGCTTGTCCAAAGGATTCAACCGGCATGAATATCTCGGCGAGGCGAAACCGCTAACCGTCCGTGACCAGCTTCGGGACTTGATGGATTCTGTCCTCATAGGCGTCATAGGCGAGCAGGAGTGCCAGGAAGATACCGGCACGGCAACGCTGCGTCTCCGCGAAGCGAAGAGCGTGAGCGTGACGTGTCCGACCAGCCCCGCCTGTAAAGATTTTAACAGTTTTCTCGCTGGTCTGCAAGCAAAAGGTGTAGAATTAAAAAGGGGGAAGCAGTTGGCGTTCAAGCTGCCCGGCGCGAAGAAATTTGTACGGCAGGACACGCTCGGGGAGGATTATTCCGAAACGGCGATCCTAGAAAGAATTTCAGGCAAACGGATAATCGCGACGAAAGAAAAATCTCATACACCAGAACAAAATCCCGTCACACTTGAACGTGAAAAAGCTGTGCCGGCTGATATACCGCCGAAACCCAATTTGCTCATCGACATCCAGTCGAAAATGCAGCAGGGTTACGGTGAGGGCTATCGCCGCTGGGCGGTCGGATTCAATCTGAAGGAAGCCAGCAAAACACTTATCTTCCTTAAAGAAAACGGCGTCTCTGATTATAGCGAACTTGTTAAAATAGAGAGAGCTGCGTCGCATGATTTCAACTCGCGGGGTGATCGCCTCAAGGAGATCGAAACCCGGCAAAAAGAAATTTCCGAACTCCAAAAACAAATCGGAACTTACGGGAGGACGCGGGATATTTACGCCAAGTACAAGGGGACAAAATTTGACCGGGGCTTCTATGACATTCACGCCACCGACATCATTCTCCATAAGTCCGCGAAAAAATATTTCGACGAACTGGGACTGAAAAAGCTACCGTCAATCAATACGCTCAAACAGGAATGGGCTACGCTTGAATCCGAGAGGAGAACGCTGTATTCCGGCTACAAGCAGTCGCGTGAAAATATGATCGCGTGGGCCAGCGCCAAATACAACGCCGACCGGATTCTCGGGGAACCGGCAGAACCAGCGCGAGCGCCACGTGCCTACGACCACGGAGACAGATAAATAAAAATTTTCATCCTGGGTTCACGCGGCGGAGCCATCACAAGCAGACGCCGAAGGCGTCTTTAGAGCCCGCAAGATAGCGGCGGCGCGTTTTGAAATTCGCGCACGGTTCAAGCGCGAATTTCTGCGCCGTCCCCGCGCAGCGGGGAGCATGAACGGGAGGACGGTTTTGCCCTCCCGGTTTTGGGGGATTGGGGGCGGTTTTTGCCCCCAACAAGCGGGGGTCAGGCGGGCCATTCCGAAGGAATGCACGCATGACCCCCTGCTTGCCGCCGTTATTTCGAATTCGAAATAATTATAGTTGACCGCCGTTATTTCGAATTCGAAATAATTATAGTTGAACGAAACCGCTACGCGGTGGATGCCGCTGAAGTATAATCGCTAACTTTTACAACGAACAGTGCGGAGCACGGTAAATTCACAACAGACATGTCGAGAATGTCCGCCTGTTCCTGGATGGGGAGGAGAAGGACGTCCTTCGGTCATATCCGGCGGCGGACGCCTGCATCCCGATGGACATTTCGCCGATATGCAACGTGACGGTCGGGGGGAACGCCGGTTTTTGCGGGGTGAAGGGAGAAGAATGGCTGCACATGGCCGACGGCGTGCAGATTCTGGAGGGCATCCCGTTTTTCATCGTTGGCGCCGGGCGCAATGCCTACGGAGCGGACACGTACAAGCGCATAGCCATGCACAGGATGAGAGAAAAAGAGATTCTCGACCCCGAACTCATAAACGAGTTCGCCGTTGAAGCGGCCGGGCGCTTGGACCGGGGTGAAATCGGATGGTCGCATTACCGCAGGATAAAGCGCGGGACGGAGCGGCTCATTGAGTTTTATCAAACAGGAAAAATGGAATGGTCATGCCCCGGCAAGGTATCCAAATTTAAGCTGAATGATTATTACGAGAGAATCATCAATGATTTTCTGGCAGCGTCAGCTTTTCATCCGAATACTCAAGGCGATGTCGTTTGGGTTTCACGCAAATATTTCGCGTGGCTCATCGGTGAAGGACACAACGATCTGAGCGCTGTGGGCGCGGAAGAGATTCAGGGTTTTATTGGTTATTGCTCCCGCCACATGACTATCGGAAGCGTTCATAACACGAAGCTGTATCTGAAACGACTGTACGAGTACCTTGCCTGTTGCGGTTTGAGCGTGAGTGATTACAAACAGTTATTGTCGTTCAAAGTAATTCGCGGCAGCAGGATTTTTCCTGCCGCGTCGCCGGACGACGTCGCGTCGATCCTCAATCAGGTTGACCGCCGCATACCGGCGGGAAAACGAGACTATGCGATTGTCCTCCTTGGTTCCGTGACGGGGCTCCGCGCCATTGACATAGCCCGGCTGAGGCTGTCGGATATCGACTGGCAGCGTGGCGAGATAAAACTCGTGCAGGCGAAAACCGGCAAATCCCTCGCCCTCCCGCTGACTCGGGACGTGGGTGAATCGGTGCAGGATTATATCCTGCATGGCCGCCAGCACACGGAGGTTAAAGAAATATTTCTGCGCTATCACCGACCGTATCAAGAAATATATCGCGCTGGACAGTATCCACCTCAAAGAATGCGCCGTCTCCTTTGCCGGCATAGGGCCGGGCTGCATGGCTGCCAGCCCGAAGGGAGGCGCTGACAATGAGTAAGTTTGGAAGCGCGTTCGCTTCGGCTCTGGATGATATGCTGGATTACCGGGAGGCGCTTGGGTATTCAAGGAGAACACATGAAGCCAGTCTTATCAGCTTTGATCGATACTGTTCGGAATACGGCGGGGAAGACGCTGTTTTAACAGAGCGCCTTGTCTGGGGCTGGCTTGACTGGCAACTCGCCCAAAAACGTTCCGGCATGAGCGATAAGGCGACCGTTGTGCGCCTGTTCGGTAAATATCTTACCGCGATCGGCCAAAGCGCCTATGTGCTGTCAGACGGTATGTTCGCGGTTAAAAAGGCTCCATTGCCGTATCTTTTCACGGACGCCGAGCTTGCGGCGCTGTTCTTTGCGGCGGACAATCTCGCGGATACAGCCGGGCCTTCCGCAGTCATCGCGCCGGTGCTATTCAGGTTGATCTATACCTGCGGGCTTAGGCCGAACGAAGGACGGGAATTGAAGCGTAGCAATATCAACTTTGACACCGGCGAAATTCTGATCACCAAGACAAAACGCCGTAAAGAACGCGTGGTTGTCATGTCTGACGACATGCTGGACTTTTGCAGGCTCTACGACCAACGTAACACGCACATAAATAAAATCCGAACCTTTCAAGCAGAATTAGAATTGTATACATATCCGAGCAAAAAAGGTTCGGATAATAAACTCAAGGTTTCAGCCGTCTGACTCCACAAACATCAGCAAGCGACTTGCCGGAAGCCTTCCATCTTTTTGGCGCAGTCTTTTCATATTCATCTTCAAGAGTCGCGAGCGCCTTTGCTTCCTGTTCTGTCGAAATGTCCAAATAGACCATCGTGGTTTCAAGTTGCGCATGACCGAGCAGAAAAGAAATTTGCACGATGTTCACGCCGTCCTCAAGCCAATGAGAGGCTTTTGCGTGGCGAAGCTGGTGAGCGTGAATATCCAACGGGACATCTTTACACTGTTTGCGAGCCGCCGCCGCGTGTTTTTTTAACTGCTTGTTTACCGCGTTCTGGCACATCTGACCGCCGAAGCCTTTGTTCCGCGAGTAAAACACATACGAATCGGGCATGGGATTCTCGCCGTGAGCGTCCCTGATATACGCGTTCAAGTGGGCGACAGTTTTTGGCAACAAGTACAGCGTGCGGATTTTATCGCCTTTACCGATGACCGTAACGCTGGGCTTCTTCTCGTTTAGGTGCAGATGCTCGATTTTCAGCGACAAAATCTCACTCATTCTCGCTGCGGTTCCGTACATTGTCACCATTAACGCAATATCCCTGCGGCCCGCCTTTGTGGAGACATCCGGAGCTTCTATTAAAGCTAAAACAGCCGCCTTGCTCATTCCCACAACTTTGGGCGCTATGGTTTTACGGCGGTCAATTTGCGAAGCTTCCTGTGAAAGATAAAGGTACTTCACATCCTGTTTGCCGAGATATTTTACAAAAGCTCTGAGGGATGCGAGGCGCACATTACAGGTTTCCGGCGAGTTCCCGCGCTTATCTCGCAGCCAGACCAGCCACGATTCAATATTCTCCGCGCTGAAACAACCGGCGCATAGATTTCCGTCGTTTATACCATTTTCGGATTCGAGGAAAGCTATGTACAGCGTCAACGCCTCATCGTAAGATTTAACCGTATACCCGCTTTTTGTTTTCTGGCTCGGCATATAGTCATTGAGAAAGGTGCTGATATACTTTGCGATTACCACGGATTCCTTAGTAGCTCTCATAGCGCACCTCCGGAATCGTTTCGTCCTCATTCGTGTGTTCAGCCAGCACATCGGCAAGCCTCGGGACAAGCGAATAATAGTATTTTGTGCTTTCAATCACGCTATGCCCCATACTTTTGCTGAGCGAGTGCAGTTTTTGGTGAAATTCAAACCCGTCGTCGGTCCAACTGTTGATATTTTCAATGGCATAGTTATGGCGGAATTCATACGGAACGGCGTAACCGCCGTTACTTTTCTCCCACAGTTTCTTAAAATTTACGGACACCCACTGTTTTGTGTGGCATTTGCCGTCCCTGGCGGGGAAGAAGTACAGGCGGCCCGGATACATTTCGGCTATCGACGTGTCGTACCTGCGCATTAGTTCCAACATTGAATCGTGCATAACAATGAAATGCTGGTCGTGACCTTTGGAATACTCAATATTCAATACGCCGCGAACCAGGTCAATATCATTTTTCCGGAGCATTCTCGCTTCATTTGTACGGATACCGCTGCTGTACAAAAGTCGAAAGAACACCGGAACGGTAATCCTTTGAGAGATTTGTTCCTCAGTTTCCGAATAACTTTTGATGGAGTCACATACATCGAAAAAGTTATGAAGTTCCGTCTCTGAGAATGAGTGCGGAATATATGTCCTCGCCTCTTTTCGAGGAATGGTCGGCGCCTTTACGTCTGTCAGTCCGCGGTTTTGTAAATAACGAACGAAGCTGACCACCGCATAAATGCGGGAACGGCAGGAATTATTGGCTTCGGTTACCCGCTGGACACACCAGGAGTCAAGCATTTCCTGCGCGAGAACATCAGTGTCCGCGTAATGTGACGCACAGTGCCTGTCAAAAAGGGATAGATACAGGTTATAGTTTTCACTCCAACGCCCTGACGCCATTCGGTATAGCTCAAATTCCCTCATTAGCGGCGCAATCTTGGAAGTATATTCACGCATTTGCGAATACCTCCCCTCTAAGCGGGAACCGTTCTATACTGAGCGCGCATTCTTTAAGGTGCACGAAGTCTGCGCTTAAATAAGTTTCCAGCGAATCCGGCGAAGTATGTCCGGCTATCTTACTGATGATTGGCTGTGGAACGCCGTTACATAAGAGGTCGGTAGCCAGCCGGTGCCTGAAAATATGAAAACCTTTGCGGTCGCCCGCGTTTTGGCGGATTCCCGCCGCCAACATAATCTTTGCGGCAATATTGCCGGCGCTGCCTTCTTTCATCCGGTTGTACGGGCGGTTTTCGGACAGAAATATAAATTCTGAGCCATTATGGGGGCGTTCAAATTCGGCATAATCATAGATTGCGTTTCCCGCCGAGGCAGTAAGCGGCAGGGCAATCGGAACAGCGGTCTTTTGTTGGCAAATGCTGATTTCCTCCGCGTCAAAGTCAACTTCATCAACTTTCAGCTTTGCTATATCGCAGCATCGGAGCCCGTAAACCAACGCTAACGTGCCTATTGCCTTGTCCCGCAGGTTCAAACCCGAGTTCGGCTCCATAAGGACACGCTTAATCTTTGCAACTTCCTCATCGGTAAGATATTGGATGTTCTTGCGGGTTTCCCGTAGCTCCGGAAGATATGCGATTAGCCTGTTGAAAAACTCTGGATCTGCGTGTACGTTTGCCCGGAACACCGCCGCGATTATCTTCTTATAGCTGCAACTGCGGCGCAAAGTGCCGTCCTGGTTGAGGAACACGGCGATTATTGACTTCTGTGTGATTTCCTCCGGCGAACTGAATCCGGCGCTTTGCAATTCATATAGAAAACTTGCACCGTTACTGGACTCGCCGTATATCGTGCGGAGTTTCTTTGTCCCACGCCGTTCCTCGTACAAGCGGTATGTGTCCATAACCCTTTGGAATTCTGGCGAGAGATACTGGTAATACCCACGGATTTTAACTTTCTGGCGGGTTCGCCCATCCGGATATTCACCGCGCAGAGCAAAACGCTCTATGATGCCGATAAACGTCAACCGATAGCGTAACCCCTGATTCGAGCTGCTTCTCTCAGCGTACCATCGATAAACATCGCCGTATGACACCCAGCCATTAAGTTCCGCATTGGCGATTACAACCTTAATTTGTTGCTCCAATCGCTCAATGTAGAAGTGGTTGTACCCTTGCGCTTTCATAAACACGATGAGTTTTGGGTACGTTTGCTGTAATTCTTGAATATTCATTATTGTACACCTCCGCAGAGATTATACAACATGAATATGTAAGGTTGATAAATTCTTCGAAATATAATGCTAACTTTTGTCGGTGGCTAATATTGATAATTACAAGATTACTTAAAAAGGTTCGGATTTTATTTATGTGCGTGTTACGGAGGCAATAGACTCTTACATCGGGGAGAGATTGTTTTGTCTTGGTGATCAGAATTTCGCCGGTGTCAAAGTTGATATTGCCACGCTTCAATTCCCGTCCTTCGTTCGGCCTAAGCCCGCAGGTATAGATCAACCTGAATAGCACCGGCGCGATGACTGCGGAAGGCCCGGCTGTATCCGC